>Ga0302188_10002985_pt1 | contig 11980 bp, 10 predicted proteins | sample II_Bog_E2_1_FD_198783 | JGI IMG/M metagenome (GOLD analysis project Ga0302188, IMG submission 198783) | Peat permafrost microbial communities from Stordalen Mire near Abisko, Sweden - II_Bog_E2_1 | ecosystem: Environmental > Terrestrial > Soil > Wetlands > Peat | place: Sweden: Abisko... | reverse complement strand
ATACCGTTCGTCGAACCCGCGCCGGCGAATTCAAATTCGACAAAACCATTTTGGGTTGAAGGTTTGTCGTATTGCGTGAGCTGGTAATTTTTCGGCGCGTCGGGATAAAAATAACTTTTGCGGTCGAACTTGGCGAAGCGCGGGATTTCGCAATTGAGCAAGTAGCCGGTCAACACCGTGAGCCGCAGCGCCTCGTCGTTCGGCACGGGCAGCACGCCGGGCATTCCGAGGCAGACGGGACAGACATTGGTGTTCGGCTCGGAACCATATTGGTTCGCGCAACCGCACCACATCTTGGATTTCGTTTTAAGCTGGACGTGCGTTTCCAGTCCGATGACGGCTTCGTATTCCATTGCGCGGACATTTTAGCCACAGATGGAACACGGATGAAACACAGATTTTTCCGCCGGGATAATTTAAAAATCACGCCGATGCCGGATTAATTCCGGATTGGACGGGCACGGTTTTGGTGCGCTTGCGCGAGATCCATTGCTGGAAAGATTCGAGGTAAAGATAAACCACCGGCGTGATGAAGAGCGTGAGGCATTGGGAAACGATTAGTCCGCCGACGACGGCGAGGCCGAGAGAGCGCCGCGATTCGCCACCCGCGCCGAGTCCGAGCGCGATGGGCAGCGTGGCCATGAGTGCGCACATGGTGGTCATCATGATGGGGCGGAACCGAAGCAGACAGCCCTCGTGAATCGCGTCGGAGGCTGATTTGCCATGCTCGCGCTGCGCGTTGATGGCGAAGTCAATCATCATGATGGCATTTTTTTTCACGATGCCGACAAGCATGATGAGGCCGACATAACCGTATATATTGAGGTCGGCGTGTGAAACCAATGAGTAGAAAAAGGCCTTTATATTTTGAGGATGCGTCAGATCATAAAGAGTGTCCTTGCTACACCAGCTATAAATAATCAATGTTATCAACGCGCCGAATCCAGCCGAGGGGAGGCCCGACAAAATCGTGAGCGGATGGATGAAGCTTTCGTATAGGATTCCGAGGATGATGTAGATGACGATGATGGAAACAATGAGCAACGCAAGGAGTCCCGCCTGCGACGATTGAAAAACCGCCGCAGCGCCTTGAAAACTTCCGGTAATGGATGCGGGCAGGTGCATGTCAGTTTCGATTTTTTGTAATTGTCCGACGGCAGTTCCGAGCGACACGCCTGGAGCGAGGTTGAAGGAGATGGTCACCGATGGCAACTGGCCGACGTGCGAGATGCTCGTAGGGCCGACGGTGCGCGTCAATTTTGCGACAGAGCTCAACGGAATCAGTTTGGTTGTGCCGTTGGTGCCGGTCGCTGAACTGGTGATATACAATTGCGCGAGGGCTCCGGGGTCTAGCTGGAATTGCGGCAAAACCTCGAAAACGACCCAGTATTCGGCCACATCAGCGTAAATCGTGGAAGACTGCCGCTCGCCATAGGCGTCGTAGAGGCCGTTTTCAATCTGCTCCGCCGTGACGCCGAGAGCGGAGGCCTTGTCGCGATCAATCTGCACGTTGACCTGCGGCGCTGCGATTTGCAGATCGGTCGTCACATCCTGAAAACCGAGTTCGTGCGACAGCTTGTCCGTCAATTTTGGCGCCCAGTTAAAAAGTTCCTTAACGTCAGTGTCCTGCAAACTGTATTGGTAAAGCGCCTTGCTCGACATGCCGCCGACACGGATGAGCGGCGGGTTTTGCATATAGACGTTCATGCCCGGAATCTGCGCGAATTTGGGGCGCAATTCCTGGATGATCTGGTTCGCGTTCAATTTCCGCTGCGAAGGATCTTTCAGGCGGAAAAACATCCGGCCATTGTTCAAGACCGACGAGCCAGTGCCGGCGCCAACGGTGGAAATGAAACCGTCAACATTTGAATCGGCGGCGACGATTTTCATTATGGCAAGCTGGTGCGCGCGCATCGCGTCGTAGGAAATGTCCTGTGACGCCTCGGTTGTGGCCTGAATCCGGCTGGTGTCTTCGTCGGGGAAAAATCCCTTGGGAATCACGACGAACAAAAACACCGTCGCGACGAAAATCGCCAGTGACACAAACATCGTCAGCCCGCGATGGCGCATGACAATCAGCAATGTGCGGTCATATTTGTCCCGAAACCCATCGAAGAAACGCTCGAAAAAATTGTAAATATTCCCGTGCTTTTTCTCCTTTTCCGAATGCACGAACCGGCTGCACATCATTGGCGTCAGCGTCAGCGAAATGAAACCAGAAATCAAAACCGCCACTACAATCGTCACGGCAAATTCGTGCAGCAACCGGCCCAGCAGTCCGCTCATGAACAAAATCGGGATGAACACCGCCGAGAGCGACAGTGTCATTGAAATGATTGTGAAACCGATTTCCTTTGAGCCGTTTAGCGCGGCCTCCATCGCTGGTTCGCCCATTTCCATGTGGCGCACGATGTTTTCGAGCATGACGATGGCGTCGTCCACGACGAAGCCGACGCACAACGTCAGCGCCATGAGCGAAAGATTGTCGAGGCTGTAATTGAGCAACGCCATTGCCGCGAACGTGCCGATGATGGACATCGGCAACGCGAGGCTGGGGATGACTGTTGCAGAAAGATTCCGCAGGAAAATGAAAATGACCATGATGACGAGGCACACGGCAAGAAACAAAGTATGTTCAACGTCCGACACCGATTTGCGGATGACCAACGATCGGTCAATGACCACGTCGAGTTTCACCGCCGCCGGAACCACGTTGCGGAATTGAGGCAGCAATTTTTTGATGTTGTCCACCACTTCAACCGTGTTCGCACCCGGTTGTCGCTGGACGGCCAGAATGACGGCGGGGGTGCTGTCAACCCACGCCTCCGCCTTGTCGTTTTGCACGCTGTCGAGGACGTTGCCCAATTGCTGAAGCCGGATTGGATTGCCGTTGCGATATGCGACAATCATCGGGCGAAAATCAGCCGCCACTTTGAGCTGGCCGCTCGCCTGCACGACAAACGCCTGATGCTTTCCGTAAAGCGTTCCAAGCGGCTGATTCACGTTGGCCGCCTCGACCGCCTGCTCGACTTGATCAATGCCGAGTCCGTAAGCCGCAAGTTTGTTCGGGTCAACTTGAATGCGAACTGCGTATGGCTGCGCGCCAAAAACACCGACTTGAGCGACGCCGTTGATTTGCGAAATCTGCTCCGCGAGAAGATTTTCCGCGTAATTATCCACGTCCGACATCGGCAGCGTTGTCGATGACATTGACAGAAAAATGATCGGCGAATCCGCTGGATTTACTTTTTGATAAGTCGGCGGCGATGGCATGTTCACCGGCAATTGTTTCGCCGCTTTTGCAATTGCCGCGTTCACGTCCTCCGCCGCCGCGTCAATGTTGCGGTCGAGCGAGAATTGAATCGTGATTGACGCCGAGCCGACCGAGCTGACGGACGACATGTTGTCCACACCCGCGATGGTGGAGAACTGTTTTTCCAGCGGCGTCGCCACCGCCGAAGCCATCGTTTGAGGACTCGCGCCAGGCAAACTTGCCGAGACCTGGATCGTCGGATAATCCACGCTCGGTAAATCGCTGACGGGCAACTGGCGAAAACCGACAAGGCCAAAAAGCAAAATACCCGCCATGACCAAAGTGGTCATCACAGGCCGGCGGATGAAAAGTTCGGGAACGCTCATGGCGCGTTTGTGCTCGAAGCTGCGACGGCGCTTTTGACCGTAACTTTCATTTTGGGTGCCAAACGCAATTGACCGTCGGTCACGACTGTTTCGCCGGATTTCAATCCCGTTAGAACAACCGTCTTGTTGTTGAATGTGATTCCGGTTTGCACCGGCCGCATTTCAACCGTTTGATCCGCTTTGACGACATAGATGAAATCGCCGTTTTGTCCCGTTTGCACCACCTGTGACGGCACGACAACCGCATTCGTCAATTCCGACAGCGTCAGCGTGACGTTCACAAATTGTCCCGGCCATAGTGCATCGTCCTCATTTGGAAATGTCGCTTTCAGCAGGATCGTCCCTGTCGTTTCATCCACGGAATTGTCCACAAAAGTCAGTTCGCCCTGCGACGGCGGCCCGTCCATGTTTTCAAATGTCGCCTTTACCGCGAGCGCCTTCCCGCGCATCTGTTTTTTGATTTCCGGCAGGTATTGCTCCGGTACCGCGAACTGGACGTAAATGGGATGAATCTGGTTGATTGTCAGCAACACATCGTCGGGTGCCTTGACGACATTGCCGGCGAAAGCCAGCAGGCTGCCCGTTTTGCCATCAATCGACGAACGGATCTGGCAAAATTCCAGGTTCAAGAGCGCGTTGGTGATGGCCGCCTTGTCCGCCGCCACCGTGCCGGTCGCCGCATCGCGGCTGGCTGTGTCCGTGTCAAATTGATCCTGCGAAATAATTTTGGCCGCGAGCAACTTTTGATCGCGCGAATAATTGGCCTTTTGATATTCCAACTGCCCGGAGTCGCGTTCGAGATTGGCGCGCGCTTGGTCGAGCGCCGCCTGCGACGGCCGCGGATCAATTGTGAACAGCAAATCGTTCGATTTCACCTCCGAGCCTTCCTTGAAATGCACCTCGCTGATGATCCCGCCGATTTGCGAATGAATCGTCGCTGTTGAAACCGGCATCACATGTCCGACGGGCGGCGGGTCGATTTGCACCGGCAGATTGGTTGTGTATGCCTGCGTTACCAGAACGGGCGCGCCCGCGACCGGATTGGTTTTTTTTGCCGAGCAGCCGACGGCCAGCATCACCACAACCACAGCGGCGGTTGCCGGAATCAAAATGGATTTTTTCATGCCGTTATTCATTTCGCAAAATTGATTTTGACCCTCTGCGCGTTCATGGGCCGGAAGGCTGCGGCGAATTGCTTCAAAAACGCGGCGTGCGCCTTCTGGAATTTAGGGTCGTCAATTGGCCGGCCCATGATGAATCGCGTCAGTTGTGGAAATGCCATCGGATACATGGTCAGCGACTGCATTGCCAGCGCCAGATGCCGTGCGTCAAACTCGGCTGAAACTTCACCGTGTTTCTGCCGTTGGCGAAGGCGTTTCACCCAGTCCATCGCCAGCGCGCGCCGCTCCTTTTCGTCGATCACCTTTTGCCCGTCGCTTTGCAGCGCCTCCCATTCGAGGAGTCGGATCCAGTCGGCATCGGCGCAAGCTGTCTTGAACCAGAACGGCAGCCGGACTGCGGGGTCGCTGGACAGGTTAAGCCCCCATGAGCGACGTTCGGCGATTTTCTGTTGAAGGACCGCGCGAAACAATTTTTCCTTGTTGCCGAAATAATGGTAGAGCATCCGCTTGTTGATAGCCGCCTGGCGTGCAATCACATCCACGCGCGCGCCTGCGAATCCCTTTGCGGCGAACTCCTTGAGCGCGGCGGACAGGATGCGCTCGCGCGAACGTTCGGCATTGCGCGGCGGTGTGTTTTCGGCCCTGGCGGATCTCGTCATGCGTCGTCATAAGTAACCATCAAGTTACTTTAAACGCAAGCCCATATTTGTTCAATCTGCGGACGGCGGGTTTGAGCCGGAGATCTCTTTCCGGGGGTTGGTTTCCTCGTTCAAACTGGGGGTTTCTCCTGATGCCACAATGTATTCTGCTCATACGCATGAGCGGCTTTCAAAAGCATTTCCTCGCCGAACGGCTTGCCTAGCAGTTGCAGGCCGATGGGCAGTTTGGGTGACTTGGTGAACCCGCACGGAATGCTGATGCCGCAAATGCCTGCAAGGTTGCATGAAATCGTGAAAATGTCGGACAAATACATCTGCAACGGGTCGTTGGATTTTTCTCCAATTTTGAACGCTGCCGTCGGCGAAGTCGGCGTGACGATGGCATCCACCGTTTCAAACGCCCTGAGAAAATCGTTTCGAATTAAGGTGCGGACCTTCTGGGCGCGCAGATAATATGCATCGTAATATCCGCTGCTCAAAACGTAGGTTCCCAAAATTATTCTCCGTTTCACTTCCGCTCCAAAACCCGCGCCTCGCGTCCTGCTGTAAAGTTCCGTCGGATCGTTCCCGTCAATCCGCGCGCCGTAACGGATGCCGTCGAAGCGTGCCAGGTTTGCCGAGGCTTCCGCCGTCGCAATAATATAATAAGTTGCGACTGCATAATCTGTGTGCGGCAGGGAAATCTCCACGATTTCTGCGCCGAGATTCTGAAATTTTTTGACGGCGGCGTCCACGGCGGCCTTCACTTCCGCGTCGAGCCCCCCAATCATGTATTCCTTCGGCAGGCCGAGTTTCAGACCTTTGATTTTTCCGTCGAGCGCGGCAATATAATTCGGAACGGGCTGCGGCACGCTTGTCGAATCCCGCAGGTCAACGCCGCTCAATACGCCGAGCAACGTCGCCGAATCATGGACGTCCTTGGTGAACGGCCCGATTTGGTCCAGTGACGACGCAAACGCGACGAGTCCATAGCGTGAAATGCGACCGTAGGTGGGCTTCAGGCCGACACAGCCGCACAACGCCGCCGGCTGGCGGATGGAGCCTCCGGTATCTGTTCCCAAACTGGCGATGCACTCGTCCGCCGCGACCGCCGCCGCCGAGCCGCCGGACGACCCGCCGGGAATTCGCATGGTGTCCCATGGATTGCGCGTGACGCCGAACGCGGAATTTTCCGTGGAGCTGCCCATTGCGAATTCATCCATGTTCAGGCGGCCAAAAACTATTGCGCCGGCCGATTTTAGTTTTTCAATTGCCGCGGCGTCATACGGCGAAATGAATTTGCCCAGGATTTTTGAGCCGCAGTTGAGCGGCTGGTTTTTGACGGCGAGAACATCTTTGATGGCGATGGGAATTCCCAGCAACGGTTTTTGAACGCCAGCGGAAATGTCCTTGTCCGCCGCGTCCGCCTGTGCGAGCGCGTCGGCGGCATCGTGGCTAATGAAGGCGTGGATATTGCCGTCCACGCGTTCAATCTGGTCGAGGCACGACTGCATGGCTTCGCGTGCGGAGACTTCGCGGCCTGCGAGTTTGGCGGCGAGTTTGGAAATGGTGAGTTGGTTTAACATGCGTTTCAAGTCGCAGTTTTTATATCTATTGGTTTGGGTGGTTGCATTTGGATTTTTTCACCCGGCCACCGTCCCAGCAGAAAATCATTCAGCCGGTAGGCGGCCGGGGCGTAGGCAAATGAGGCGATGACATCCACGAGATAGTGATAGCGCAAATAGAGGGTTGCGCAACACATGAGCGCGACGTAAACCAGCGCGGGCATGAACGCCTTTTTGCGGTAGCTGAACAAATAAAGGCTCAGGAGCAGGGGAATGCCGACATGCAGCGATGGAAAACAATCATAGCCGACCCGCCCCACGCGCATGATATAATCCACTCCGCGGATTACCTGGTGTCCGTTCAGATCACTGGTGTATTGATCGGCAAAAAATTCGTCAGGGCCAATGGCTGGCACCAGCAAATAACTGATGATGGCCATCAACATGAGGGTGAGGTAGCCCATCATGATACGTCGAAATGCTTTCGCCTCTTTTGCCAGGTAGAAATACAAGGCGACACCCGGCAGCGTAAAAACGTAAGAAAAATAGACAAGACTCAAGAAATCCGTGGTCCAGGGGTTGATCCACGGTTGGAGGAGAAAGGACGCCTGGTTGCCAAGAAGCGAGGCGTCTATTTTTGACAGGAACGCATCCGCCGTGTGTGGATTCACCCGCAGCATCAGGTTGGTGTACAGTGCATAATAGCAGGCGCTCAGGAGCAGGAATGGAAACCAGTCGCGAACGATTTTGACCAGTGGCTTAAAAAAGGCGACCAGATATTTTCCAGTATCGAGGTTGTTTCCGGTTTTGGAGTCCGAGGCCAGGAGCATTTCCAGCAGACATTTTATTCCCAAAATGCCGACGGGCAGCAGGATGAAAATGAAATCGTGACCCTGCAATTGGAATGAAACGAAAAGACGCGTGGTGAGGAAAAATACCAGAAGCAGCATGGAAACCCCCGCCGCCATCACGTCTTCCAAACGGCAATGCAGGACAAATCGGGTGAAATTTCGCAGCATAATAATCAGCGGTTTATTTGCGCCCGCAGTTTTTCAAACCGGGCTTTTCCCGCCAGCGACCCGTCCTCTTCCTGTGTCGGGAATTTGTCCATGATCGCCTGGGCCTCAGGTTTCTTTCCTTCAGCCAGTTTGAGGGAAGCCATGATATATGCCTGATCGCTGTCCGTGACTTCAGCCTGCATATAAGGTTTCATCCAGTGCATGGCGTCCGCAACGCGGTTCTCATCTAAAAGCATGATTGCTAAAAGCTTGGATACATCCCAAAGATAAACCGGATCGGCCGATGCCGCATTGAGCAATGGAACGGAATTGCTTTTTTGTCCCTGGGTAAAATAATACACACCTTCATAATACTGTTCGAAGGATGTGTTTTTGCCTTTGCGCAGTGTCCCGGCTTTTTCGATTGCAAATCTGCCTTGATCCGGAGCTCCCAAAAATAGAAGACAAACGCCTTCCTGTCCCAGTGTGTCGGCGCTTTTACGGTATTTCGACGATATTTCAAACAGCGCAAGCGCCTGCAGGGGCCGGTTCTGGCGGAAGGCGTTCATCGCATAATGTGAATAAAGTTTGCCCAGGCTTCGACACACGGAGAAGTATCCGATGCCGCAAGCCATCAATGTCGCCAGCGCCGCAGACAACAAATCCTTTGTTCTGTTCGCGCCGAAATTTCCAGATACTCTTCGCCAGAGCCGGATCGCCAGAACGGAAAACAGCAGCACGGTAAAATACTTGCCCGCCTCGCCGAGGACCAGTTCCGTGGTCTCCGTGTAATTGCCTATGTCCGGCATGTTTTCACTCCACAATTTTTGGAACCATGAAAAGTCCGCCGGCCTGTTTGGGGGCATTGCGCAGCGCGTCTTCGTGCGGCAGCGATGGACGGACTTCGTCGGGACGCGTGACATTGACCATGGGAACCGCGTGCGCGGTCGGCTCGACTTTAGTCACGTCGAGTTCCTTCAGCTTTTCGATGTAGCCAAGGATGCCGCCGAGTTGCGCGGCGAGTTTTGATTCCTCGTCGACCGTGATCGAGATGCGCGCGAGATGCGCGACGTATTTGATGTCAATTTCAGCGGCAGCCATAAATGTGAGTTTCAAGCTTAAGGTTTCAAGTTTCAAGTTCAACTTGAGTCGGTCAAATGCTTTTGGCTGGAGGTTTTTGAATTTGTTCCCCCGGCCAGCGGTGCAGAAGAAAGTCATTCAGAAAATATGCGGCGGGCGCGTAGGCAAAAGCAGCAATCACGTCTATGAGATAGTGGTAACGCAGATAAATTGTAGCAATACACATAAGGGCCACATAAATCATCGCGGGAATAAACATTTTCCTGCGATAATCACGCAAATAAAACGAAAGCAGCAAAGGGATGCCAACGTGAAGCGAGGGAAAGCAGTCAAAACCAACACGGCCAACATTTATGATATAATCTGCAGTGCGGCTTAGCATCTGTCCCTGCAAATCGCGGGTGTATTGATCGGCAAAAAATTTCACAGGGCCAACTGCCGGGAAAAGCAGGTAACTGATCATTCCCATCAACATGATGGTCAGGAAGCCCATCATCAGGCGACGGAACGCCTTTTCCTCCCCGGCCAGGTAAAAATATAAGGCAACGCCTGGAAAGATGAGCATATGGGAAAAATAGATGGAATTTAGGAAATCCGTAAGCCAGGGATGGATGAACGGTTCGAGCAGAAAAGACGCTTGGTTTCCGAGGATTGAAGCGTCAATTTTTGATAATTCCAGATCAACAGTGTGAGGGCTTATTCGCAACGCCAGATTCGTATACAGGGAATAATAGCAAGCGCTTAAAAGCAGAAATGGAAACCAATCGCGAACAATTTTTAAGAGGGGTTGAAAGAAAAGAACCAGATATTTTGTAGGTGCCATGTCTTCGCCAGCGTTGCTTTCCGGTGACAAAAGTAGGCCCAAAAGGCTTTTTACACCCAAAATGCCGATTGGCAGCATGATGAAAATAAAATCGAGAGGCCCAAAGCTGAATGAATGAAAAAGTCGCGTGGTCAGCAATAGAACCAATAGCGCCGTGGAAACCGCCACCGCCATCACATTTTCCAGCCGGGAATGCAGGATGAAGGAAAAAAATTTGCTCATCTGTTGATTTGATTTTGAATCTGCGCACGGAGTTTGTCGAATCTGGATTTCCAGAACGGCATCAGATTTTCCGATTCAAATTTGTCTACCAGCATTTTTGACTCGGATTTTTTCCCGGCAAACAATTTGAGCGAGGCCACGACATAAGCCTGGTACTCGTCAACGACCTCAACCTGCGTATAGGGCTCCATCAAACGCGCCGCGTTTGCATACTGATGGTTGTCCACGTAAAGCACGGCGAATGCCTTGGTCACTCGCCAGATGTAATCCGGATCGGCAGAAGCATCTTCCAAAAATGGAATGGCCTTGTCGGACTGTTCTGCAAAAAAATAATATAATCCCTCGTAGAATTCCTCGAACGTGCTGCTCTGGCCTTTGCGCAGGATTTTCGCTTGCTCGATCAGCCGCAATCCGTTGTCAACTTTGCCTGATAGCAATAGACATACGCCTTCCTTTCCAACTGCATCCGCACTCATCCAATACTCTGAAGATTTATCAAAAAGGAAGCATGCCGACCCAAGATTGCCGGAATTAAAAGCCTTCGTCCCATAATACAAATAAAGCCGGCTCAGGCTTGAATAAATTGAAAAGTATCCAATGACCAATGCGATTGCGGTCGCCAAACACGCCATGGACAAATAGCTTTGCCGGTTTTTTCCGGATAACCCCGACAACTTCCGCCATAAACGTATGGCCAAGACGGAAAACAAGAACAGTAACAAATACTTGGAGGCTTCACCCAAAAACAATTTCGTCAAATCCGTATAACTGCCAATGTTGACCCAGAAATCGCCGATTTTTATCATAATGGCCTCGTTGCCTCAAATCGGGGCGGCCACCATCTACTCCTCGTCAAATTTGCGTTTGAAGAGCGCCTCGATTTCCGCGATGGCCTGCTGGGCGTCGGCACCACGAACGTGCAGGATGAGTTTGCTGCCGGGGCCGGCGGCGAGCATCATCAGGCCCATGATGCTCTTGCCGTTGATTTTTTCGCCGTCCTTTTCCACGAAGATGTCGCATGCGAAACGGTTGGCGATCTTGACAAACATGGCGGCGGGCCGGGCGTGGATGCCCAGCTTGTTCGTGATGGTGAGTTCCTTGGTTAAGAATTCGGCGTCTGTTTTTTTAGCGCTCATCGGTTTGTTCAGTTTACATTAAGCAACACAGACTGAATTGGCCACTGAATTTTCACTTCGGCGGCTGGCTGGCCAGACTCATGTGGGCTATGAGCCGGTCGTTCAACTCCCGCGCGGCATTATGTCCGGACATTTTCAACTTGGTCTGATACGCGGCAACCTCTACGAGCCGCGCCAGGTCGCGGCCGGGCCGCACGGGAATGGTGATGTGCGGGATGTCCATGCCCAGGATTTCCACAAATTCCTGCTCCATGCCAACGCGGTCCACATCCTCAACTTCGTCCCATGCCTTGAGCGTGACGACCAGGTCGAGGGTTTTTTCCTTGCGGACGCTTTTGACGCCGAACATGGCGGCGACGTTGATGATGCCGATGCCGCGAATCTCCATGTGGTTGCGCGTCAAATCCGAGCCGGTGCCCACCACGTTGCGGCCGCCGACCAATGTGACTTTCGTCACATCATCGGAAACGAGGCTGTAACCGCGTTCGATCAGGGCGAGAACGGCCTCGCTTTTGCCGATGCCGCTGTCGCCGCGAATCATCACGCCGACGCCGAGGATGTCCACCATGCTGCCGATTTCCGTGCCGCGCGGCGCGAACATGTTTTCCAGCTCCAGCGTCGCGGCGTTGATGAACGTCATCGTGACGAGCGTGCTTTGAAAAACGGGCACACCGGCCTTTTCGCAGGCCGCGAGAAGCTCCTTGTCCGGCTTCAAGCCGCGGCTGAAAACCACGCACGGGATTTTATATGCGAAAAGA
>Ga0302188_10002974_pt1 | contig 12003 bp, 4 predicted proteins | sample II_Bog_E2_1_FD_198783 | JGI IMG/M metagenome (GOLD analysis project Ga0302188, IMG submission 198783) | Peat permafrost microbial communities from Stordalen Mire near Abisko, Sweden - II_Bog_E2_1 | ecosystem: Environmental > Terrestrial > Soil > Wetlands > Peat | place: Sweden: Abisko, Stordalen... | reverse complement strand
CAACCCCATTTTTTATTTTTAAAATATGAAATTAAAATATCTCCAATTCTTTAAGGGGAGTCAAAGATCTATAGATATCTGAAGTTCAGTAAATTTAAAAAGAAGTTGATCTAAAATCTTTATAAAAATATATTTCATTTGTAAATAATTTCATATCGATGCAGGAAAGCTAAATTTGGGCATAAATTAGGAATTATAAGATTAGAGAAGGTTATTTGTACAAACGATCCAAATATATCCAATAATGGCGAAAAAGATGGATAATTATCACAATGAACTTTATGTTTACATTCTAAACTAACGCTTGCTAAAGAGTCACATCCATTATTGATTTGCGAGATGTACTCAGCCTGACAAGTCAAGTCCAGAAGTCTTAAGATTTTATCCCTAACGGATTTTTTATCAATTCTAAATCACGTAATTATGCTTTTTGTTCAAATGACGTTTCTTAGAAATGGTCATGGATCGTCACTATTGAACGAATCATGGATTTTAAAGAAAAGGGAGCATCTAACTATAACAGTTTAGACTAAATTAGAACTCTAGGGTTTGAATCTCATGAGGAATATTTTTTTAGAAGAAGATTAAACATTATTAACAAAAACTATAGCACTCTCAGTCTTGAACAAGAGGAGAGGAAGAATTTGATGAATGCAGACTAAATTCTGAAAAGATTGATTGAACAGAAAGAAATTCTTCAAAAAAGATAGTAAAGTTTGAAAAGGAAAGAAATCAAGACAAAAAACTAAACTCTATGCAATATTCGATATGAAGAAGAGGTAACAAAAAAGACCCAGCAAATCATTGATCTTTAAAATTAACTCAAGACGGTTAAACTTTAAAGAGATGATTATAAATTAATCCATGTCCAGTTTTATGAAGCAGTGTAAAATGTCATCAACCGATGGAGTCAATCTTGTAACAAGCAAACCAATGAATAGCTGCTCTCATCAACAGTGTAAGTTCTCAATATTTTTCATAGAAATAATAACAAAGTCAACTGCTTTGAAAAAACAATCACTATGAGTACCATCAATCTCAGTGAATTGATGAATCATCGAAATGATAATTGTGAAAAAACTTAAAATACAGAAGGAAAAGAGCCCAATGCAGTCTTTGATTATTCAATATGATTCTTATTCACCCTTTTTTATTTTATATAATTTGATAGTCGTAATTTTAAATAAAGAAATCCTCATGACGACAATTCAGCGAAGTTTATCTGCACAAAATTTGAAAATCAGCTAATAAAAGGCAAATAATAAATGCGTGTGTGAAATATGTACTTGTGGTAATTGATAAGTTATTAAGGAAAACATCATTGTCCAAAACCTCATGTTTCCTTTAATGTCGAAAGCACAATGCATCACGATTATAAACCACACAAGATATCGATGTAGAAACAATTAAAGTGCCCACTTGAAGTTAATCACGATCGCTATGAACCTTAATTTATTAAATCCACTTATCATGTCGATTATAAACCTTTTCGCTGTCAAACTTCTCCAACCTTTCACAAAAAAGAAACATATATACCTAATATCAGCAAATTTATGGGTGAATCAGAATATAGAAATAGATTTGCAGGAAATAAAATCTTAACATAACAACCCATTAAATATAAAGATTATTTCCAACCGAATCTTGCTAAATTCGAAGGAGTTACAACATATAATTCATAATACAAAGCAAAACACGTCAAATACGAGCCTCTTAAAAAGCATTTCAAATAGGAAAGAAAATTTTAACATTTTGATGGCAAAACAATATATAAATAGTCATATAAGAATCTCCCTGCTCGAATAGAAAGAGTTAAAAATCCTGATCAAGATAAATATGTTCCCAACATTGCTCATTTCGAGGGAAAAACAAATTATCGCCAAGTAAAAGTACAAATATATAGGAATACAAGGCTTATCCTATCTAAAAGCAAAAATAGAAAAAATGTTTGATTGAATCTTTACCCAATCGTCCAAGAGAATGCTCTCCAGGAAAGTTTCATATCAAATATTCGGCAAGCCAAAATAGATGGAACTGATCAATGAATTTAAATAATGAATCAAATCAATCATGAAATGCATCTTCATATCTTTGCTATTCTATATGTTGAACGCTTGAGACACTTGTTAATCTTTTCATATCTGTGCTATTTTCAGTCGGAATTGAAATGGTAACCATGTTTTTCGGAGGAGGAGAGACAGTTTTGACTCTTTGTGAGTGATTTGTCTCTCTTATTAGCTCCTATTTATTTGAGAAACTTGAAATTTCTATTCTAGCTCTGGAATATTCGCGTTAACGTTTCTTTTAATGACTTTCCTCAATAATCCTTGCCTCTTTGGTTTTTAGTTGGGCTAAAAATTTCATATCTTTAGATGAAGTGCTAATAATTTAAGTTAATTTTCTAATTTCAGCTGTAAAAAATTGTTTTCTCTCCTTAAAAGTTTATATCAAATTAGCAATTTTCTTTTAAAGTAAATTATTTTCTTCTTTGAGATTAAAAAGTTCAATTTTGATTTACTAGTTTGTTTTTTCTGCCATGCGCAAAGCTTTCCAGGATTTGCTTTTTTTCTTTTTCTCCATTTACTATTAACGAACAATTCTCAACCTTTTGCATTATTTTGATCTAATCACTACTCCAAATTATTCTTTTAAAGGGTCATGATTAGAGTCAAAAGAGCTTTCACTAATGTTATCCTTGATAAAATTGAAGAGTAATTAGAAAAAGGTTGTAAAATTGTTGCTGTTCTTTATTTATTCTAAGCTGTTAAAGATTCCTTCGGTGAAAGTACTAATCTTTAGCTTATTTTTTATATATTCAATGACAATTGAATTAGCTTTAGATTTAATTTCCTGAAAAGTGTATTTAGACGCTTTTTATGGAGATTAATTTTGAGATGATTTAGAATTAATGGTGATTCTTGGTGATTCGTGAGAGGTTTGATTATTAAATGTCGGTGACTCTTATCCTAATGTGGGATATTTAATGAGATCATAGGCAGGTCCATCTCGATTATATTTAGAATTTGCCATCATTTTTATTGAGTAATGATAAAAATAATAAAAAGCTAAACACTAATAAATATTAATGATCTTATCCTCATAATTATATTAAATCAATAAATGATAAAATCTATTTTTTTAATAATATTTTGAGATTATTTTCTTAAATAAGTTAATTTGAGTTTATTTGACTGTGAAATCAATTATTTTTATTTTACTATTCGTGAACTTATGACTAGTTGATTTTTTACATGACTCTTATGACTATTCCTTTTTATTTTTTTGAATTAGTGATTGAAGGAATTCTTCCTTTTGTCGGACGAATGACTGATTTAATTTTGCCTCCAAAGATAATTTCTTCTTATTTTGTTAGAGGTCGAGGTTAAATTCCTGTTTGCTTGATAATGTATAGGAGACCATCAGAATTAACAAACAAAGGTTCGCCTAAAACACTCACATCGCTCATCATTCCAAAATACTGAATATAAGATTATTTACTTCCATATCCACCAAATCAATAATGTTAAATTTATGAATTGAGAGAATGCGGCAAACATCCATTTCCTATGGTTCAATATCTATTTTTTTGCCTTCTTTTTTAAAAAACTAATGTATTTATAAAGCTAAAAGTCTCATGGTTGTATTTTTATTGACTAAAAATTCATATTTTTAGGATAGTTTCCAGTTTTATTGATCCCATATTCTGATATAAATGGAGTAATCTTTCATCTCAAGATTGTCTTATTGCAATTCAATGGTAATTTACCTTTTTTAAATAAGTTGCTGCTCTTTCATAGGTTTTTATCGATATATTTTCCCCATTTTGTCATTAACCTTTTCCCTGATTCGTATTTGATTCGCTTACAATTGAATGTTTCTCTATTTTTTCAAAATTTTAATAAAAATATTTTTCACTTCACTTGCTTTAAAATTTGAATCTATTGGCACATCTGCAATAAACTAAAATTAGTGAAGCCTATTAAATAATTCAACTGAAGCATTTGAAGAGAGGAACAGCTGGATTCTTATCTCCCCCTGCTTCGCTGGTATGCCTTTTTCCAAATACAGGGTAGTTCCACTAATAAATCTATTGTCTTTAAGCGTTAATTCGCCATTTTTTAATTATAATCCTGATTTATTGCCTCTTCGAATAATTGTTTAATCAGCTGGTTGATTGATAATGGCGCATAGCTGTTCTTTTAATTGATTTAGAAATATCCTTGAATCAGTGGTAATGGTTTAATGCTTGCCTTCATGAATAAATTTAACATTAATCCTATGAATTTAATTTTAGAACTAGATGGGCCAATTAAGATTGTTGTTGTCAGTTTAAATAAATAATATTTCTCCTTCGAATATGCCAATTTGATCAATATTTTTGGCGTGATAATCAGAAAGATTGACTATCTCATGATAGAGATACTAATCGTTTTGATGTCTCTTGATAATGCATATGTTTTATGATAAACAAGTATGCTTCTCCTTAAGGATATTCTAACGATTTAATTTAATTATTTTTTATATTTCCAACATAGTTGAAAACCTGTTGATTGATACTCTAAATTACTCTCATTATTACTTATGGAAAACGATATCTTTTTCGTCTAACGAAACAATATGAGGATTGTCTTACCATAAGGCTATTCTGATCGTGATGAACCCCGGAATAAAGTCTTAAAACTATTCAGAGTCAGCTTTAATTTCTAATAAAAAATTCTGATACGACTTAATCCCCAAATCATTTAGAGTCATGTTCTCTTTTCCTCGATAAGTATCAAGTTTGGTTTAATTCAAGGGATTAAACAGTCTGATCCTTAAATTATTTTGCTTAATATAGCTGGTTGTTTATTGAACATTAACAATATCATTTAAGTCTTTAATAATTTTAATGTTAAACATCTCCTTACTCTTTTAGAATAATAGCTACAACGAGCTATTTTTTAAGATTTAGATCGTTTTCACACCTAACTGGTAATATATTTTAAGGATGAGGGTATTTTAAATGTTCGACATTTTTTATATCTGCCGTACTCTGTAATGCTACTCCTCTTATTTTATTATATTTTTGATATAGTCTGGCATTGTAAACTATAATCTATATTTTTATTATTCAACCAGACGATAATACAATACATAAGCACTTGATAAACCACTACCTCCAAATGTTTTATCTATCTAGGAAATGTTGATCTAGCTTACTCTCTCATCATTAAAAGAATACCAACGATCATTCTCGAAAGATTTTATGTAACTGAAATAATGTCCCGCATTTGAAGTTCCATTATGGACTAAAATAGAGTAGAGCTCATATACTAAAGGACCGTCTTTAAGATATACTTGAATTTATAACTTATCCTTGACTTGGCGTTCATTAAGCTATTTCATTCTATTGACATTAAGCTCCTCTTTATCTATAACTTTTTTTTAAAGCTCTGTTTCTAATGTTTATGATTTTTTTATTATAATTGATGAGGAATTGTAAGCTATAGAAATTTAAGGAGGAATTAGAGAATTTAAAACTTAAAGAGGAGGGGGAGGAGGTAATATCAAAGGATCTTTTTAAATGTCTTTTTTCTATTCAATGGAATTCACTTCTTGATTCTTATTGCTGATTTTTACAGGTTATGATAAAGGCATTTGATTAACTTGATCATAGGATGAGGCAGTTGCATTTCCACTCACATATATTAAATCTTCATTGTTCTCCATATTCTATTGCATTTTTTTCTTCCTCATTTCCTGCAAAAAGGATTTAGTATTAGCAGACGGTTTTGTTTTAACTTTACCCACAATAGACGGTTGCCCTTGGCCAACGCTATTTTTTACGACTACCTTATTCCTTGTGATTGGTGGTTTAGTTACGACTCTTTTGAAAGTTTCCTTCTCCAAAAAATGCTGTGATGAATCCTAGCTGAGTTTATTGGGAATTTGTTAATATCCATTAAAATAATTGTTAAAGTTAAAAACGAATGGGAAAGTAAATTTATCGTTGATTTTATTTCTGGTCATCGTATCATAATCAAAATTGAATCGTTGCAAAACAATATTCAGCAATTTTGGCAGTTTGATGAATTTGATTCCTCGCTGAGCTTTCACTTTTTTATTACAGATACTACAATCATAAAGGTTGTTCTCATCCAAAAATTCAGGCTTTATATATCGTTGCAAACTTAACTAGATGCTATCGTTGTATATTTTTTCGTAGATATTTTTAATGATTAAAATTATATCTTGAAATGTTTATTCTTTTATTGATTCGTTATGACATTCAAGACACTTGGTGAAGTGGGCTAGTTCTCCTTCATATAGTTATTTAATTAAATGTCGATTGTTACCTTTTGGGCCTGTTAAACTTTTTTCGATTGCCTCAAATAACACCCTATTAAACTATTGAATATCCTGTTGATTATTAGCTTCATCCTCCTGCCACTGAAAGGATTTTATTAATTATTTTATGCTAATCTCGCTGAAGCCAAGCTACAGCTTCGCAAATAATTTTTGCAATTGAAATAGTATGCTGTCTTGCCTTTTGGGATGGATCTTTTCATTATAAGTCCATTAGTATATGCCATCTCTAAACTATGGGGTTAAAAATAAGGTTTGAAGGAAGCTATTGATATAGCAAGTTGCACCCATATTTGGCAGGCCTTTGTAACTCTTTTATTCCATTTTTAAATTAAATATATAAATCAAACCTAATTTATAAACAAACAAAAACAAAGAATATGATTAGTGAATATATTGTAAGCCATGTTCTATGTCTATTTAAGTATATTAAAGATAAATCACAATAACATATTTGATGCTAATAATATATTTTATAACTGCAAATAAATGAATAAGAATATAGGCACCAGCAATGGAGATAATATTCAAACTCATCCACCCAATAAAAACAATATAAATATTCAAATCAATTTTAACATGAAGGATAAACTACCAGGATTTGTTGGCAAAAAAATTGATAACTATGTTGAAATTTAACAAAAAAGACCAGTTAAGAAATAAACTAATGTGAAAAATTCAGAGTCAGGTAAAAAGATAAAGAAAAAAGGAAAATAAACGATAGAAAAATAAGCAAAAGCAAAGAATACTAATAATTCAACTGATCCAAAAGTATTTGAACGAACTAAAAATGTCAAAAATAATAGCAATTAAAAAACGCCAGAAAGGAGGTCAAATTCTCGAAAGGATGAACGCTCCAAAAGTACAAATAATAAGCCAATGACGAGGAAAAATGCCAAATCCATGTAAAATATCAAAGTTAAATATATGAAAAATAAAGAAAGATCTCCTGTAAGTTCATAATAAAAATAAAGATCACATTCCAAAAGTAGTAAAAAGTTAATTAAGAGTCAAAAGTAAAGTTTAAAAAGTTTATATACATTTGCGAATACTACCCTAAAGAATAAAATGAATAAATCAAAGATAAGCAACAGTAGATAAAGACAAATAAGCTCAGCCAATAAAAATAGAGAAGAAAATCACGATAAGATTAAAAATTATATGGAAGAAAGGAAGAAAAAAGAAAAAGTGTAGAGGGGGAGACTAATGAAAGAAGAAAAGATTAAAAAATAAAAAATAGCAAATTAACTCAAAAAGGTAGAAATATAAAGAAAAGCTAATGCTTCAAAATCTTTTGTTGGATTGAAAAAAAATAATGAAGAAAAAGAATAAAGATTTCCAATGTATTTTATGGATGATGAGGATGAATTTGAGTAATAAAACTCATATAATAAATTGAAGAAATAGGCGGAGTAAATCATACATAATAGTCCACCTGCTTCCAATTATATTGAGGCAATTCCTTTTAAAAAAATAACCTTCTCTGATAAATATGAGAATTAAAACTGCAAAAAATAAAAGAAGCTTACAAAAGTTTCATTGGTACATAAATATTTAAATGGGACAATAACTTCAAAACAGCTGGAAGAATTGACCAAAAATATTATTAAAATTCAATCAATATGGAGAGGCTATAACAGCAGAAAGACAATATTTGCAAGATTACGTGATGAATCGACTCGCATTCGCTATATAAAAAATAAAATCGATAATAAACGTGGAACATTTTGGAATGAAGAATAAAACTCGATTATTAAAATACAAAAAGACAGTAATATTCAAGTTTATGATTCAGGCCACTCTTCATCTAATATCATCAACTTTAATAGTAATATCAACAGTATAGTATCAAACACCAGCAGCAATGTTGTTAGTGTTATTAGTGGCTTAAAGCCTTCAAACGATAAATTCAAACGACTAAGCATTCAGCTCGAGGATGGAATCATCTAAAATTTTTAATCAGATAAATAAAAAAATAAAAAATAATAGAATAATTAGAAAATGTTAAAGGAACTTTAGGAGTTAAAAAAACAGCTTGAAAAACAAAATGAAAAATTTAGATCCCTTGAAACAGAAAATTTAAATTTAAAGCAAAACATCAAATTTCTCAGTTTAAAGGAAAGTCGAGAAATAATAGTAGACAATAGTTAGGACAATTTTAATAGTACAGAATATATTGAAATTCGGATGCCAAAAAAAATAGAATCTCCTCCTCATAAGAAGCAGTAAAATATCAAATTATAACCATTTTAAAAATCAAATGAATCTGAAAGTACAAAACAATTTTTATCAAACGAAAAGGAGAGTGTTGGATTAAATTCTTTTAAAAAGCAATTTGAATCCTTTGAATGTTCTTCTCCTTCGAATGCTCGAATGGAATAGCAACTTAAAGTTTTAAAGAATAAAAATATTGAAGGTATTTTCAAAAAGAAATAATTGAAGATTGAATAAAAATATGAAAAAAAGGCAGAGATATTTGATAAGATGTTAAATGATAAACTATTTTCACCCAGAACCTTTGCAGTCAAGAAAAAATAATTATAATCAAAACTGGAACAATAGAAAGATTAAATTAAAGTGAGAATTTAAGAGGCGAAAAGAGTTGTTGGATATATTGAAGACATATCTTAATCATAATAACATGAATAAGAATAAAAACTGCACGATCTAAATCAGTGCAAAACTAATTTTAGAATAATTGAAGATCCAGCAAAATTAAATTATAAAAATTAGCATAATGTCATTGATTCATTTACAAACACTTCTCCACTTGAATAGAAACCTATCTAATTCACATCTAATAAGAAAAAGCCAGATCCAGTCATTAATGTTTAAAATAATTCATATAGCTAATCTTCTGAAGAAGAGAAGATATATAAAAAATATTGGGCTGATGATATATAAGATGTGATTAGACAATCAAATGAAATAAAGAAAAAAGTAGATGAAGCCATTCGAGCTTAAAGATAATCATCATCTGACAGCAAGAAATAAAATAATTTGAGTAGCTAGAAACAAAAACAAACGGATTTATAATAATAAAGATAAAATACATAAGGAACTGTAAACTTAAAAACTCTCAAGAAAAGCTTTTAAGAGGTGCTGTAATAACCAACAGAAATTGAAAAGAAAGCTCAGTAAATATTTAATAAAATCAATCTGAATGAGGAAAATTAATGTAAATCATAATAATAAGATGGCCCAAATCACCATGATATTAGTGACATCAAAAATCACCTTTAAAATAATGACTTTCCTCACGTCTAAAATAAAAAAGTATAAAATTTATACATCTCCGAAGTTGAATTCAATAAGCAAAAGAGAAAGTAGGAAGAACTCTCAAGAAGCTCTTCATTCGATAAATCAAATAAATCGCTAAGCATGAGTAATTCACAGGTTTAAACGAAAGGATTTATCTCAAATTTAACTTTTATCAAGTAATTCTGCATATCAATTTGCTAATTTATTCGAAATCATCCATAATACAAATAGAATTTTGTATTCCATGTCTCTGAAACTATTAAATTTGATTTTCAAGAATATCTAAAATCATACAGAACCACTATAAATGGAGAAATTAAAAATAACTACAATACTTTTCAAGAGTAATACATGTACCCATATTTCAAAATAATTACTAATAAAGTTCAGCCATTAACCAAAGAGCTATTTACAGATTTTACTAAATACTATGACTAAGAAAAAATTGATAATCCAAGCGTAATTATATGTTTATTTAGTGGAATGGACCGACTTTGACCAAAAAAATTAAATAAATGAGATAAATCTTTATGATTAGTATTATAGACGCTTTTAACGAGTCTTTAGAATATGAAAGGCCTGGAAGCATACATGGAGAACCTCTTCCATGGCTTCAACACTAAAACACGTTGAAAAACTTTAAAAATTCAAAACTAAAATTGCTGATGGTGTAAAAATATAGCAGCTATGATTCTGATAAAATTGATGAATATCCCGATGAATAAATGAAACTAGACCAAATATTTGGATCGTCCATCGCAAAAATAATACAATGGGGGAGTTGTCTTTGCGGTTTTATCGCTGATCCAAATTCTATGGAAATGGGCGATAGTGGAATTGCTAACCTCAGCGATTCTCAACTAAACTCAATTCGTGAAAATAGAGTAGGTCTGATGCTCTAAAAATGGCTACTCTAAGAAGAATAAAAGATAACTAATTCAACAGCTGAGTACACCTAAGTTTTGCTTGCGCTTGGAGAAAAAGTAATGGATATTCTGATGTTGTAGTGGGCATAAGAATTATCTGAACTTTAATTTGCTGATATTTCATATGATTGAATAATATTTTTGCAAATATGGCTGGTAAAAATATATTGTAATTATATAACAAATAATAGATAAACTATTTTGGAATTGCGATTATTTGTCTTTATTAGTGAGTAATAAGTGTATGACTCCTTATTTAATTTTTTGATTTTATGACTATGTTGGCAACTATTTCTTCTTTATTTAATTTTCTTTTGTATTAAAAACCTAGTTTTACAGTATCTGTTATTTCTTAATCATATATTGACCAATATTCCCAGAAAGCCATTAGAAATCTAAGTGAAAATAATCTTACGCAGGCTGAAATAAATTCTTATGTTTTCTTCTTTTTATTCAATTTAAAAAGATTTAAATGCCGCTCATTCAACGCAAAAAACAATGTTTCTTATGAATTTACTATTTTCGCAGTTTTTTCAAATCGGAATACAGCACACTTCTACAAATTAAAACACAGCAGGACGACGAGTATTTTCTAATGAAAGTCGGCAAGTCTTATAAAAATAAGCAAAAAAAAAAATAGTTAAATAGATTTACAGCTTTTACGCTCCGTTGCGTAGTTTAATATAATAATCAATAGTTATAAGAGATGCATTTGGAAGACGAGGAGGAATTAGTTCAAAAAGAACTGTAAAACTTAAGAAAAAATTAAAATCGCTCTGTTTACTTCTTCAATCTTTATAAGAAATATCAAAATGGAACTGTTTATGTGGATGTTTTTAAAAAATTAACATTAAGTTAGATGTCTTCAATTGCATCTCAATTGAGCGTTGAGATCGCTAAGAGGAAACCGTATGCAGAAAGTGCTTAAGCATCAAAAGAAGAGAAATCAGATTTCTTCCTTATGTCAGAAGGTTGCATAAAATATGTTGAAAAAGAATAAAAGTATTTTTCTTAATACCGTAAAAATTAGATAATGGTTTCAAAATTACTGTCTAAAAGCTCGAATTAATTTCATAAAACCTTAACTCTCCTATCAATAAAATCACATAAACCAAATGATATTTCAACTACACACAAGTTATCGGAATCCTCGCAATAATAGCATTTATCTGCTAGATGTCTTATCTAGTAGACAAATTTCAAAAAAGTGAAATAAGACTTTTTAAGTTACTTCTCCCAAAAAGTCTCTTAGGCCTATTAATCATTGTCTTAATTTGTTATAACTGTTGCTGTTGGAAAGAAGCCACAAGAAAAAAAAAGCCCAATGAGTTAAGAGAAAACCAGGGATCAGTCTGATGATAATTCACCCTTTCTAAAACATGAGTGATAAATGATCTCATTGATATTATATTTTTAATCTTGATTACGATTACTATTTATCTGATTGCAAACAGATATAATTTACGATTAA
>Ga0302188_10002969_pt1 | contig 12014 bp, 5 predicted proteins | sample II_Bog_E2_1_FD_198783 | JGI IMG/M metagenome (GOLD analysis project Ga0302188, IMG submission 198783) | Peat permafrost microbial communities from Stordalen Mire near Abisko, Sweden - II_Bog_E2_1 | ecosystem: Environmental > Terrestrial > Soil > Wetlands > Peat | place: Sweden: Abisko, Stordalen... | reverse complement strand
TAATTGAAATTCTATAGTAAAATAATAAATATGATATTTTAATCAAAATTTGTATTATTGAAATTGAATGCTAATTTACTTTATATATGAAGCAAATATATCTTGATTAAAACAGTAAAAATTAAATAACTATTTTAATTATCTTTAAATTCTGACAATTAAAATAAATTATCAAAAATCTATTGTTTTATCATTGCCCTTTTTTAACTTATATTATTAAGAAATATTAAAGAAGCATTTCATAAAATACAAAATACAAATTTGCTATTTTCATTTAACTACTAAATTATTGATTCAAAATAATCGAAAACGCTTTTACTTTTTATATTTTTTATGTACAAGTAATTGATGGCCACTGCCTAAACCTTAAATGTCAGTGAGCCAAGCGACTTTTCGCTGATAAAACAGTTCAATCAAGAAATGACCTAATAAGATGCATTTAAACTGGCTCTGAGCTTTGTTGACATGTAAAACGAAGATGCCAAATATGAGCTTATTAAAATCAAGGATTCCATGGAAGAGTAAATTGATAATTTTAACCAAATAAAGAGATAATCCTTCTAAGCTCATTCAGTAGAAAAACAAATGCAAATATGTGCAGAATAATTTAACAGCATCGAAGAAAAAGTAAATGCTTAATCTAAAACATCCTTTAATTTTCATGAAGCATACATCAGCGGTTTATCATTAGCTGTTTCTACATGTTTGAATAAAATCAATCTGTGGAGAAATCAAAAGAAGAAAATATTATAAAAACAAACAAAATCTAATAAAATCAACAGACTCCTTTTGAAAAAGTATAATTCACAAAATTATCTGGAGCAAATCATTCTGATTAAAAATATAACTGAAAAAGTAAAGTATAAACTCAATCAGAATGTGCCTGATTTCAAATTTGTTGAGGATATGGCCAATAGAAGCTTAGCACCTTATAGTTTTTATCATACATACAGCCTAAATAATTGTTGCAAAGTAATTGTTAAGCGAATTGAAAATAAAAGTTTGATAATATTGAGACAATCTGAAAACACTATCGAACTTCTCAAACATATGCAAGGCTATTTCTTTTTTAAAAACAATCTCTATGCAAATTGCCAGCAGCTTATCACAATGATAAATTATTTGAGAGTTACAAATGAATTCAATATTACGATCTAGAATGGATTTGTGTATCTTTTTAAATCATATTTTATCAACCTCCTTTGTGAAGTAAATTAAATTGATTGTACTGACTTTCTCAAAGCACGGTCTATAATGCAAAGTAGTTAGGAGACTATTGATATCTGGAGAGATTTTTAGTAAATTAAGATTTAATCTTACTGCTTGTGGTATTATGAACAACTTCAGTGGCTAAAAAACGGATAGCTCATACATGTCGACAGAATTAGATAACTTCTGAATACTTTTAAATTGCGATATTAGTGGATAAAAGTAATTGGTATTAAATGCAATCATTTTCAATAAAATCACGACTTTAACAACGACTTTATTAAGTTAGCCATTATGAAAATCATTACACCTGTGTTGAGTCGACTTTATTATAATAGTATTCCAGAAGACAAGATAAAATCAATTCAAAAATACAAAAAATAGTTTGACGAATATTGGACATATTCAATGTTCTTCAAGTATAAAAATTTATATAGGTTTATTATGTAAGGCATAAAAGACCTTTTACATACTTTCAATAATAAAACATGCCGAAGTGAAGATAATAGATAGTTAAATCCTTAGCAATTTTATCTTTATTATAAACAAATTCCTGAAATAATATAATTTACTCTTAATTCTAAAGATATGGCCTCTTAATTTAATGATTTTTGGTGTGAAATATCTGCACATGATTATATTTTCTCCGGATTCAATCCAAAAGACTAAAAAAATAATAATATAGATGAGCTGAGGAAAAATATTTAATCTTTTAAAAATATTGAGTGTGAGTAATCAAAATTATTTGATCTATTAAAATAAAAAAAATTATCTAAAAATGAATAGATGATTTAAGATGTATATGGACTCTTGATGAATCTTAATTTCATTAGTCAAAAGTTCTTCCTCATAAAAAAAGCTGCAAAATTATTAGGAAAGAAAGTATAAAAATAGATAAGTTCAATTCGATAGGTGGCATACCAATTATTTTTGGGGTGAAATATATAAATCAATCAATAGATGTAAATTAATTCCATGCACTGATATCTATATCATCTTATTATTAGACTGGTATTGTCGCAATTTTACGTTTGTTGTATATCTTCTATGATTAATCAGTTGGCCTCTATCTCCTGACAATTCGCTTTATCCATGTATAATTTCTTTTTTAATTTTAAGTTCTTTGGTTTCGACGAATAGGAATGACTAAACCTTCGCAGTTAATCATTTTTTACATTTTTTGCTTCATCATCTTAATATTTTCCTTATTAAACTTAATTTTCCTATTATTTATATTCTTTGCAACTGAGCTACTATCATCACTATTATTATTATGAGTTGTTTGAATCATTTTATAGTTTGTGTTTTTGGTATCTGATTTCTCAACGCCTTTTGAAAAACTAGTAAAAGTGTTTCTTTTGTTTACCAGCTTCAGTAATTTAAGATTTTTTGTTTTAAAGGGTAATGGATAGTTTATGAATGCTACGGTTTCACGAATTAAAGAGGGATTCTATAAGATTTTCAGCTATTTAAACGATTTGGATCTCTTAAAGGCTTCGCATATGTTTTTACTAGAATATATTTTGTTTTTTGGAAGAGAGTGAATGATTTATAATTAAGCACGATGATGATGAGCGATCATTTTATTGAGAGTAGTCATAACCTTCTATTTTGAGAATATAATACCATTAAAATATTCGAAAAGCAGCACTTTAATCAGAAAAGATAAATGAATACAATTGATTCCAATCTTATGAATACTCTTTGCCTTGTTAACTTACCTCAACCCTCTCGTCATCCTGACCAGAATATTTATTATTATTATTATTCACTCGAATTCTCTCGCTAAAATATTTTTATTGTATAGTGAATCAATAATAATATTATTTTAATAAAACATTCTGGAGCATGGAATCCTCGAAGGAAACAATCGAACCATAAGATCTTTCTCATTCAAAAAAAATTGCCAAATTCTCCAATCAAAGCGAAATCCTAAAAATATAATCAGAAGTCCGTAAAAGGAAAAGAATGATTGAAATGGAGATTGAATTCAAAAAAAATAAATAGTAATTCAGCAGAATTTCTGAGGAGATTTAAGAATATTAGAAAGAGTTAGAGATAAAGAAAAGATAAGCTATTAATAAAAATATGCAGTAAATTGAGACCAAAAAAACAGAGAGATAGCGACAAAATAAGGATTCCAATAAAGTACTTGCTAAAATCAAGGAATAAAATCGAGAAAGGCGACGTAGAATGGAGTCATTGGTTCATTAATATAAGCAAGAGTATGACTATGTCTACAAGAAAAAACTGAGCCAAAGGAAAGAGATGATTAATCAAGTCAACTTTGAAGAAATTTTAGAGCACCAACGAGAGTACGAAAAATCATTGAGAAAAAGAAGTCAACGAATTAAAACAGAGTCGGAAATCAATTCTAAGAGAACTTAGCGTAAGCTCTCTCCCTCCAATATATTATTTGGCAGTCCTAAAAATTAAAATAATAAAAATGATGACGAGCAAATACGAAAATAAAAAATACTTGATTTAATAAATCGAAAGAATGAGTATGGAAATAGAATGTAAAAATAGGCACCTCATGTGAAGATATCAATGACACTTCTCAAAAGAATATAAGATGAGAAAAACAAGATATAATATGATAAATAAATGGATTATTATTAAAAATAACAAAGGAAATGGAGAAAGGCGAGATTGGATACTAATTTAACAGGAAATATCTAGAACATCAAAAATAAACAAATAGACATTATCACCAACGAAGAAACGTCCACCAAAAATAAACTCACGAAACTGAAACATCTTGTTGACGGCCTCCATGTGAAATATGTCAACGGTAAAGAGGAAGTATTGGATCTAATGTGTAATGCCAGTTTGGCTAGAGCCAACTTACTATTGCATGAGTCATGAAATTATTTGTCCAAAAATTTTATTGATTAATATTACAAAATAAGAGGATAAATATATTGATTTGTGTTTGACTAATAATAGTCTGCTTATAATTTCCAAATTCAATGGAGCTAAATCTGAATGATACGGCTTTAAAGCTGGAGGAACAATTTCGCCATGCCATTCAGAAGCATCTCCAGGTGGAAAAATAATGTGTTTCAGCCAAGAGGATGAAAGATGATACAGAGCAATAAAATAGCAATATCAGAATTTAGATATTCTCACGACTTTAAGCCATCAAAGACAAATTATCCACAAGGATTAATCTCATTAACAAAATTCAGCATAAATTTAGCTTGCAAATACGTGAATTAACCCAATAAAAAAGTTTTAAAGTCTAATATATGTCAAGACCTACTCAGAAGTAACTAAATTAATTGGAAATAGAGTAAAATGCATAAAAAACTTGGAGGTTTGTAAGCTTACAAACGAAGAAAGAAAAGATGAGGAACGATCATTTAGAATTAATCCAACAGATCAAGGAGAGCATAAAGACGGTAAAATTTAAAATTTCATTAACATAACTGGAACTCAATGATGTTGAGGTTGCTCACAACAAGAAGATAGGCAAATATTGATAGATGATTCATCAATTATTTTAAAAAATTATACAATTTATGACTGTGAATTATTGATAATTGGATAATTTTAATGATTTTTTTTCAGAAGGAAAAAATAAATAATCCCAAGAGTTCATGTTGTAGAATATACTCAAAAAGAAGTTCATATCTGGTATTTTATCTATCTCTACTAAAAAAAGAAAAATTCTTAAAGATTATGAAATTACTAATTAAAAGTACACTTACATGATAATAATAAGGAAGCAACAAATATAAAATCGAAAATATTTCTATTTTATAAATTTTAGAAGTTGTTTACTCCTCTCTCATCAATTTAATTTGAGGATAATAAATACCATTAATTTCTTAACAAATTTATATATTTCAAAGTATTGAGAAATTAATAAATTATGAGTATAATATTCAACCAATATTCAATTAGTCATCCAGAAATTTTATTGCTATTGTGTTCTGAGCTAACCATTTGTGCGGTAACTGCAAAATAGCTCCGTATAGATAGCCGATGGCCTGATTGTCTTGCCGGCATTTCCACTACCACGCAGTAATAATGACTATTATCACCAAGAGAATCGATAACTGAATCAATTGGGCTTGTTCTTCTTTGAGAGAAGCACATATCTGTAATTCAAGTAAAATTCTTTACTAAACTTTGTGGCACATCTTAAACAAAAAGTATATATAGTTATCTAAAGTTTGATATATTTATTTCTTGAAATAGTTCGCTCGGTCGATGCTTAAATCATTCTCCAAATCAATCAATGCTTTCATGGAGTTTCTTTGTAAGTAAGTCCAGCCTGCAACTACTCCTTTTTGCAAGATGTTGTAGTTTGTACTATTAGAGCATTATTATATAAACCAGTCTGGATAGCCGGATATCGTTTGATTACATGCATCCTATAAGATAAGATTCTCTAAATCTTGAGAAAATGTTTGGTCTAATGATTAAAAGAGCTCTATGGATGAACGTAAATCTGTCACAAAGCCGATTTCAGTTTAATTGAGATGAACCTTTAGTTAAGTTGAAATTTGTTCAAATTACTTGCTAAAATTGTATTATAGAAAGAAGGTCTTGAGTTAAAAATAGTTCTAAAGTGAGTTATTTTAAGAGATAATGAGATTGCTTAAGATTGTTACGACAGATTATGCCGGAGAAAGCACAGTTGACAAATTTACCAGATTTGCAATATTTAGGACTTGGAGGGTGATGAAGATGATTAATAGTATTGTTTTTGTATAATTGTTGGATTTAAATTTAAATGTATCTTTGCTGACTCTTGATTTTTCTTCATTGGGAAGCAGCAGTTCTAGCGATTCATAGCCATGACTGATGCACCTATTAATATTGCTGGTAAACTATTTTAAGAGAACGCTATTTGATGGTGGTATCAGAGTGTATATCTTCATGTATCTCTCCCTTTTTTGAAATTATCTTATGAAATTAATACCGATTGCTATGATCAGTCCTAAAGCCGAAATTATGAAGAAGGCAGTCATTATATACATTTAAGTTGATATAACAGAAATTTCACTGATTGATGTTGTCTGGTAAAACTCAGTAGATTTGAAGCTAATTTATTCTAATTTTTCCAAATTTTAGAACAAAAAAGCAAATTTGCTGGTTGTTTAAGGAGATATATTCGTTAAATTGGCTTCTATTCCTTAATCTGCTTCTCTTAAGGCGAAGTAGTAATTTTGCATGAAGTCTCTTATGCTGACTGATTAGTAATTGGTTCCCAGCCTCAACATAATTGGTAATTCCAAGGCCTCATAGACTTTAATTCCGGATGTAATATTAGTATCATAGGCAAATAGTTGAGCTAGAAAACGATTATAAACTTAGTTCAATGTGAAGGAAGCTGATTGTTGAAGTAAATAGCACTTTTCGATATCTCCCTGCTAACTTGATAAACAATAAATTTTAGACATTAGCAAAGAGTTATAGGAAATTTTAAGCAACTGAAAATTGTCAGTGACAGCCATGGCTGCTTGATTGAGATCATTAACTGAGCGCATTCCCGCACTGAACATATAGGTCTGCAGAAAGAAGCTACAAATGATAACTGTTATCAAGAAGAAAATAATGATTGAGGATATGACGGCATTTGCATTCCAATATTATTTGTATTTGATTGTTCTCCTTTTAACTTTTTATAATATTCTGCTGAATTTTAAATCAATAGATTCATCTGCAAGTGATTGTCCCTATGAGATGTTGTTGATGGCAAATCCAAAATCTGGACTGTCTTCATCAATTTCAAAGCTCTCTTTTGTTTCATTCAAAGTAGCATTTTCTAAAATTCCTTGAGTTTTAGGGAGCCATACTTTTTGTACTTTATTTCGTTCTCTTTTATCAAATCCTAGATGAGCACGACTTAAATTTAATTAACGCTTAATTTCTCCAAATTTGAGACTATAGTAGATGGTCTTGCCCATGAGTTGCTTATTGACGGTCACCGAGCTCTAAAAAATAAATGGGTCTTTCTAACTGTTGTTATCTATGGAATTGCTTTTGCGAATTTCATCTTCATCCGATTCATTCAAGTTTTCGTGTTCCGTTTAAATATTTCTAATAATGCTATTGTTGATTACCATTGTTCTGCGAATTTAATCGTTTTCTTTCATCAATTACTCGAGGTTTAAACCACAAAATCCATCCATTTTTTTCGTGAAATGCCTTAGGTCAAATAATTTTTCTGCAATTAATCTTCGCCCACAACTTTATATTTCAAATCGATTGTTAAGAAGCAAATAATCATCTTCGTTTTCCTTTACAATTATTTTATAAAGTCTAAGATCCAGACCCAAAGAGTGAACCTTAAGAACGCCTTTCCCTTTGAAACAGTTATTAAAATTGTCTGCAAAAAATACAGAAGCTATTCCGTTTGCATTACTGTTTATAGTATCGCTTTCAATCCAATTTTTGATAACTTCTCGATGTGGAACGGATAAAAAATTAGCCATTATAATATGTATATCTTTTCCCTTGAGAATTTATGCCGTTGTTTGAAACAATTGCAGACAACTTTTAGAAATATTAGTAATAGGGCTCAGCCCATTCGGCGTAAGAAATGATTAGATGACACAAGCTCTACTTGTATAAATAAACTGTTTAATGTTATTAGTATCTGCGATCTTCAGGTGACTCATAGACGTAAGTTTGCTTAAAATTGTATTCTTAATATATAGAACTTCTGGTTTACTCTGAATCATGTACTCATAGTATATTAAGAAAGTTTCATATATTTTCAAGTTATGAGAGTGGCTGGCCTTAAATTGGAGCCATAGTTCCTCGATTAAGCGAATCATTTCCGTTATCTAAGCACAAATAAGCTCTATTTCGTTTAAAGTGAAAAAATCTGTTTCTAGTTTGGAATATTTGTCGATATTCTTATCATTGATGTTGACTAAATTTGAATGTAATTTAGATAACAGTAAATCTTCTGTAAAGACAATATTAGGATTGAGAATGATCAAATCTTGATTTAGATCCTACATTTTTATTCTTATTTCTTATTCAAGTTGGTATATAAGGAATTTTTGTCCATTTGACATGCGGATTTTGTTTCTATTATTGAATTTTTGAATATCAATGGATGATTTTGTGAAGGAGTTCATAAAAGAAATTCTAAAATGTAAATATATGGTCATCACCATAAAGCTGAACGAATACTTTTACAGAATTTACAACAATTTCATCAGGACAAATTTCAATTTCAAATGACCTTTTTAGTATTGAGTCAAGCTAGTCTTGATGTCATTTTTACAGAAACAATTACAGTTGCTACAGCTGTCTACATGCTATCGAATTAAACCTTAGAATATCAACTCTTTCTTGTGCTCAGGATCGTTTACCAAACTAAAGTACTCGTACATGAGCAGAATAGCATCACCCTCGTTTTCAATTTTCGCAACTCCCCCCAGCAGCAGTGCTTGATCGCGATAGTTCCTATAAACCTGGAGTGAGCAGCATCCCAAAAGGGTCATAGTGGGAACCATTACCGTAAAATTGTTGACGATTATTCCGAAGCCAAAAAGGAGGCTGAAAATATTGCATGTTTATATCGACAATTCGAAGGAAAGCCAAAGCTATTTGATCTTTTAGGTACGACTGTCCAAGTACCGCTTGCGGGTGACAATGTACCCTGAATAAAATAAAAAGATACGTAGGTCGAACAGGTCGAGCACAAAGAAGACTAGGTATGTGCTAATGAGGATAGGCTCTATAGCCATCCACAGTCCCAAGGAAGCCACAGAGACCTTGAAGAGGAGCTTGCATATGCTGATCTTGCTTTGGTTTTAGTGATAGAACATTGACAGTTCGCTGAAGTTGGTGTAGTCGCCTTCGTTCGAAAACTCCTCATATGCGTAATTTATCAGCACTATTCCCACAAGATTTCCAGTTGGAACGACTATTAGATAGGGCCAGCTCGACAGAAAGAGTTTTCCAATGTAGTAGACGCAAAAGCTGCCGTAAAGTATTGAACCGTATATGAAATTTAGACTGATGACCTTTATAATGGTCAATGATTTTCTGTTTCTGTTAGTTTTGCGGACTTTGGGGTTAAGGTCAATGCCAAGCAAGCAGTAGGTGTAAATTGCGAGGAGAGTACTGATCATCACCGTCACTATGATGTTAAACATATCAGAGTTGCTTGAACCATCGAAAGGAGGAATTGTAAAAAAGAAAAAGTAATTATTAACATTTACCAAGACATTCAAGGCTATCGAATGGTCGGCGTTTAGGGCGTATGAAACGTCGTCGAGGGTTGAAATTAGGGCCAAATTTAGAATAAAGAAGTAAAAGACGACGATAGCATAGCTGCGAATATTGAAAAAGCGAAGCTCATTGCTCACAAAGAACAGTTTAGTTCTAAAACTAAAGGTTTAAAGATTATTCATGGTATTTGTACTTCTAAATTGATAGAAAGTAAGTGAATATTTAAATATATATTGCTTTATATATTTGAATTAGAATATTTGATAATGTACGATTCTATCTTGACTAGTAATTTGTATTTACATGCAAGCATTGATTTTTGTGGTAGTTCTTTATATCAATAAAGATTATCTTTTAATTAAAGAATATATTTTGACAAATAAATAATAGATCTGAAATTGTTAAATCCATTTTTATCGATTTAGAATTCAAATAAAATACTTTCAAAAATATTTTTTAGTAGAAATACTTTTAAATTATTGATTGATTTTAGTAAAAAAAATAATAGTTGTAGTTCAACTTTGTTTGAAAAAAGAAAACGAACTTATCTAATAAAATTTAATAATTAGCAATACGACTAAATCAAGCTAATATCTAGCTTTCTCTATTTTTTAATTCCTAATTATATGCAGGTCACATCATAACTAACAGTTACTGACTTATAACTCTTCATTTTATATTTTAATTAAACTCTGATTCTATTTATCTCATCATCAATATGTCAATAATATTAATTCTACAAGTATATAGTTCGTATCATGTCAAAAGACATCTTCCCTAAAAATTAGTTTCAAGTCCCTCGTGGAAGTTTTAAACAATGCGAAAACTGCAATAAAAATTTTAGTGTATTCTTGAGATAGCATCAATGCAAAAGATGCTTTAAGGCTGTATGTTCGGAATGCGGAGACTATCATCGAGTGGTTTATAAAGTAGGATATACCAAGCAAATTCACAGAGTTTGTAAAGCATGTAAAGACTCATCCTAATTTCTGTAGACGTATGTGAAAAACAATAGGCTAAAATTCGCACAAATGAGTTAAATTGGAGATAGATGGATTAAAAAAATAGTAAAACGGCCGCAGATGGTAGGAGCTATAATTCCCAAACAAAAACTGTTTACTTACGAAGCATTCAAATTGCTTTGGGACTCCTACAGCTTTGAGCTTCGCTAATTCGTTGGCCTTCTCACATTTTAGTACGAAGCGAAGAGCATCTACGAAATTATTAACAATGTCTACGCCGCACTCATATCGATTCTGCAGCAGGAAAGCCTTCAGGACATAATATATCTCATCGTTTTCCTGTTGGGGTATTGTACGCCCGATAAAGTAGTGGTGCTCATTCTTTATCTCTATCAGATGAAGGCCCTAGTAAGTGATGCTCAGTCAGCCGTTTGGAATTGTTTACGGCTGTTCCCCATGTGGGACGAAGAAAAAATGTTCGAAAGATATTTTAACAACCGAGTGCAGAGGCATTTCAACTCTTGGATGGTCAATGGTATCACTATCGAAGGCAGCATTTACCTAATAACAAAGATTATGGAAAGGAAGAGTGCGGAAGAGATGTTTTTCTTCTTTGCTGCTCATTTGTTCACCAATCGCCAGCATTTCACTAAAATTGGAAACAACTTCGACGTTGGAGACGTATATCTACTAAGAAACTGCAAAATAGAGGACATTTACTACAATTATAAATACTGCAAAAATAAAAATGCGATTGCCTATGTTTAAGAACATCGATCAGCTACAACAACAACCATACTGAATGCTGGACTCAACAGAAGCAAACTTGATTAAAACAGCAATTAATTTTCATTAGATGATCGAAGGAAAACGGGGCTAGGAAATACTGAGTCTATTCAAGAAATAAATATAAATAGCCCGATTCTGAATAAAAGATAAGTTATAGGCAATGAAGAACTCATCAATGATAGTTTTTCAATATCAGTAATAGATACTTCATAATTAAATAATAAATCAAATGACAGTGAACAAAATGAAAATATAATAAGCTTCTCTAAAATTGAGGATTAAAAAAATAGGATTATAAAAGAATTATAGTCTAAGCTAGAAGAAGCAATGAAACAAATAAAGCAGGCCAATTTAACAATTAACGAGAATATGTCTATTAATACATAACTAAAGGAAGAAATTTCCAAAATTAGAGAAAACTATGATCAGAGAATAGCATAATTATAAATAATTCGATAAAGATAAAATGAATCTAAAAAGATAATGAATTAATAAATGATAAAGTTAAATAAAAAGCTTGGAGAAGTTCAAAACGAAAATTTAATCTTAAAAAAGAAAAAATAAGTATAAAAAAATTAAAAAAGCAATGTAAATAAAAGAGAAAATGAATAAATAATAAAATTAAAGAAATAAATCAATAGTAAATAATAAGAAAATAAAAAAAATAGAAAATAAATATTAAAAAAGAATGAATCACTCACTAAGTTGAATCAATCCATTTTTCAAATGACTGTTGAGAACACCAATCTTTTAGAAGCAATAAAGCAAAAGGATGAGTCACTCACTAAGTTGAATTAATTGAATCAATCCATTTCTCAAATGACTGTTGAGAACACCAATCTTTTAGAA
>Ga0302188_10002966_pt1 | contig 12019 bp, 10 predicted proteins | sample II_Bog_E2_1_FD_198783 | JGI IMG/M metagenome (GOLD analysis project Ga0302188, IMG submission 198783) | Peat permafrost microbial communities from Stordalen Mire near Abisko, Sweden - II_Bog_E2_1 | ecosystem: Environmental > Terrestrial > Soil > Wetlands > Peat | place: Sweden: Abisko... | reverse complement strand
CCAACCCCAACCCCAACCCCAACCCCAACCCCAACCCCAACCCCAACCCCAACCCCAACCCCACATGTTTTTTAATAAATATGAGATCAAACATATCAAAAGAAATTACATTAAAATCAAATCAAATATATTCATACATTCCTATTCAATCCATTCATTCACCAAGTATTAGACCAGATCAATTCATTTTGTAGGAGATATCTGCACTATTCCTTTGTGACTTTACGAGTTCGCCACTTTTTTTGGCTCAAACTTCGAGAATTTTTTCTCTTAGACTTTGATATCGACCACTTGGTTCACTTGAGGGCTCCTTGACGGTACCTCCAGCTTGATGGGATTATAAGTCTTCTGTCCTTCCCTGACTTCAAAAAGTATTAAGTGCTCAGGTTTCTTACTTTTAGGAGTCACTATTTCTAATTTTCGATCAGGTTCTATATCCAATGACTCATTACATTGCTTGACTTAAATAATAGAGTCGATATTCCTTTTAGGGCTACCTTTACTATTTTAAGCTTGGTATATTTAGCTGAGCTCATCGAGGTGGGTGAATATCTCGGCTTGACGATTTTATGGCACAACTTATACTAGCATTGATCTGAGTTTTTTCATCTTTTCCATGAACTAACCAGAAAGATGATCCTATTTGGCTGCATTGATAAAATATTACATTTAGTTGTGTTGACCCTTTGCAGAATAAGTTTTTTCCTGGGGGATCCCTCTGCCTCACTCATATAATAAAAATAAGCGAGAATACAGCAATAATGAAGATAATCAAAAAAACGTCATTAAAAACGCTCTAATGTAATGGTTATTAATAGAATGATAATGCTTAACATCGCATCTTGAAAATCATATGTATTTGATACGATTCGCTGTAGTGAGCATTTATGAATCAACTCAACCAAAAAAACCTTTAATAAAGGGTATGATATTGCTTTTCTCCTCCTCCTATTTCTTTTATGGCATATTAATAATTTTTCTACGCAGAGAAGACTGCTTTGCCTTTGGAGTCGACTGCAAATTGAAGCTATCTCTTTTGTCTCCTCCTTTCACTGTGACAATAATATTGGGATTCTCCGTTCCATAAAGTTTGTTTGCATATTTTCTCTATATTTCCTTCTCATCAATCGGTTTATTGGCCTCTATCGTGCATGTGAGCTCTTTCATGACTTCCTTTAGTGATTAAATATGCTATTATTTTTCCTTAATCGTAATTTCAGCCTCATCAAGTTGATTTCTCACGCTGAAGTATTCATTAAACAATTTCTGCCTTTCCGAGGCAAGCGAACGCAATTTTTATTCTGTGTCATAGAAATTTTTCATATTGCTATTGGTTTCAATGATTCTTAATAACTTTATTTGTACTTTTTCAATCTCTCCGAAACAACCCGTTAATTTGCAATGTTATTCCTCTCATGTTCGATGGATTTTAGATGGTGTGTAATCTCATTATCTTTTTATTTCTAGATAAATGAATAGATACAATGATTTTACGATACTCCTAAACTCTCTCCTCTAAATCTAACACTTGCTATTGATATTTTTATTCAATTCGACTGATGAACAGTTTATTCTCGGATAAGAGCTTTTCATTTTTGGATTGCAGCTCTTCATTTTATTTTTTAAATAGCGTCAGAGTATTCGACATCTCTTCCATCAACATTTTGTGACTCTACTTCGTTTACAGACTTTAGATTAGGGTATATATCTCTGTAAATGACTCTTCTCTTGAAACTTTGTCGGAGTTGATGCCAGTATTATCCTGTGCCTAATTCTGTTTATTAACAATGCAACTCACTTCTAAATTCTCTTCGACATTGGAATTGGAGTCAAGAAGGCTAGGTTCTGAGTAAGTGAGCCTAACTTTTTTACAATTATTTCTGATATTTTTCTAAGATTCAGGCTCGCTGTCATTCCTTTCCTAATCCTACTCGATCTCTTTGAAGAAAGGTTTGATGTCTTTATCATAATATGTTGTAAATTCCAAAATGCCTTGGAAAGTTCTATTCAAATTTATTTTAATTTAGTAGTTCTATTCTCCTCCGTCAATAATCAGGTTATTTATCCAGTACTACAGATCAATGTAGACCCGACTCATGTATTTATTTAACTTTCCAAGACTACCTTTTAGGTTTTTAAACATTTTACTGCACGAAGTCATGTGACTTCCATATTCATCTCGATTCTGCGACAGTTAAAGCAGAATATTTTTTACTCGTAGCTGCATGTCTTTCAGTTATTTTTATCTCTACATTTACTATTGACGAGAGGCCTATAGTTTTTACTTCAAGGATTCGATCATAACGTTAGAGTCTTCACGAAGTTAAGTATTGTCAGATTACTCCATTTGAATGGGCATTTTTCCTCCAATTTGAAGCTTAAGCTCAGTAATCGTCTTATTGGCTGCATCTAAAAGAACCAATAACTATTTAGCACTTCTTTCCTCATTAACTTTGGCTTTATTTTTAATACTCTTGGCGCGATACCCAAATCGCAATGTTCCTAAAGTTTCCTTATCATTATAGGTGCACATGGAGCAGTTGATAATTAAAGTAGTTTTACTGTTCCCTCCTAACGACTATTGAAGAATGCGAGTTAATTTGGAGTCGCGATAAGGAATATGCTAACTCTTTTCAGAAGTCAGAGCATTAATAACGTTTCCTAAACTACTCAAGCTCTTATTAATATTCTTGGCTTCCTACAGCTGTGTCCCTTGACAGCCCGTCTTTGACACTTTTTCAGAACCAGCCAAATCCACAAAATACAACTTGCTTTGTTTCGTAGAGTCCTTTTTTATATGTTTTTGGTTTAAGTAAATAATAAACAGAGAGTGGCTTCGTGAACTTCTTTAGTTCATTCCAGTAAAAGCTACTTTCCTATTCTGAGCACCACTATCCATAGTCTTAAGCATATGATCGCTTGATCCTACGCTAATTTCAGTACAATTTTGTATGAATACTCCTCGATGCTTGTCCTCTTTAATTTATAGTCTGGCTTTCGAGGCTGAATCTCTCTAAAATTACGATCCAACAAATCAAAGAGTTTTTAGTTGTATATTTATACGTAAGAGCATTTTATTACATACTAAATGTTTTCGTCTCCTTCCGATATTGATTGGAACAGTCCTTAGATTGTTCGAGGAATTAATCCTTTGAACTAATGGTCGTGATGATTAGGCCCCTACATAACTGTTAGTCTTACCTACATGGTCCAAGTTTTCCCTCCTCCTGTTTGACCGTACGCAAAAATTGTGCCGTTAAACCCACCAATCACTGACTTGATGACTGGTCCTGCTACCTCGTGATAAATTTTGACTTGCTCTGATTTAGGGCCGAATATTTTATCAAACGTAAAATTGTATTTGTTCTACTCTCCGCCAACCTGACTGTAACAAAACACGTACGTTGATGGTGATATCTTTGGACGTGTAAGTAACGCATTACTCTCCGTTGTTGGCAATTTAAATTTTATTAAGTGGACGTAAACGGCAGACAACTTTAATAGAATCGTTTGACATTATTTATTTATACAAATTAGAAGGCTTCAAAAATATTTGCTTTTTACTGAAAACATACTCGCAATTATCCAGGAGAACATTAAGGGACAAGAATTGAAAAAATAAGTTGAGAATTTATTAACGGTAATTTGGTTTGGAATGGAGGAGGTGAGTTTGGATGATTTACCATTGTGTATATGTTTCTATCTTGCTTTTCAAAGATGAAACTGAACTTTAAAACAGTCACACAGTATAAAAGAAATAAATTGTTAATTTATTTGGGTCATCAATATAAATACAATTGCTATATGCAGGAATGCATTTCTTTATTGAATCTTTACAAATAAGCATTGTCTCACAAATTCATGCTCTTAAATATCAGGTATTAAATATGTTCAATTCAATCCTCAGACTCGACTTCGTACATTTATAAAACTTATTACTATTCATTTTCTTGAACATAAATCTCCTCAATCACCTTTTTTATTTAGTTAGTGCTTGACTAAACTCCATTTTTCTTTTAAATTAAAAAGCAGAAGAGAAGGCAATCGATTGAAACAGTGAAGATGTTGGATATGATTTGGCCAATTAGGATACCCATGAAAGCGCTGAGCAATACAGGTAGTCCTAAAGACGATATTGGTGGCGGATACGAAGTACTGAAAAGATTGTAATAGAGGGATATATAGTTGATAAATATCCACAAAAGAGTGAAAAACAAGGTGAGGAACAGAGTAAGATTGCCTCCTATATTAAAAAAGAGATGTTTGTTTTCTGCAAAGGTAACAGCTCCAATTTCGCAGCTTTCAATAAAGGTATGGTTAGTTAATACACCCGTGACTGACGCATTTCTATTTATTTTACAGTATATCTTGTTGACAAGTGTGCGGAAATGATAAATGCAGTTCGAAAAGCAGAGGCAATCTTCCGGATGCTAATTCTAATACTTCTAAATAGTCTCAACGTTCATTTTCGTTAAACTGTAAATCAAAAGGATCAGCCACTCTAACGGAGTCAGAAGGGAATCGATTGCCGCTGAGCCAAGATGAAGCCATGCTCTTTTAAACCCCCTTCTGACTGGCTTCAGCTTAATACCATTTTAGAAATACCATAGACAAACTGAAGAACCAATTAAATATTTATGCCAGGATACTAATGTGCCAAAAATCCAATATATCCCTATAAAAAAGAAAGTGAGCAGTGCTGGATGAGAAAATTGCTTATTATTGTAAAGGTAAAAGAAGCTAGAGGGATCAATGGTGTAACTGCCGGCAGTGAACATTGTCATGACTAAAAAAGTTAGTATAAATAGAGCACCATATGTGAGAATAGCGAGAACGAAAGTTAGTAAAATTATGGTGAACATTTGTTCGAAGTAGGAGTACATGTTGGAAAGAATATGCACTGATATCTTGATCTTTCGTGGAGAAAAAAGGATCATCGGAAAGAAGAGAAGGTAACCTGCGAGAAGAGTAAAGGCTAAGCCAGTCATTCTGTTTTCATCCTGGTAGAAGATGGTGTTGGCTTGAATCGATTGATTTTGAATTCGTAAATTGATTGACTTCAGTAGATAAAACGAAAATCCCAGAAGGAGAAGAAAAGTCACAAAGATGTAGATATATATTAGTCTTTGCCAACAAATGAGGAGGATAAAGAGGAACATCAATCCTATCAGGATGCCAACGTTTATATAAAGCATGAGAGTGAAGGAAGAGTACAGATTGTATATTTATATTTGCGAAACTAAACTTTGAGATTGAGAAGGATTGTAGGAGGGACTAACGCAAACCTGAATCGATTGAACAATACTTTCTGCAAATAGAGCACATTAGGAGAGGGACAAGTTGCTAAACAAGTCGAAAAATCTTGACTAACATCTAAATAGACCCGAATATACATTGTAGCGAAGAATTGCAGGGTCCATTACTGGAAACAAAAGTGCCGATATTGGAGTAGTTTCCAAAGAAAAAGCCAAGTCCAATGATAATCACAATAGCAAAAGAGTATAAACAGAATGTGACGAGGCAGCATTTGTCTTTGGTAGTTCTGCGCATGTTGAGATATTCCTTGACTGTGGCTTCAGGATACGCGACATTGTCTTAGAGAATAGTCTGCTATTATTTTCGCCGACGCGAAGCAAAGTACATCTTTGGTTGTTATAAATTATATTATAATGCACTGAGGAAAATTCGAGATTCATTGAATTTTTGAACTAATAACTCAGAGCTATAAATCAGATGAGTACTATAATCTCTTTAATTTCTTATATAAAAATATTGGCAATAAAATTATGTTCAATCCGCAGCGAAAGGCCAAGATTTCAGACATTATGATGGAATAAAAATCATTTCAGCTGCATTTAGAAAAAATAAGACAGATACAGAAATCAAGTTCTCCTCGAAATGGGCGCTACTAATAGGAAAAAAAGCAATAGAAGTATCTGAACCGTCTGCACTTAAGCAAGCAGGAGGTCAAGTAACGTCTGGACAGCAGCATCAATCGGGAAAACCATAGATTGTTTACTAAGCTCATTGAGACTGATAGTCGGCCATAGGAAAACCCATAAATTAAGATTGACCGAAAGCATTTCAATAGTTACTTCAGTGCGAGGAAGAATATGTAAAGAATTCAAGGTGCAAACGAAGGTATTATAAATCGAATGATAAATCAATCGTCTATGGTGCCTCCCTTAATCTAAATGAAAAAGGAGTTCAAGCAAAGCAAGAGGTATGCCAGAATGATAAGGAAACTACCAGCCATTCTCAAGCACTAACAAAAATTTAGACATGATCTTTCCATCAAACGCTTGACCAACAGTAAGACCAGTTTGCATCACTCTAGAAACAACTCTATTCCCGCAAGATCTTCAACTCAACAAATAAACTATATCTAAAAACAGCTAACGGGTAAGGTTGATGCATGAAATTTATCTTTTTTAGCTATCTTATTAATGTTTATATTAGACCTGCCTTCTCTGCTTTTATAACCTTTATTAACGATTATATTATATGATCTGCTCCAAAATTCAAAGATTGACTCCTTCTCCTCTTAGTGACAATGGACAGCTTTAAAGTGATGACGTTGTGATTGGAATTTGCGACTACATTCCTCCACAGTGGAAAGCAGTGCCGAACTTAAACATTTGGATTTAGGGAGAGATCTAAAAAATATTTAACACTGTCCTTTGGAACGAATTCTTCACCAAAACACTGCTTAAAGAATGTTACTACCAAATACTGCAGTCTTTTGTGTTTTCGTAGAGCAGTAATAAATAAAACTTGGTGGGGGGAATATTTATACGATTTGAAGACAAAATTTATAAGCTTAATGAGATTATGGATTGGAAATCAGAAGTTAGGACTCAATCACTCGCCTCTTGCAAGGACAGGGGAGAACTGCATATTTAATCTTTTAATAGTCAAGCACAAAGCAGGAAGATCAATATCTATTTTGGCATCTATCCGAGTACTATTCCCAATCTTCACTTTGGTCTCAAAATTACGCCTATTCAGGGAATCAGTACAAATTCTTTAGGTTAATGCTCCAATGACTTGCAAATTCAATCTAAAATTTCAGATTCAGCATCAAAAAAGAATATTAAAAATTCTGTTATTTCTCAAAAATCGACGAAATCAAAATCATCTCATAATAAAGAGAACCATAAAGCTAGTAAAATTTCATTTAAGATAAATCCAACCACAGAGCAGCTTACTATAAAGAAATAACATAAAAAGAAGGACACTGCCAAAAGCGATAAAAAATAAAATGTAGCATCTATTCCATGCAGTTCTGATTTTAAGGACAACAATACAAATATGATGTCTCGTTCCACTCTGCCTTAACATTTCAGACAGAGCTTATTATCTAATTATGAGCCATGCAATCGTTCTGCGAATAGATAAAGCGTAATGTCCAAGATAATTACAAGCAAGGAGGAGACCATTATCCACTTGAAGGACCAGTTAACAAGCCAAGAATAATTATACGCATAAGCAATGAGGTAAATGCATAATGAACATGAAAATGAGGTTGAGCACATCAGGTCAAATGTTAAAGAAATATTGAATAGTTATTAGTCTTCGCAAAAAACTTATCTGAATGAAAATGTGTATCTTAAAGATAGAGTAAAGGTTCTCGAAGAGTGTTTATCTAAAAAGGATGAGCAGCTCACCAATTATGTGTAATAATTTGAGCAATTGACAGCCAAGCAGCGTGAATTAAAAGAGGAATTAAGTCGCATCAGCAAAATCAATCAATAATTAAAGACAGGGCAAGAGGATTCAGAAAGGCATTATAAAGAATAAAACATTCGGCAAAGAGAATAAATAGCGAAGATGAAACATAACTGCCACTAGTACAAGTCAAAATATGACGAAATGGTTTCCACCATGAAGACTTTTATCAATTTGAATGATCAAAATTGATTAATAAATTTCAACACTTCATCCCATATTTTCACTTATTTTTCTCTTTGAACTATTAATCACCAAAACCACTACAACAGTAATCATAAATGAAAGCATAATTATAAAATTTGAATCATTTGAATACATCATTATTTATAATAACCAAAATAATGAAGAATCAACTTTCAGAAGAGAATCAGATGAGGTAAGGGCATTTATATTAGCAGCCCCTTCAACTGAAAGAAGCAGAATTGCCCTTACTCTAATCCATCATTTAACACCCCAAATTTAAAACAATCGCAAGTATCTTTTAATAAATTTAACACTACGAAGGAAAAAGACTACGCACGGCAAATCCAGATCTCATATAGCTGAAGTTGTTGTAAATGAGTGCAAACTTGGAATAGGATGAGCGCATGTAATCAAAACTTAAAGGGGGCATTGATCGTTTAAATGCCATAATACTCACTATAGAGGAGTATAACTCAATTGCAATGGAAAAGTTTGCATGGTTATAAACATAGATAGACCGTTATAGTGGTATGCTCGGCGATATTCACGAAGAAATTGATATAATAAAAAGCCAAAGTAAAAAGGGTGGCCATTTTGAATCGTATAAATAAAACTCGCCTCAGGACGACTAATAATTAAAACTGATCTTAAATGGCTATCGCTGCAATGAAAAACCCTTCCCTCGAGTATTTTTTTGCTGACTCAGAATAAAACATAAGCTCTGATGCTGATTAATCGTATTGAGTCTATGATCCAGCAGTTATAGATGAAGAAACTAACTTCCTATACGCTTTAAGTGTGATCTTTTGAAGAACATTTATTATTGTGGTTCATCCATTTAAATAAATAATCTTTGGATATTGAGTCAATGACATCATAGATTTTGATTTCATCAATTGTACCAGTTAAGGTATTTAGCGTGGAAATCGAAGTGCTCCTCAAGGAAGGTGGACACATATGAGAATGAGTGGTTATAACCTGATCTCTTTTTGTAGATGTGATCGTATTATGAGGCAATCAGTTGGTTGGCCAGGTTGATTGTCAGCAATTTATCCTTATATTGGTCATTTGATGCAACATCAAGGAGCAATGGAACTTTATGGTAGTTACCACTTTTTATAATCTCAGTAGCATCATAAGCCAGCCCTTAGACCTTGGGATTTTGCAAGAAAAAGTTAAAAGCTTTGATTCCCCATGATTCACATTTGGTAGGATTTGACATAGGTGCAAAGGCAGAGACTGACCTATATTGACCAGTTTTTAAAGCAGAGATTAATGCTCCATGTCCTCCCATACTGAATCCAGTGATAGAAATGTTCTTGCGATCTACTGGGAAGACCTCAGAGACAAGGTCGGGTAATTCCTTATTAATATAAGAGAACATCTGGAAATGTTTCTTGGAAGCTTCAGATGTAGCATCAATATAGTAGCTTGCAGAATTACCAAATTACCAGTCATCAGATACTTGGGGAATGTTTGTGTTTCGAGGGCTAGTATCGGGGAAAACCACAGCTACTCGATGTTTTTTGGCGAAACGAGCATATCCTGATTTATCAGAGACATTCTAGTGATTGGCCGTCAGACCAGCGAGGAAGTAAATGGCAGGGAAAGGCTTACCTCGTTGCTGGCTTATTTATACCTATGGAAGATAAATTCTGAAATTCATGAAGCCATTGACGGTTTCGCTATAGTGAGAGACAGTATATAAGATTCCTTCTTCACATTTGTTGCTGTTAGTGATTTTAATTTGGACTTTTCTCGTTTGGGGAGGAGGAGATATTTTTACGACTGCTCTCAAACATTATCCTCCGTGAAGGACATCGACTGATTCGTTGACTTTGTCAATGCCATCGAATTCATGAGTTACAAAGGTATCTATTGGCCATTCACCAGTCACTGTTTTGTTAACCAGTTTTGGCACATCCTGAACACTCTTCCATCCTCCAAAAGCAGTGCCGAGCCATTTTCTGCCAGTCACTAACTGGAATGAACGAGTGGAAATTTCTTTACCTGCCTCAGCCACTCCAATAACACAGCTTTGACCATATCCTCGATGAGATGCTTAGAGGGCTTGTCTCATTATGACTGTATTGCCAGTGGCATCGAAAGTGTAGTGAATACCCCACTTTTCATTTTATAGTAAAAAGGTTTTTGCATCTTTTTAAGGGGTAGGCTTATAGCAAACATCAGCTCCAAATTAGCGAGCAATGTCAAATTTTTTATCATTGAGATCAATGGCATAAATTTTGGAAGCTCCTCTAATCTTAGCAGCCTGAACAACTGCTAATCCGACAGCTCCTAATCCCCAGACAGCTACAGTGGTGTCAGGTTCGATATTGCAGTTGTTCATGACAGCTCCCCATCCTGTGCTAACTCCGCATCCGATCATGCAAACTTTATTAAGATCTGCATGTGGGTTGATTTTGGCAGCTGAAATCTATGCAATAACAGTGTATTCACTGAATGTGGAACAACCCATAAAGTGAAAGATTGTTTTGCCTTGCTTGTTCTTGAATCGAGAAGTACCATCCGGCATAAGACCTTGACCTTGGGTGTTTCTAATGGCAGGACAGAGGTTAGTGTTAGAGTGTTGGCAATAGATACATGTTTTTTTCAAGCATTAAGGTGTATAACAAGGGATCACAATATCTCCAACTTTCACTCTAGTTACGCCCGTACCAATACTTTCAACAATTCCAGTGGCTTCGTGTCCAAGGATACAAGGAAACTCTCCCTAAGGATCCAATCCATCAAGACGATAAACATCAGTGTGGCAAAGAGCGTTGGAGATCACTTTAATGCGAACCTCTCCGGCCTTAGGCGCATCCACCCAAACTTCTTAAATGACCATTGGTTTCTTGGCCTCGTAAGCGACTGCAGCTCTGCATAGAATTGGCTGTGGTTCAGTCATATCTAAATATCTTTTGATGAATGTAATTTGTTGAAGTAGCATGTAAGATAAATATGAAGGGCATATTATCAATGGCCTACGTCTAATACAACTAAGTCGAGATAGCCTCTTTAATTTTGCCTAATATATTAAGGATATAAAATTGTGTGGAGTTAGTGTTGTGAGAATAGCGGCTCTGTCTGATTCACATAGTGAAATAATAGGGCTGTAATAAATATTAATTCGAAATAATTCCTATTTATCCTTAGCATTATTCTATATCGAACTTTTCATGAAAGCCGCTGCTTATCGCCGATTGATGAGGAAGCGACCAACCATAGTAGCCCATTAGGATGTATAAAATCTTATGAAGCTACTGGATAATAAACTGGAGTACGTTAATCGCTCATTCGTAAAGCTGAGCTTATTTAGGAACATAATCTTCAGATTCAAGAGATTTATTTAGACCTAGTTAAGGGCAAGAAAAAGCTATCAGCGAAGGAGTTGAAAGAGTATTATCATTTATTTACAAGCAGCAAGGCTGAATCAGTGATGTTCGGTCACGCTATTAGCGGCCAAATCTAAGACAGCAAACTTAGCAATCACAACAATGCCTAACTGACCTCCTGCGTAAAAAGACTGTACTGCCGCCTTCTCTAAAAGATGATAATGAAGATCTCTTACTTTCTAATGAACAAAAGCAATCTCGACTTTATCTTTGATCCTGTGAGCGAGCTGATAAATAAATGTGAGACCATAATGAGAAAGATCAACACTCTCAAGGACATGAGCAGTATCAACGATACTGTCGAAAAGATATACTAGGAAAACTAAAACATTCAGGTTAAGATAATTGATGAACTGGTCAACAAGGGGTATATTCATTCAGTGGACGAATTTTATCGCATCAACGGCATTGATCTCGAACATCGAGAGTTTTACTAAAGAAATTAAGAAGAAAATTAAGATGATTCAGATGCAAGCAAGGAGTAGGAGATTACCTATAAGAATATTAGCAAAATTAAGAAAGTATCAAAGCTTTCCATGAATCTGAGTAACATGAAATTTAACGGAAATATGTACAAGGAGTTGAACAGACGTAAGAATATACCAGTGCACAGGGAAGCAGTGGCAAATTTGGAGACGAGGTACCAGTTTTTATTGCTCAACCTATAAAATTTGATGGAAACAGACAAAATAGGCGAAATTAAAGAG
>Ga0302188_10002951_pt1 | contig 12060 bp, 5 predicted proteins | sample II_Bog_E2_1_FD_198783 | JGI IMG/M metagenome (GOLD analysis project Ga0302188, IMG submission 198783) | Peat permafrost microbial communities from Stordalen Mire near Abisko, Sweden - II_Bog_E2_1 | ecosystem: Environmental > Terrestrial > Soil > Wetlands > Peat | place: Sweden: Abisko, Stordalen... | reverse complement strand
TCAAAGCAAGTTCTCTACTTGCTTTGTGATAAGGTTTAGGTTGAATAGCCCGGCAGCGATTGCTCGGGCTATTCTATTTTTAAAATGCGCGCAAAATAAATATATCGGAAACTGCTTCATGCCATCAACCTGAATTATCCAATCCAATAATCTATTACATTTGGAGAATACTTAATTTATCCATTAGAAATTTTAAAGAATATAGGTATAACTTATTAGCTTGAAATTGCCGTTATTTGATGTTTAAATAAAAAATCAGAGATCTATGTTGAGAAATTGAATGCATCGAAAATGCAATGATAAACGGTATTGACTTCTGAAAAAAAAATGAATTATACAAAAGGTTAAAAGCATTTAATTAATTGGTGATAAACAAAAATAAATACACATTTTCCTTTACAGGTGCTTCGGCGTTAATTGCTGAAACATTAGTTATTGCTGAAGAATACGAAAGGCTAAAAGATTGGGATAAAGTTCAGAAGGCTTTGATCGATAATAACTTATTAAATAAGGTGAAGCATGCTACTTTCAAAAGAGAATTTAGGGAAATAAAAAAGCGGTTATCTCTTCTTACTTCGGCTCAAATTCAATTAATGATAAGCGGGAGTCACGATGATGCAAAAGCCATGATTTTATTATCTCTTGCTAAGACATATATTTTTTTTAAAGACTTTATATTGGAAGTTTTGCGAAATAAGTATTCTTTATTTGATACAGTTTTAACAGAAGCTGATTATACCAGATTCTTTAATGTAAAAAACTTATCTCATTCCGAATTGAGTGGTATTACTGAAACCACAGCGAAAAAAGCAAAACAAGTAATATTTAAATTATTGGAACAAGTTAGCTTAATTTCAGTAGCAAAAAATGGAAGAATAATAAAACCTGTTTTAAGTCAACAAGCATTAGAAGTAATTATATTGGATGATCCTGCTATACTTGGCTCATTCTTATTTTCAAACGAAGAAATATTGTTGCTTCAGAAGTTGAAACATGCTTAAAAATCAAAAATATAATCCGGCCCAAAACTTTGATGGCTTGTTCAAAATCTTATCAAGTAAACGATTTTTGAATAAAGACGGATTAGGTGGAGATTTACCATTTTTTATTCACTCCTTCCCAGTTAATAAGCAATCGGAGATTGATTTAAATATCGTATCGCTAAAAAAACGCCTGCAAAATGAAGGTATAGAAACACTTGAAGTAAACTTATATGAGCTTTGCATTAATATTTTAAAAAAAGAGAACCTGTTTGAACAAATAATCAGTCAGGAAATGAAGTTGCCAAAACAAAGATTGATGAGAGTTTTAAGCGGGCCGTTGAATATTGATTCCATTTTAATTCCTGAAATAAATAGTCGATTAAGGAATGTTTCTGCAAAAATAATATTCATAACTGGCATCGGAGCTGTTTTCCCTTTTATACGCACACATACAATTATAAATAATTTTCAAACTCTTGAAAAAGAACTGCCATTGGTAATGTTCTTTCCCGGAACCTATAATAATCAAACATTAAATCTATTTGATTTATTGAAAGATGCCAACGACTACAGGGCGCACAACCTAAATGAATACAAAATTTAACATGAAGCAACAAGACCTATACCTTAAAGATATTAATCGCCTTATTGAAGGTGTGATAAAGGCAAATGATGAACGCCATTTACTTTTGGAGTTAGATGAGTATGTTCTTACTAATGAGTTGTTAGGCATATCAAACCGAAACAAAATGCTGCCAGGCTTATTTGAAGAATTGGCAAAGAGTTCATTTAATAGTAGTATTTGGATTTCAGGCTATTTTGGTTCCGGTAAATCGCATTTACTGAAGATGCTTTCCCTGGTTTTAGGCAATAAAGAAATAAATAGTGTTAAATGCGCCGAGGTATTTGCAAAAAAATCAAAAGATGATTTCGAATTAGAAAGAGACATAAAGAAGACTGCCACATTTCCAACAGAATCTATCCTTTTTAATATTGCCGCAAAATCCGATGGTATTACAAGTATGGGATCATCCACTGACCCTGTTTTGAGTATTTTCCTTAAAGTCTTCAACGAACAGTTAGGCTACGACCCTGTAAATCCTGAAATAGCTGAAGTAGAAAGACACTTGGACAGCATAGGAAAATACAATTATTTCAAAGCTGAATATCAAAGCCGGTTCAAAAAAAGCTGGGAAAAAGGAAGAGAATCTATTTTCTTAAATCAGCATGAGTTGGCCGAGATTTTTGGAGAAATAAAGTCCATAAGTACAGGAGACGCTAATAATTACATTGACAATGTAATCAACAACTACAAATTGGATATTGAAGGCTTTGTTGAATTGGTATCAAAGTATATTAAATCAAAGCAGCCCGGCTTTCGTCTTATCTTTTGTGTAGATGAGGTTGGACAGTTTATTGCCGAAAATGTAAAGTTAATGCTAAGCCTTCAAACTATAGCTGAAACGCTTTCATTTAAAACACAAGGTCAATCGTTTATGATTGTAACCTCGCAAAATGACATAGATGCCACTTTAGGTGAATTAAACGCTCAAAGAAAACATGACTTCTCTCGTATCCAGGGACGTTTTGCTGTAAAAATACCTTTAACAAGTGCAAATGCCGATGAGGTGATCCAAAAGCGCTTATTATTAAAAAATGATGCATCTGCCGTAATGCTAAGGGGCATTTACGAAAAAGAACAAAATAGCGTAAAAACGTTATTGAAGTTCAACGATGGGTCAAGGCAATATCAAACCTATCGTGATGCAGAACATTTTGCAACTACATATCCATTTATACCTTATCAATTTGATTTATTCCAGGCTTCAATAAAGGCTTTGTCAGATCATAATGCATTCATGGGAAGTCAGCAATCAGTGGGTGAACGATCTATGTTAGGTGTATTTCAGCAAGTGGCCAAAATATATGCGCCCAACGATGTGGATTGTATTGTTTCATTTTCCCAGATGTATGAGGGAATAAAGGATGTGCTTCAAAGTAACATTCAGAGCGACATACAGCAATCTGAACGAAGTATTGGGTCTGATTTAGCAAAGGAAGTACTTAAAGCTTTGTTCCTTGTAAAATATGTGAAGGGATTCAATGCTTCAATAAATAATATAGCCATTTTATTACTTCCCAAATTTGAAGTTGATCTAAGTGTTTTCCATAAACAAATACAGGAAGCTTTAAATTTATTGGAAAGTCAAACATATATTCAAAGAACCGCCGGAGATTTATACGAATATTTAACCAACCAGGAGAAGGATATTGAGAATGAAATTAAAAGTATGGATATTGATCCTGCTGCGCCGGCTGAATTGTTGGCGTCATATATTTTTGATGAAATTATTAGAGATTCAAAAGTGAAACTGGACAATAATAACCAGCCGTATGAATTTGGGAAGAAATTAGACGATGGCATGATTGGTCGGGAAAAAGACTTTTACCTTAATTTTATTACCCCGTTAAATGCCAACTCAGTTACAACGTCCAACGTTAGCATGTTTTCTATTGGACGGCCTAATGAGCTAATAGTGTTTTTACCTGAAGACATAAGGCTTTTTGACGAACTGAGGCTAATAAAGAAAACCGAAAAATATATTCATACAATTAATTCCCCCGCACTTGATCCAACTAAACAGCGCATCATCTCTGAAAAAGGCCAGCAGAACATTGAAAGAAAAAGAACCGTTTTAAATCATTTAAAAGAAAATATTGGCGATGCTAAAATGTTCATTAATGGTTCTGAATTGACTGATATTGGAACACGGGAACCCAAAACGAAGATGGTTTTAGGTGTTCAACAACTCATAAAAACCATTTATACAAATTTGAAGATGCTTACGGCAGACTACACAGAAGCCGATTTAATTAAGCTGATTCAAAGCCAGGATGATGTATTATTTAAAGATGGACTGCATGAAGTTGAAGTTGAGGTTTTAAACCGCGTTCAAAGGAATAAGACCAATCACGAGCGTACTACCATCAAGAATTTAATTGATAGTTTTAGTGTCCGGCCCTATGGTTGGCCGCAAATTGCTGTTCTTTGCATTATTGCAAAATTGTATAAGCGTAATAAAATAAGTTTGAAACAAGATGGAAACAATCTTGATGACAGGCCTGCCCTGGAGGCGCTTCAAAAGAACAATCAGTACTCAAACACGATTATAGAAATTGAAGAAGAAATCTCTAATACCCAAGTTCAAAAATTGAAGGGTTTTTACCAGGATTATTTTAACGAACCTAATTTAGGTAATGAACCGAAAGAAATTTCCCGACTTCTTAAACAACGTTTGCTGAAAGAGGTAAAAGACCTATCAGATATATATATCCTTCGCAGCCGGTTTAAATTTTTAGAGCATATCGCAGAGCCGCTAAGTCGATTAAAATTGCTTGCGGAAAAAGAACATCCGTATTTTTTTAATGCCTTAGAGCAATATCAGGATGCTGTACTTGACGACAAAGAGGTTGTTTTAGAGGCGGTTAAAAAATTCATGAATGGTGCGCAGCGTGATATTTTTGATAATGTATTATTCTACCTTGAAAGTAACAATGCGAATTTCGGATATGTACAACATGACAGCCTTGAAAAATTAAGTATAGTTGCTGAAAGTGAGGCGCCTTATAGAGGTACGTTAATGCAGGAAGCAAAGGCTGCATTAGAGCTGATTCAAAAAGAGGTTGCAGAACAACAAAGGATTGAAAGGGACAAAGCAAGAGATGCAGTTCAGCAAAGTATTGCCAAATTGAAGTCCTTTGAGGATTTCGTTAAACTTGATAATAGTCAGCAGTCGCAAATTACTGTTCCTTTTGAACAAGTGATCGGTGAGATTGAAAAGGAAAGATTTATTGGTAACATCCGTTCAAAAGCTAATAATGCCACTTCTGATTTATACCAGCGCCAGTTAGAATTAATGATGCGTTTGGCAAATCCACCAAAACCGGCAGATCCCGCAAGCACTGAACCAGCGAAACCTAAAGTTGTTTTTGTCCGGAAGGATAGTGTAAAGATTAATTACTCAAAACCCGCATTGGAAACCAAACAGGATGTGGAAGATTACCTTAATGCGCTACGCGAACAATATTTAAGGATCATTGACGAAGATAAACGCATTTCATTATAATGAATACCAGCCAACTTAAACGTTTTGCAAAAGAAGCCCGTATAAAATTAATTAATCAGGTTGGTCGTAAACTTGAATTTGTGCTTACCCATGACACGGCAGAGCTCAGAGGGAAGCAAAATGAGATTGCCCAGCTTAAACAAAAAATTCAAGAGCATAGTAAAGACCATGTAATAGAAACTGTTGCCTACACCTGGTTTAACAGGCTGATGGCACTGCGTTTTATGGATGCTAACGGTTATGCTATGCCGAAAATTGTTACGCCTTTGCCGGGCATGACAAACCCGGAAGTATTGCAAAATGCATTGGCCGGAAACATAGAAGAAGACTTAAAAGTTGACCGTCAACGCATTAATGATTTGTTGGACGGTCGAACTGCAAACGCTGATGCGCATACCGAGGCCTATAAAATGCTCCTTGTGGCAGTTTGTAACCATTGGCATACTACGATGCCTTTTATGTTCGAGCGCATCAGCGATTATACCGAACTTTTATTGCCTGATGACCTGCTAAGTGATTTCAGCGTTGTCGCGGATATTCGGAATGGCATGAGTGATGAAGATTGCCAACAAGAAGAATTAATAGGTTGGCTTTATCAATTTTATATTTCAGATAAAAAGGATGAAGTATTCAATGGACTTAAAAAGAACATAAAAATTAGTGCTGAAAACATCCCTGCCGCGACACAACTATTTACGCCAAGGTGGATTGTTCGGTACATGGTTGAAAATACGTTGGGCAAACTTTGGCTAACCTTTAAACCAAATAGCAATTTGCGGCAATTCATGCCTTACTATATTGAGTCTCCTGAAGGTAATGCACCGGCACCTTTACCAGAAGGAATAAAAGGCATAGCAGATATTACCTTTTTAGATCCTTGTCAGGGTAGCGGGCACGTTTTAGTATATGCTTTTGATTTGTTAACTAAAATTTACGAAGAAGAAGGTTATAACACCAATGAAATACCGGCGCTCATTTTAAAAAATAATCTTTTTGGTATTGACATCGACGAACGGGCAGCACAATTGGCAGCTTTTGCTCTAACCATGAAAGCACGAAATTATTATCCTCGCTTCTTGCGCAGGCCTATTCAACCACATGTTATAACATTAGAAAATATAAATGAACAAACCATACAGCAGTCGATAAAATTGCCAATTAACGTTCGAGGTAAAAATATAACATCTTATCAAGACCTTTCCCTGTCACTACTTACACAAGCAAATAATTTCGGTTCGCTCATAGAAATAGAGCCTGATGAAGTAAACTCAATTGAAATACAGGAAGGCAGCATTTGGCAGGAAAATGAACAAAAGCTTAAACTGGAGGCCGTATTTTTAAGCAAGCAGTATCATTGCGTCGTAACTAATCCCCCTTATATGGGCGGAAAGGGTATGAATTCAACTTTGAAAATATTTGTCGAAAGCCATTACCCTAAGAGTAAATCAGATTTGATGGCCTGTTTTATGGAACGATGCCTTACGTTTAACATTGGAAATGGCAAAACGGCAATGATTAACCAACAAAGTTGGATGTTTATTAGCAGCTATGAGGATATACGTCTTCTTTTAATTAATAATTCGCAATTTGAAAGCCTACTTCATTTAGGAGCACGCACTTTTCCCGAAATCGGAGGAGAAGTAGTGCAAAATGCTGCATTTGTATTAGGTAAATATATGCCTATAAATAAAGGAGTTTTTATTCGTCTTACCGATTACGATAATTCCTTATTAAAGGATCATAAAACACTTGAGGCTATTCAGAAAACCAATTGTTCTTGGTATTACACTGCTAATCAAAAGGATTTTAATAAAATCCCAGGGAACGTTATTAGTGGCTATCGAATAAGGGACAATAAAATGTATGATATTTTTAAGAGAAACCAAACACTTGAAAACATTTCTATTTCTGATGGCCAAAATATAACTGCGGATAATGATAAGTATCTTAGATTTTTTTGGGAAGTAAATAAAAAAAAGATAGGCACTGATTCAAAGTGGGTCTTTTATGCTAAAGGAGGAAATTTTAGAAAATGGTGGGGTAATTTAAGTCATGTAGTAAATTGGTCAGAAGAAGCAAGGAAATTTTATAGAGCCAACAATTCAGCAAGGATTATCCCTGAATATTTATGGTTTAAACGCGGTATAACGTGGACATTATTGTCTTCAAGTAAGACGGGTTTTAGGATTCTTCCTGATTTTGCAACCTTCGATAAAACAGGGTCTTCTATATTCCTAAAAAATGATGGGGATATTGAATATATTCTCGCGTTGTTAAATTCGAAAGTAATATCTTTCACACTTAGTATATTTAGTGAAACAACTGCATATCAAATCCGTGAAATAAGACAAATTCCTATAACTGAGGTCAAAATAAATAAAGAATTATTTCTTGAATGTATTTCTATATCCAGATCTGATTGGGATGCTCGTGAAACTTCATCGGATTTTCAACAAAACTCACTAATTAAATTTGAGAAAAAATCACTTCAAAAAGCGACAGAAACCCACAACGAATACTGGACTAATCAATTTCAGCAACTTCATAAAAATGAAGAAGATTTAAATCAAAAATTCATAGAAATTTATGGACTGCAAGATGAATTATCCGCCGAAGTTAATTTGGATGAGATTACAATTTTACAGGAGGAGGCTAAAATTGTAAACAACCAATTGGAAATAGACGTTTTTTCTGTCCTCCTTCAATTAGTGAGTTATTCTGTCGGTTGTATCTTCGGTAGATATAGCTTAAATAAACCTGGTCTTGTTTTAAGTAACCAAGGAGAAATGCTCGAAGACTTCTTAAAGGAAGTATCTAACGCAACATTCATACCAGATGGCGATAATATAATACCGGTGTTAGATGAAGAATGGTTTAACGACGATGTTGTGGGAAGGTTTAAAGTGTTCTTAAAAGCTGCTTTTGGCGTGGACGACTATGAGGAGAATCTTAAATTCATCGAGGCTATAATTGGCAAAGACATTCGGAGATATTTTGTCAAAGACTTTTATAACGACCATATAAAACGATACAAAAAACGACCTATATACTGGATGTTCAGCAGCCCTAAAGGATATTTTAAGGCGCTAATATATATGCATCGGTACCAGCCGGATTTATGTAGCAAAATGCTCAATGACTATTTGCAGCCATTTATTAACAAACTTGAAGGAGCTAAACAAAGCCAAACTATGTTTAGCCTGCGAGAAGACATATCGGCCAGGGAAAAAGCATTAGCACTGAAAGAAATTGATAAATTAGAAGCCATGCTAAAAGATTGTCGGGAATATGAACGGACTTTGTTTACCATTGCTACTCAAAAAATCACTATTGATTTAGATGACGGAGTGAAATTAAACTATCAAAAGTTTAAGGATGTGTTGGTGCCAATTAAAGGTTTGGAAAAGGAGGAGGAGTAAATGATAACAGCGGATGATATCTTACAGATCGTTGCAGGGGGAGAAGGCTATAATGCCGAGTTTAAAGTAGCTGTTCCATCTAAGGTAAGGGAACTTACCGAAGAAATATGTGCCTTTGCTAACGCGGCAGGTGGGGTATTGTTGATTGGTGTTGACGATAATAACCAGATTAAAGGTGTATGTATTGATAACACAAAGCGTTCTGCTATTCAAAATAGTATTAGTGAAATTACACCCTCCCTGCATTGTTCGTTGTTGTTAGTTGAAGTAGCAGGTAAAACAGTCGGCGTTATTGAAGTTTCTTCCGGCATAAACAAACCTTATGTATTATCGGGCGCAATATATGTTCGGATGGGCCCTAATACACAAAAACTAACCACTGCCGAGCAAATGCGGGATTTCTTTCAGCAGTCTGAAAAAATATATTTTGATGAAGCTGTTTGTAAAGACTTTAATGAAGAAACGGAAACAGATCAGGAATTTTTACTTGAATTTAAGTCCCTGGCTAAACTAAGTACCACTATTCCCAACAAGCAGATTTATGCTAATTTAAAATTACTAACTACTGATGGTTTTTTTAAAAACGGATCAGTATTGTTTTTTGGAAAGCAGCCGGAGGCTTATTTTGAAAAAGCGATAATTCGCTGTGTTGCATTTGGGGGGATTGACAAACGTTTTATTATAGATGATAAACTATTTGGCGGCCCTTTATATTTTCAATACACCAAAGCCATACAGTGGCTAAGGACTAAACTAAATGTGCGTTATGATATTGAAGGCCAGGGTTCTGGTCCAAGAACTGAAATTTGGGAAATACCTGAAACAGTATTTAAGGAAGCTATCATCAATAGCCTTTCCCATCGCGACTATTACGATAAAGGGGCTGTTACCACAATTGAGTTGTTTGATGATCGTGTAGAAATCAGCAACCCCGGTGGCCTGGTGAGTGCAATCAGTCCTGCTCAATTTGGGAAAAGAAGCCACTCCCGTAACCCGCTCATTTTCGGCCTTTTTGCACGTATGCACATGGTTGAGCAAATAGGTTCAGGTATTGCAAGAATGAATGATTTAATGAAGGCGGTTGATCTTCCTGAACCAGACTATAGAACCGAGGGCATATTTACCGTATCGTTTAAACGTCCAGTAAACCCTTCGGGGAAAACTTCGGAGAAAACTTCGGAGAAAACTTCGGAGAAAATATTACAGCTCATAAAAAATGATACCGACATTACCATTGAAGAACTGGCTGTGCAGCTTGGCAGATCAACCCGGTCTATTGAAATGCAACTAAAGAAGCTGAAAGCGGATAAAAAAATAATAAGAATAGGCCCCGACAGAGGTGGTTATTGGCAACTAACACTCAAAAACTAACAAAATGTCTGATATATTTACCTTAAATACCAAGGTTCAGGCTGCTTTGGAGAAACTATTCCAACAGCACAGGCTGGTATTTTGGTATGATGATAAAGCAGAAATGACCTCCTTGTTTCAGAGCCTTCAAATCCCCGGAATGGAAAAGCTCATGATCGAAAATAATGAGTTTACCATAAAATATAAACTATTAATAGAACAACCTATACAGCGCTTTTTATTGTACCAACCAAAACCTAAGCCAGCTGATAATGAAAACTGGTTATTGGATCTGTTATTGTCGAACTATGAGTTTCATACAGAGGCATCTTCATTATACCTCCAAGACCTGAATTTACCCACGGAGTTTAAATCACTCATTCAGCAGCACGAAGCATTTTTTGGCAATCAGGACAGGATTAATGGTCTAAAATTATTGTTAGAACCGGATGACCGTGAAAGTATTATCCGCTTAAAAATGCTTTGTGTTATTTGCGGTTGCGAAGCAGCATGGGAAAAGGTTTTGTATGCTTTGTTTACCGAAGCAAAAAAAGGAAAACAAGATAAGCTCAAAAGTATGGAGAACTTTGGTCTTGATGCCTTTTTATGGGAAACTATTAATAAGAAATACGGTTACAAAAGTCCAACCCCATCAATTAAAGATTTTTTATTGCATTTAGTGCAGGACAATTTTAAGCGGGGTATCCCTGGTGGAAACCCCGTATTAAATAAAGAAGCTTATCTTTTTGTAAATCGCTGGAAAGAAAACATCAAAGCAAGTCAACTTTTCTATGACTGGAGTAAACAATTAGAAAAGGAATTGAATATTGAAGCGAGCCTTCAGAACATTAATATTCAAAACCTTTTGGATTCCGATACTTTTTCAGTCATCGACATGAAAATAATACTTGGCGCCAGGGGGAATATTGTCAATAATACGCTTTCTAATCACACTTTGCAGGAATGGATCGAAAAAAGGAAAGTAAAATTCTTTTATATTGATTTTATCAGGATATATGAGGCATTAAGTTTTGCCTCAACCTTATTAGATGAGATCAGGAAAATAAACTTGAACATTACTTCCCCAAAGGATGGTTTTGAAAAATATGAAAAGCTATGGTATAAAATAGACCGCCTGTATAGAAAATATATTTATGCCAGCGAACAGGCTGAACATCAAAACATTTTGAAGGACCTGACCTTGCAAATTGAAAAAGCTTATGGTAATTCATTCCTTCTCAAGCTTGGGGATAATTGGCAAGCAGCCATAAATGAGATGCCAAAGTGGAATATTGAAAAGATCATCAATCAAAAGCAATTCTATAATCAATGGGTTGTTCCCTATATAAAGAAAGAAAACAGGGTATTTGTAATTATTTCTGATGCATTTAGATATGAATCCGCAACGGAACTAAGAGACATCATTTTACAGGAAGAAAGATATACCGCGACGCTGAATGCGGTTTTAGGTTCATTACCGTCTTATACTCAGTTAGGGATGGCTTCTTTATTGCCGCATACGAAATTGACGTTTGAGGAACAGTCTGATATCGTTTATGCGGATGGAGTAAGCACGCAAGGGACACCTAATCGGACAAAAGTTTTGCAAAGAACATTTCCGGGAAGTGTTGCCATTAATGCCGAAGACTTTTTGAAAATGCATGCCAAAGCCGATGGCAGGGACTTTATTAAACCCTACAATGTGCTATATATTTACAGCAACCATATTGACAAAACGGGAGATGATAAAACTTCGGAAGGAAAAGTGTTTGAAGCGACCGAAACAGAGTTTGAATATCTCCTTAGAATTATAAAGCATATTAATAATATGAATGGATACAATATGATCGTAACAACCGATCATGGGTATTTATATCAGCATAACAAATTGGACGAAACAGACTTTACTGATTTTACACCATCAGGGACTATATATAAGAGTAGTCGTAGATTTGTACTTGGTAAAGATTTATTGGAGAGCCCATCCGTTCAGAAATGGCGCGGAGCGGCAATTGGTTTTGGCGATGATACCGAGGCCTTAATCCCAAAATCTATTAATCGCATGCGAATACAAGGAGCAGGGAGTCGTTTTGTCCACGGTGGATCAAGTTTACAGGAAATAGTTATACCGGTATTGGAAATAAATAAAGCCCGCAAAAATGATATTGAACAGGTTGACAT
>Ga0302188_10002949_pt1 | contig 12060 bp, 10 predicted proteins | sample II_Bog_E2_1_FD_198783 | JGI IMG/M metagenome (GOLD analysis project Ga0302188, IMG submission 198783) | Peat permafrost microbial communities from Stordalen Mire near Abisko, Sweden - II_Bog_E2_1 | ecosystem: Environmental > Terrestrial > Soil > Wetlands > Peat | place: Sweden: Abisko... | reverse complement strand
CATCGGCGAGCTCCACCGGAGTATTGAACAAGAGCCAACTCTCTGAGTGGATGGATGCTCACGCGCTTACTCGTTCCAGTCACCATTGTGCGATGTATTGTCGATTGGGGATGGAGGCCGCAGGCCTTGACACAGGCGATCGGCCTCAGTCGGGTGACGCCGGAGACTACGGTCCCTTTTTATTAAGGCACGGAGCGCAAATCGTGCCGCAAGATTCCTACGTTCCGCAAGTTGGCGATGTAGTCGTATTTGACAAGACAGGACAACACCCATATGGCCACATTGAAATGTACGACGGCCAACACTGGGTATCGGATTTCAAGAAACATAGTTTTTCTCCCTACCGTGACGCTGCCAGCACACCCCCATTTACGATTTACCGGCTTAGCTAACGTCGAGAGATGGGCCTGGCCTGCCGAAAAAGCGCAATTCGGGGGATATTGGCCCCGTCCCTCCGGTTTTTCTGCGAAAAAGCCCCCGGAGCTGACATTCTCAGGCTCTACAGCCAATATGCAACCCCCAGTCCATTGAACGCCTTGGTTCTCTTGACCGATATACCCAGTACCGGCTTATTCCGGCAGGAGAATTCGAATGGCCCTCGTAACCTGGACCGACAATCTTTCAGTCGGGGTAGAATTGATCGACAATCAGCATACCGTCTTATTCAACACCATAAACGAACTGCACGACGCGATGATGAAAGGCCCAGGGAGAGCCAAAGTGGGCGAATTGCTGGGCAGGTTGCAGGTTTACACATGCAACCACTTCTCAGTTGAAGAAGCGCTTATGGAAGATGCCAAATATGCAGGGTTGGCCACTCACCGCATCAGACATCGCAAATTGACCAAACAAGTCGAGCGGTTTGCTGCCCGCTACCTGCAAGGCGACCCCACTCTAAGCCTTGAACTGGCCAACTTCCTTTCCAACTGGCTCAAGAATCACATTCAAGGCGTAGACCAGTCGTATAGACCCTGGCTGAACAAGTGCGGCGTGTTCTGAGCTGCCAACGGGGGCTTTTTTCGATCCGAGAGACTGGACAACATCGCGGATTCGACTCGAATTCAGGTTCTTTCCAACTTCGTTCTTTGGCGGGAGAAATTCATCGCTCTCGCGCACATAATGAAAGATTGTGCGCTCCGGCCCGATAGTTCAGAGTGAAAGGTTCACATGGCGGCAATTGCTAATGCGCTCAACTGCCCAGTGCCCGAGTCGAACAGTGGGCTCCGTTTTATGGCGCGACAGCCGATCCTCGACCTGCAAGGCAAAGTGCATGGCTACGAGCTGCTCTACCGGGCAGGCCCGGAGGCGTCCTTTCGCGGAGATGGCAACTTCGCCACCCGAACCATGCTTGACAATACGGTGATATTTGGGATCGAAAAGCTCTCCGTAGGCTTGCCAGCGTTTGTAAATTGCACGTTGGAGTCTTTGACCGAGCGGCTTGTGGATGTCTCTCCGCCCAGTTTGACGGTGCTGGAAATATTGGAAACCCTTGAGCCCATACCCGAGCTGGTTGCCTTATGCCTCAAACTCAAGACCTTGGGTTACCGCATCGCCCTTGACGATTTCTCCTGGCACCCAAAGTTCACTCCCATGGTGAAGCTGGCAGACTACATTAAGGTGGATTTTCTCCAGACAAACGCGGCACAACGGCAGGAGTTGTTTGATCGTCTGCGTGGCACCCCCGCGGTTCTGGTTGCGGAGAAAGTGGAGGACTTGGGGGAATACAAGCAAGCCTGCAAGGAAGGTTTCACTCTGTTTCAAGGGTACTATTTTTGCCGTCCGCAGCTCATGCGATGCCGAAAGATTCCGGCCAACCGGGTTGCACATATCCATATGCTGAAATTATTGCAACAAGACCCGCTGGATCTATATCAGCTGTGCCAGTATGTGAAGCGGGACACTTCTCTTGCCTATAGGTTTCTGCGGCTGGTCAACTCGCCGATGTTCGCAAAGCGACAGAAGATCACCTCGATTATGTCGGCTCTGATACTAATTGGTGACGATGCGGTCCGCCGTATAGCCACCCTTGCCATCACCAGCGAATTCAACGCCCATCAGACCCCTGAGATACTTCGGATGGCCTTTGTACGGGGAAGATTCTGCGAATTGGCCTCCTGTTTTTGCGGGTTGGAGCGAGCGGAGCAGTACCTGCTGGGGATGTTCAGCCTGCTGCCGGCAATGCTGCGCATTCCAATGGACAACCTGGCGCCAGAGCTGCCCTTACGGGAAGAGATTCGGGCAGCGTTGATAGGCACGGTGAGCCGCGGAAGCAGCTTATTACGTTGGGCGGAATCTCACGAGCGTGGAGATTGGGAAGAGTGCGATGCTATCAGCCACGCCTATGGATTGAGCATGGAACAGATGACCTGGTGTTATGCGGAGGCAGTGGTATGGGCTGATTCGGCCCTGTACAGCTCAAAGTGACCCGTCTCGGATCAGGGGCTTGGTGTACTCCTTCTTTCCTGCTCCAGCCCGGCTTTGTTACCCCTACTTTGCTTCTAATGTATAGTTTGCAGGTTTTGTTCGCCATTTTCTTCTCCTGAGCACAAAAACTGAGAAGTTGGCGATTTCATCAAAAGTAGTAACAGGTTGTAGTAACGGTTGGTATATCTTCTTTAGAATCATTGTCTGGCGGAGAGAGTGGGATTCGAACCCACGTTAGAGTTGCCCCTAAACACGCTTTCCAAGCGTGCGCCTTCAGCCACTCGGCCATCTCTCCACAGGGCACGTCTACTCTTAAATTTAACATACCTCAGCGAGTGTCAGCCGGCTTTGGGTCTGAATAGATTTCGAGCAGCGTGCGTGCCGCTCGAAACGAGGTCGTGCGTCCTTCCTCGACGTCTCGCTCCAGCGCCTCTATGCGCCTGCGGATGGCAGGATGAGACTCGAACCGCTGCTTCAATCCCTGTTCGATAATCTCGCGCATCCATCTCCTCGTCTGATTTTGCCGGTTTACGCTGAACCAGCCGTTGGCCTTGGTCAGGCCGGTGTATTCAAGCACGCAGTTCCAAAGTTCGGCGATGCCCTTGCCGGTTTGCGCCGAGCAGGTGAGCGCGCGTGGCGTCCATCCATTCGCCGATCTGGGAAAATAGTGCAATGCGTTCTCAGCTTCGCTGCGGGCTCTTTCCGCGGCGGTCAGATTCGCGCCGTCGGCCTTGTTGACCGCGATCAGATCCGCCAACTCCATCACGCCGCGTTTCATTCCTTGCAGTTCGTCGCCCGCTCCCGTCAGCGTGATCAGCAGGAAGAAGTCAACCATCTCGTGAACTGCAGTCTCCGACTGCCCCACTCCAACCGTCTCGACAAGAATGTTGTGATATCCCGCTGCTTCACAAAGCAGCATTGCCTCGCGAGTGCGTTGCGCCACGCCTCCCAGAGAGCCGCGGGATGGTGAGGGCCGGATGAACGCCATATCGCTGGATGCGAGAGACTGCATGCGGGTCTTGTCGCCCAGAATGCTTCCGCCGGAAAGTTGGCTGCTCGGGTCAATGGCCAGCACGGCGATCTTCTGCCCTAGCTCGCCTGTCAGATAAGCGCCCAGCCTCTCGATCACGCTGCTCTTGCCTGCGCCGGGAACGCCTGTGATGCCCACGCGGATGGAGTTCCCGCTATGAGGCAGGCAGTCTTCGACGATCAGCTCGGCCAGTTCTCGATCCGCCGCGCGTGAGCTTTCGATCAGGGTGATGGCTTGCGCCAGGATGGCGCGATCGCCGCGCAGGATGCCATCGACAGTTTGCTGGTGTGAAAGTGAGCGGCGGCGTTTGGTGTGACGCGCAATCATATCCGGAGATGGCTCCGGTGTCACGCATCCGGGGCGAATACGCAGCGCGCTCTCACCAGGTTTCGTCAATCAGGAACTTCCTCATGCCAGACGGCTGTTCAGAATCTCGAGAATTCGCTGCGCCGCCACCGGAATCACCGTGCCCGGACCGTAGATTCCAACAACGCCGGCCTGGTACAGGAACTCGTAGTCTTGCGGCGGAATGACGCCGCCCACAACCACCAGAATGTCATCCCGGTCGAGTTTGCGCAACTCATCGATCAGTTGCGGGACCAATGTCTTGTGGCCGGCGGCCAGCGAGGAGACGCCGACCACATGCACATCGTTTTCGACCGCATGGCGCGCAACCTCGCGCGGAGTTTGGAACAAAGGGCCGATATCAACATCGAAGCCGATATCCGCGAAGGCCGTGGCGATCACCTTGGAGCCGCGATCATGGCCATCCTGCCCCATCTTCGCCACCAGAATACGCGGGCGGCGGCCTTCGGCTTGCTCAAACGCCGCCACCATCCTCTGTGACTTCTTGAATTCTTCATCATTCATGCTCTCGGCAGAGTATACGCCGGAAATGATGTGCGTGGTGGCCTTGTAACGTCCCCAGACCTTTTCCAGGGCCGAGGAAATTTCTCCCAGGGTCGCGCGCCGCCGCGCCGCATCTACCGCGCATTCCAACAGATTTCCCTCGCCGCTGGAGGCGCATTGCTCCAGCCGTTCGAGCGACTGGAGCACCGCTTCTGGGTCGCGCTCGCGCTTCAACTGGGCAAGCCGTTTAAGCTGCGATTCACGCACCGCCGCATTGTCAATATCAAGAACCGGAATCAAAGGTTCTTCTGGCGAATGATAGGCATTAACGCCTACAATCACATCGCTGCCTGAGTCAATGCCGGCCTGCTTGCGCGCTGCCGCTTCTTCTATGCGCATCTTGGGAACGCCGGTTTCAATCGCCTTGGCCATGCCTCCCAGGCTCTCGATCTCTTCAATCCGCGCCCATGCCCTGTGCATCAACTCGTGCGTCAGGCGCTCGACATAATAGGAACCGGCCCAGGGATCCACAAATCGAGTGATGTCGGTCTCTTCCTGCAAGTAAAGCTGTGTATTGCGCGCGATGCGCGCGGAAAAATCCGTAGGCAGCGCCAGGGCTTCGTCCAGCGCGTTGGTGTGCAGAGACTGCGTGTGCCCGAATGCCGCGGCCAGCGCCTCAACGCATGTGCGCACCACGTTGTTGTATGGGTCCTGCGCCGTAAGGCTCCATCCAGAAGTCTGGCAATGCGTCCTCAGAATCAGCGATTTTGGATTCTTCGGGTTGAAGGTCTTGACTAATTTGGCCCATAACATCCGCGCGGCGCGCATCTTGGCAATCTCCATGAAGTGGTTCATGCCAATGCCCCAGAAAAAAGAAATGCGGGGTGCAAACTCATCTACATCGAGTCCCGCCTTCACTCCCGTGCGCAGATACTCCAGGCCATCGGCCAGCGTGTAAGCCAGTTCGATATCCGCCGTGGCGCCGGCTTCCTGCATGTGGTATCCGCTCACGCTGATGCAGTTGAACTTGGGCATATTCGCCGCGCAGTAGCGAAAGATGTCGCCGATGATTCGCATCGAGCCTTCGGGGGGATAAATATAAGTATTGCGAACCATGAATTCTTTTAGAATGTCGTTCTGAATCGTCCCGCTTAATTGCTGCGGTGTGACTCCCTGTTCTTCCGCGGCAACAATATAAAACGCCATGATGGGTAGCACGGCGCCATTCATGGTCATGGACACCGACATCTGGCCTAGAGGAATCTGGTCGAACAAGATCTTCATGTCGAGAATCGAGTCAATCGCCACGCCGGCTTTGCCCACATCTCCGGCGACACGCTCGTGATCGGAGTCGTATCCCCGATGCGTGGCAAGGTCAAAGGCCACCGAGAGGCCTTTCTGTCCGGCGGCCAGATTCCGCCGGTAAAAGGCATTGGATTCTTCCGCCGTAGAAAAACCGGCATACTGACGAATTGTCCAGGGCCGCATGACATACATTGTGCTATAGGGCCCACGCAGGTAGGGCGGAATCCCCGCCGCATACTCAAGATGCTCAAGTCCCTTGAGATCCTCACGCGTATAGAAACCCTTGACAGGAATGTGCTCAGGGGAGAGCCATTCACTGCTCTCTCGCGCCGTCGCTCGTTCCACTGCGGGCTTTAAGTCTATCTTTGAAAAGTCTGGACGCATGATTAGTCCTTGATCCCCAGCCGTTGCTGCCATTTTGTGAGTAATTCAATAGGATTGCTACGAAGATGAACAAAGTCCGCAACGCCGGCGGCTTGCAGTTGCTCCATGGAATCGGGATTACCCGCGATGATCACCGGTGTCTCGCGCCCCAGCGCCTTTAATCTGGCAATAACTTCCGTAGCCAACGCAAGATACTCCGCATCGGAGCTGCACAGCACAATAAGATCGGCATCGCTCGCGGCGATCCTGTCGGCGCTGGTAAATCGCTTTGCGGCAAGATCGAAGCCCGCGCAGGCAAAAAAGTTGGAGGCGAAGATGGAGCGCGCCGAGCGCATCTTTGCGTCTCCGATTTCGGCTAGCAATACACGCGGATTCTTGCCACCCTGGGCCACGTGGCGTTCCGTGCGCAGTCTTAGCTGCTCGTAGATCCGCGTGCCGCGCATTCCATCAGAGAAGCGCGAAAAATCAATGTGATCCAATGCTTTTTCGGAAAAAATGGCGTGCTGGCTGGTCCCGGTAAAGATGCGGCGACGGGACACAACTGCCTTTTCCCTGGCGGCCAGCGATTTCTCCAGCGCCTGTGAGATGAGCCCATCCTTCACAGCCTTCTGGTAGCCGCCTGCGGCTTCGATTCCTTGCATTACTTTCCAACCCTCGCGGGCAATGAAATCGGTGATTACTTCCAGGCAGTATGATCCGGCGCCGGGATCGGCGACTCGGGACAACATAGCCTCTTGCTTGAGAATGATCTGCGTGTTCCGCGCAAGGCGGCGGCTGGCTTCATCCGGCGTCTTGTAACACTCATCGAAGGGTGCCACGGTGATAGAGTCCGCGCCGCCGAAAACCGCGGACATGGCCTCGGTGGTCCCGCGCAGGACGTTGGCGCGGGGAGCGTAGGTCGTCTCATTCCAGCGCGAGGTGCGGGCGTGAATTCGGGCCTTCGCGCTCTCACGCGTTCCGCCAAAGCTCTCGACGGCCTGCGCCCACATCATTCGAAAGGCGCGCAGCTTCGCAATCTGGAAAAAATAGTTGGCGCCTATTGAAAATGAAAATGTAAGGTAAGCCGCTGCGCGATCGGCGTCCACATTGCGCTCTTGCATTCCGGCCATGAATTCGATCGCAGCCGCCAGGGTGAATCCAACTTCCTCGACGGCGGTTGCTCCCGACTCTTCAAACTTCTCGCCATGAATAGTAAAGGGAACAAGTGCGGAAGGAGCGGCCGCAATCACTTCCGCCGCAAAGTCAAGGTTAGTGAGCGGATTCCAGCCGGTCGATATCGGTGACAGCCTGTGCCTCTCGATCAGTCGCTCCATCAACAGGCGAAGCTGCGGCTCACGGGCATTTTCAAAATGCACGGGAATCTCTTCAAGACCGGCAAGAAGCATTTCCAAATCTGATGCATTCTTAAAATGAGCATTGATGTACGCGATCTCTCCGGCCCCGGCAAGCACGGCGCTGTGCGCTGCCCGATTAGCCTCTTCCGGGTCCGCCAAATCGATTTCTTCCCGAATGCGCCAGTCGCCGCTAGAACGATCGCTGCGCGCATAAGGAAAAGCGCCGGGGACCGCATCGGTATATTCCAATCCCGCAATGTCTTCTGCCCTGTAGTAGGGCTTCACCGCCAGCCCTTCCGCTGTTTGCCAAATCAATTTTTTGGCGTAGTCTGCGCCCTTCAGGTCCCGGCGGATAACTTCCTCCCACGACTCGGTGCTGACGGGAGGAAATTCCTGGAGAAGATAATCGCTGGCCATATGGTTTCACTTGCTTTCAGGAGCTTCGACAATCTCGATGAGGAACCCGAAAGGATTGTCCGTTCTCGACTTGGGATGAACAAAAAAGACCGTGGTTCCTCGCGAACCTTTGCGAGGTGCCTTGTCGATAAGTTGAAATCCGCTCGCCTTCATCGCGTCGAATGCCTGCTGCGCGTTTTCCACGCGGAAAGCAACATGGGCCAGCCCGCCGCGCCCGCCATTTCTCTCGATGAGTTTTTGTACGGGAGAATCCGGGGCCAATGGCTCAAGCAACTGAATCAGGTTGGGACCATCGCCGATGCGCAGCAATACTTCGCGCACTTGATCGACTCCCCGCACTTCTTCCCGGCAAACTTCCTGGAAGCCCAGCATCTGGTAGGCCTCAACCTGGCGGTCGAGCTCGCCCTGTTTAACGGAAATTGCTACGTGATCGATGAACTTGATTCCGGGAACAAGTTGCAAATCTTCATCAACGCCGCTCATGAATTGCCCTTTCGAGGTAGGTTGCGAACACTCTGAGGGGGCGGAAACAGCCATCATTCGAACTCAACGACAACTTGATTCAACTTCACGGAACCGCCCTGCTCCACTCGTACGTTCTTCACTGTTCCAGCGCAGTGCGCCGTAACATTTGTTTCCATCTTCATGGCTTCTAGAACCATGATCAGATCGTTGGCCTGAACTGCTTGTCCTGGTTCCACATTTACTTTGATGACGATGCCTGTCACGGGACTGCGGCACAGCTTGTCATCGCCGGCGCTTTCCTCGGCCGCCGGAGCCGGTGATTGCGCGCCTGCGGCGACTGGGTGCGACGGAACCGTCGCGTGAAGCGGCTGGTAGGTCCCATAATTCTGCTGGCGCGGCTGCGCGTCATCTTCCAAGACTTCGACTTCAGCCTCGTAGGTCTTTCCGTCAATTGCAATCTGAAGTTTCAAGTTAACCGGTTCCTTCCTTCTACAAACTGTCGCTGCTCAGCCCCTGATCCGCGGATGATGAGATGCATGAACGAGCATCCGCCCCTGCTGAGACCATGGATTTACAACTTCGCAGGACGATTGCAGCATCTTTGCCGAGCGGATGCGGACTTTCTTGCCCAGAAATGCGGTTACGGCCGCGGTAATCACCACCAGAATCTCGGGCGTAACTTCCCCTGCCTCCCGATGGGCCGCATCCTTCGCGGACGCTGCCTTCACTTCGGTTTTCGGAGCAGACGCCGACTGTATCGCCGAAGGCTGGCTGAGTTCGCCCACTCGAGCTTGTAAAGCCTTGATCGTGCCGGCAAGCTCGCTAAGCTGGCGTTCCATTGCCAGTTGCCGTCCAGAAACAGCCTGTATCAAATCTTTTTCACTCACTGCCACGCACAGCTCCTCGTTATAACGGAATCAATCCATGCTTCTTTACAGGACGCATCTCCCGCTTGGCGTGCAGCGATTCCAGAGCATCCACCAGAACCTTCCTGGTATCGGCGGGATCGATAATGTCATCCACCAGACGGCGGCCAGCCGCGACGAATGGGTTGGAAAACGCCTCTCGATACTCGTTTACCAGTTCCTGGCGCCGGGCTGCCTTATTCTCGGCTGCATCGATTTCGCGCCGGAAGACGATCTCCGCCGCGCCCTCGGCGCCCATCACCGCAATCTCAGCCGTGGGCCACGCCACCACTCGGTCCGCTCCCAGATCCTTACAGCACATGGCGATATACGCGCCTCCGTAGGCCTTGCGCAGCACCACTGTAATTTTCGGAACCGTAGCTGCTGAGTAAGCAAACAGCAGTTTGGCGCCATGACGGATGATGCCGCCGCGTTCTTGTTCTACTCCGGGAAGAAATCCCGGCACATCCACAAACGTAATCAGTGGAATGTTGAAGGCATTGCAAAAACGCACAAAGCGCGCCGACTTATCCGAGGCGTTGATGTCCAGAACGCCGGCCATATGATTAGGCTGGCTCGCGATAATGCCAACCGGCCTTCCTTGCAGTCGCCCGAAGCCGATAACTATGTTAGCGGCATATCCCGGCTGAATCTCGAAGAAATCCTGATAGTCCACAACACGCGTGATCACATCGCGAACATCATACACAGCCTTGTTATCGACAGGTACAATTCCTCTCATCTCCTCATCGGAATCAATCGGCAGATTGTAGGCCATGCGTGGTGGGTCTTCAACGTTGTTGGAGGGCATGAAACTCAGCAGCCGCCGGCAAAGTTGCGCTGCCTCCTCATCGTTCTGCGCGATAAGATGAATCACTCCCGAGTAATGCATATGCGCCTGCGGACCACCCAGTTCCTCATCGCTGACTGTCTCGCCGGTAACCTGCTTGATGACCTTCGGCCCGGTGATGAACATCCGCGCCGCCTGCGTCTGAATCACGAAGTCGGTCAGTGCGGGACTGTAGACAGCGCCCCCGGCGCAGGGTCCGCAGATGATTGAAATCTGAGGCACGACTCCGGAGAGAAGAACATTGTGGTAAAAAACGCGCCCATATCCTGCCAGGCTGTCAATGCCCTCCTGAACGCGCGCGCCGCCTGAGTCGTTGATGAAGACAAATGGGCTGCCTGTCTTGAGAGAGAGGCGCATCATATCGACAACCTTGTCGTTATGCGTCTCTCCGGCGGAGCCGCCCCCCACGGTGAAATCCTGGCTGGCAAGATGCACCTGGCGGCCTTCGATCTTCGCGCATCCCGTGACCACGCCATCGGCGGGCATCTCTTTGCCGGCCATCCCAAAATAGGTCGAGCGATGAAGAGCAAACAGTCCGATCTCCTGAAAGCTGTTTGGGTCAACCAATCTTGCAACGCGTTCCCGTGCCGTCAGCTTGCCGGATGTGTGCTGTTTCTCAATGCGCTGCTGGCCGCCGCCGAGTTTAAGCTCCGCGCGTTTTGTCTCAAGGCCGGATATCTGTTCGGCCATTGTCTTCTGACTTTTTTCCTTCTTAGCCATTTATGCTCCTGAATCCGTCGGCATCGTATCTTCTATTTCTCCGCAGCTACGGTTACCCGGTGCTCTTTGCCGTTCAACGTAATCACATAATTCGCTTTGCCGCTCAGTGCAGTTCCGCCGCTGGCCGCTGCAGTAGCTTTCTGCTCCGGCGCCTTCGCCTCCGCTGCTTTGCCAGGGTCTTTGCCCACATCCTTGCGGCCCTGCGCGCGGCTCTCAAAGAAAGCAGGCGCCACCTTCGGAAACATGGCATATGTCAGCACGTCTTCATCGCTGCCATTCGCTCCCTTCAAGGCATTCGCCGTGGCTCTCAAGCTCTCCCACTCCGGCTTGAGCAAGTCGGCGGGCCGAACCGTAATCGCCGGCTTCTTCGCATGGGCCTCGGCCTGTTTCAGCACCTCGGGATTCTTTTCGCCAAGCGTGCTCCCGTAGTAGCCCAGCATCAGGTCGGCAAACTCTCCGGTCAGAACTTTGTACTTGCCCATCAGGACATTGAAGACCGCCTGCGAGCCGGTGATCTGGCTGGTAGGCGTCACCAGCGGCGGATAGCCGGCGTCCTTGCGTATCCTGGGAATCTCCTCAAGCACTTCCTTCAGACGGTCGCCTGCGCCCTGCCCTTTCAGTTGGCTTTCCAGGTTGGAGATCATTCCGCCCGGAATCTGGCTCTTGAAGATCTCCGTATCCACACCGGTATTCTCGCTGAAAAACTCGCGGTAGCGCGGCCGGATTTTTGCAAAGTAGTTCGATACGCGTACCACGCGCTCCAGATCAACGCGAGTCTCATAGCCGGTACCTTCCAGCAGTTCGACCAGGCTTTCCGTGGGGTTTTGTCCCGGCCCCAGCGACAGGGAACTGACCGCGGTATCCACGATGTCGCACCCCGCCTCAATGGCCTTCATCAGAGAGACCATTGTGACTCCGGTAGTCGCGTGCGTGTGGACATTCACCAGCGTTTCGTTGCCGCACCTTTTCTTGATAGCCTTCACCAGGTCATAGGCCGGCTGCGGCCTCAGCAGTGCGGCCATGTCCTTGATGCAGATCGAGTCGCACCCCATCTCCTTCAACTGCTCGGCCCTCTCGGCATAAGCCTCAATCGTGTGCAGTGGGCTGATGGTGTAAGAGATCGCTCCCTGCGCGTGCTTGCCGGTCTTCTTCACCGCATCGATGCTGGTCTTGAGGTTGCGCCGGTCGTTCAACGCATCAAAGACACGGAAGACGTCGATCCCGTTGGCGGCGGCCTTCTCCACGAAGCGCTCCACCACCCCGTCTTCATAGTGTCGGTACCCCACCAGGTTCTGGCCGCGCAGCAGCATCTGCAGCCGGCTCTTGGGCAGCAGCTTGCGGAAGGTGCGCAGCCGTTCCCACGGATCCTCATTCAGA
>Ga0302188_10002947_pt1 | contig 12063 bp, 16 predicted proteins | sample II_Bog_E2_1_FD_198783 | JGI IMG/M metagenome (GOLD analysis project Ga0302188, IMG submission 198783) | Peat permafrost microbial communities from Stordalen Mire near Abisko, Sweden - II_Bog_E2_1 | ecosystem: Environmental > Terrestrial > Soil > Wetlands > Peat | place: Sweden: Abisko... | reverse complement strand
TAACTATCAGTTATGAAAATTAATTGAGTCTTTGAAAGTATATATTTTTCAATAGATCAAATATGAAGTTGATTACTTTGAGTTGTCATAAGTAAATATTCTATCCAACAAAAATATGATTAAGAATCAATTAAGAATTCAATCTAATTATTTATATGATAATTTACAACCTAATGCCATCAAAAATCAGCTGAGTAAAATGATAAACTAAAAAGCTATCATGATATCAAACTAGGCTATCAATTCTGCTGAAAACAGCCTTGATGCGGGTAAGGTGCTCTCGGATGTACTCCTCATATTTTTTTTATCCTCGAGTCTGCATCTCATTCATTAATAACTCCAAGAGGGAAGTATCTCCTATCTACTAGCTATCAATGAAGAGAACATCTAATGCTTAGAAACGTGTTTTTGCTGAAGCAGTTGAATCTGTGCATATTTATTTAAAATTATTTAACGCTATTTATTTGAGTCCTTTTTTGTGATACTACTTAGCTCTTAGGAGCTTTTACATTGCTTCAAGTTCTTTCCAGTTAGATTCCAAGTGCCCCTCGGCACTAGCCTTTAAAACTGCCTGGATGACGGCATCACTCACTTGAAGGTTAACTTCCAGTTCAAGTTCTTAAGGCGCAAGCTTATCTCTTTCGTTGAGAAGAAATTTAAACAAATCCACCAGTTTGTTGTTGACTTCGTTAATGGTTTTCGGACTCGCTAAAGCCAATAGTTGTTCCAGTTCCTGATAACCAGTGAGGCTTTCATTTTTGGAGTTGCTCACTTCTTCCATGGCGAAGCATAACTGCTCGACCTATGGTGATGAGTGTTAGCTTTGGGCCTAAACATCCAATGTACAGTTATAAAACATCTTGTATAACTGTGAATGACTGTCACTATCAGAAACAATGATGGGCGGCAAGGATTAAAGTCGATTTAGAAAATGAGTGGCATATTCTTTGTCGCTAGGTAGGTTGACCAAAGGGGTCTTGACGTTGAGGGGAGAGAAAATTTTGTCAAAAGAGCTATGCTGAGCAGCTGGGGAATCAATCAGAAAGTATTTCACTAGGTCTATTCTTTTTTTTGCCGACATTATATTTATATTCTAAACCAAACTTAATGACCAGTATTAAAATTTCTATTTCAACACACATTTCTATTCAATTCCGTTAAGGTCCAAAAATGTAAATCAAGGACCAAAAACCCTTAATTTTAAATTCAGACTTTCATCGGCAATTACCGGACATCCAAGCCTTTGTGATTTTTATCAATTTATCGATATTCCTTCACTCTGATAAAATAAGCATACATTTATGGAGTTCAGTATATTAAAAGAGATAAGTAGGCTTTTATGATAAAAACCATCAGTAGAATGGTGAATCAGCTTATCGGAACTAAACTCATTGATTAGTTAATATTAAGATCATTTCAGTTAGCGGAAGCGCTTACCATCGAGAAAAGCACTCCCTTTGCATCACTCTCGGCATAACATTCTCCCTCTCCGATGCCTGACTCGTTGAAAGTTACAATACGCTTTGCGCGCTTTAAGTAGCTTTCATACAAGATGCTGCAGATCTGTTCAGCCTCAATGATCCAGAACTTGCAACAGTGATGGCCGCGACTACCACAGTTCTGGTGAACAACAAACAAGTCCAAATCACGCTTAAAAGGCTCCTCAACTGTCTTATGCTCTGCAGGCCATAATTATTATAATTTGACCATTATCTAGCTGGGTCGTGCACAAATGAGGGTAAAATGAATTTCAGTTCTCTGGATCTGTTTCTATAACTCCTCTTGTTCTTAAACAATCTCCTGGTCGTGAATTGAGTAGTCAAAACCCAAAAAATTAGAATTAGTTACTTCTACTTCTCGATTCGGCAGGCAATGAATTTTGTTGTTGAGTTATAGTTAAACTTCGCGATGCAGGCGTTCATCATAAAAGTATCCATTCTTTTCATATGATAGTTCTGCGAGCTGTATTAGTGAGATATACGAGCATGAACTCCTCTGAGGAATCAGAGTGAAGGGCACCACTTCGCTTTCGCATACAATAAAGTTATAATGGAATTAAAAGGATCCATAGTGCATTTCATGATATAATCAATTTATGTCAAAAATAACTCACCCGATGCGAGGCAGCTCCACCAGGCGTCTGCTATGCTTTTTGGGTGAGGGTTTTAGATTGTATATCTTTCGTAGCTCGGCACGGATGTCTTTGTCTGCTTGTTTTCGGGATTGCTCATATTAGTAGTCGTATCTGGGATGGTTTGGCTGATTGCTTCCTTTTCCCTCGACTTTGAGCATGCTCGAGATATCAACATGATGGGGCTTAAGGCTGCGCACTTAGTATTTGCGCGAAGGTTCTTCCACATTTTTGTGAATGGAATTCTTGAGGATGATGCGGTCCAATTTGGGAAGATTGATGTTTTTGCTCTGTGGATAATTGGCCAGTGATATTGGATTCTTATCCTTTGTGCTTTGGCTCAGTTTTGGATTCATCTATTGTTCATGACCATTGTTGTAGTTACTTTTGGGCAGGCGATCAGTAAGATAGTGCAGATTTTTGTTTGCTCTAATGGTCTTTAGCAATTATGTTTGTTGAGGGGCTTAGTGAGCCACATCAATTTTTAATTCTTCAGCTTTATTCAGAATAGTAGTGAGGAGTTGGCCTGAGTCAGGGCGATTCGAAGGATTCACTTGTAGCATACTTTTTATTACGGCAGACAATTGCTTTGAGTAGTTGTCTCCTATTTTAGAATAGGACCCTTTTATAACTCTTTTAAAGAGACCATCCATATCCTCCGCTCGAAAAGGAGGTTTCAGCATTGTCATTTAGTAGATCACGCATCCAAGGCTCCATATGTCAGACTTAGAATCATAAGGCTTGTCTTTCCACACTTCAGGACTTGCATAGTAGGGTGTGCCTGTTTGGGTGTATAATAATCCGTTTTTAGCAATCTTGGAGACGTTCATATCGCCCAATTTGGAAGTACCCGCCTTGTCCATAAAAACGTTAGCACTCTTAATAATGAATTGAGCTACCTTCAAATCGCGGTGCAAAATATTGAAATCGTGGAGACGTTTGAGTCCAAGGGTAACATGAATGAGAGTACGCCAAATAGCCTCTTCATCGAAGATAGTACCAGCTTTCTGGTGGGCTACAATTTTCTGGTAGAGATCTCCGTCATCGAGAAATTCCATGATGATGCTGGGTGATAAGAAAGTTACCAAAGGGAATTAGCCTCAATGAACGAGTGCTTGTATGCAACTATATAGGGCGAGTTGAGGGAGGCGAGAATTCGAACCTAATTGAGTGCATTCTCTTGTTCTTTGTCAGACAAGTTGTTCATCTTGACCTTCTTAAGGGCGTAGATCTGCGAATCCACAATGCGTTGCACCTTATAAACGCTGGAGTAGGCGCCTTCTCCAAGCTTGCTTACAATTACGAAGTCCTTTAGCGACATCAATAACTATTATATTTATTATTCATTATTCATTATTCATCATCGAACTTTATCAGTATCCCAGTGCCGTCATAATTGTGTCTGAGAGATTCCCCTGGAAAATGGCTGGATCACTAGCTGGTCGGGAGGGAAAGGCACCATTTGCAAGAAACACAATTGTGATATTTTTTTTCTTGTCAGCCCAAATGTAGGAAGCTGAGACATCGGATAAGCCAAAAGAATCGGGACTAGGACTGAATTTCTTGCCACAAGGAGGATTAACTGCAGGAACAGTCTACCATCCCAAGGCGCGGGTATTTTTGTATTTTTTGTATGTTGTAACATTCAAGAAACGGTTAACAACTTCTTCGGTGAAGACTCGAGAATAGCCCGGTATTTTTCCTTTGTTGAGCATTATCTGCATGTAAGTGACCAGATCCGTGACTGTCGAAAACAATCCTGCATTTCCTGCAGTATCATTAAGAAAATGAGCAATTTTGTTAAAGGGAGTGCCCCATGCAATGTGATCGATAAAACCGCCAGGAGCTATTTTGTATTTATCAGTTTTAGGGCGGAACACTGTGTCTCTCAGACCAGCGATGGTCAATATCTGGAAGAAGGCATCTGGAAGGGTGGCATTTTTCTGCTTGCTAATGACTTATCCCAACACAATAGGACCTAACTCGCTGAGAACAAATTTATCCTCAGTAGTATACTCCAATTTAAGATTGTTGATGCTCTTCAGCAATTCTGTAGGTGTCTTTGGAAATGCGGCAGTGTAAGTGGCTTGCAATCCTAAGTAAATCAACAACTACCTGAGTTATGTTCCAATAAATTTTGGAGAGTGATGTAGCTTTTACCGCTGTTAGCGAAGTCGAAAAAAAGATTCCCGACCCTTGAAGTTGTGTTGAATTTATTCTGATCATATAGCTCCATCAAAGCAGAGTTTATTCCGATTGGTTAGGTAAGTATACCGATGTCGAACTTCATGTCAACAGTTATAGGAGGGGAATAAAATCCTCTCTTGGGTCCGACTGTGCCATAGGCCTTTTTGAAGAGGGTGGCATTGTGAGTAGCTACTCCCAACACACAGCCTGAGAAGATGCCCTCGTAAGTTGCCAACTAAATGATACGTTCAACTTGAGTCCAGTCGTAGGCCGCTTGAGTGAATGCCAACAACAGCAGCACAGCGATCACTATTTTCATATTAATAATAAATCTCCGAAGATATCCGCTCCATCTGATAATATGGATATTACAATTAGATAGAAATAAACTGCAAGGGCATCTTTTCCTAAAACAAATGCAGCTCAACCAAAAAGATAGTATAGTTTATTGCTGGAATTATAGACAGGTATTTTATCATTAAATTTTCATGGGAAATGAAGCGTGCTGCGTTCGTGAAATGCCAGAAGATGGCTTTCCGGAATTAGCCATTCTCGCAGTTGAAAAGGGAGAGGAAGTCGAATTACTTCCTGCTATAAGCAGCCAAATTTAGTAATTTCTGAAAACAGAGAGTATCCAATCATACATTTAGAGCCTTATGAGGAAGAAATATCTCAGATAGATCCCAAAGAATGCAAAATAATTAAAATAGGCAATGATTTTTATCAAGGAGCCCTTGGCTAGGTAAATTTGTATTTATTTAGGATGGAAAACCGGATGGATATGCCAAGTACTACAAGCAAGATGGCTCACTTTTCATCAGCAAATTTTAAAGAGGGGAAATGATAGACAATGTTCACTATGTCCTGCCTAATGGATCACATTTTTATGGAATCACCAGAAACAACTTCATTGAAAAGGGAAAGTTCGTTGAAGATGGGTTTACGTACGAGGGTAAATTTACGCATAATCTGTTTCATGATGAAGGTAAATAGACCACAGAAGATTACTAGTTCGAAGGAATTTACAATTATGGGAAAAGAGTGAAGGGTAAGCTCCTATGGAAATCTAATAATTTTGACTGCATATACGAGGGATAGTTTAATAGCAATAACCAGTTTCACGGATATGGTATATTTCAATTAATTTAGGAGTATTGACAGAATAGGAAGGGACATATCGAGGAGATTTTCGTGATGGAGTCAAGCACGGCCGTGGCTTGTATAAATTTACTGCCAGTGGTTTAACATACTCGGGAGATTACTTCGAAGGAAGAAAATAGGGTAAGGGCAAACTACTCAATGCTGATAAAACAACCTGCTACGAAGGCGAGTTTCTTAAAGGACTTCCCCATGGCTCAGGTTTGACCTATAAATAGCATTTGGAAGTTAAAACAGAGTTTCAAGAAGGTATTCCCAAGGCGAGTTTTTAAAAGCTTCAAGTATTTTAGTCCAAACAACTAGACTCAAAAAATTGATGTATTTGCAATTTAGAATTTTATTTCAGTTTCTATTTTTGGTGGACTATCATTGTTGAGCTGCCTCTTTTGCAGCCTTTTCTGCTTATTTCTTGTAGCCCTCTATTGTTTTGAGCAAGGCCTTTGCTTGAGGGTTTGTTTAGAAATGTTTTCGGACAGGTTAAATTAATTCGTTGAGTGTTTTGGCAACAGCTGGTTTGAGATCATTTGGGTGTAGTTTACCTTCAACGAAGTCTGCCTACAGTTCGGCATATGATTGATAAATTCTTAATAATAAAAAATATACGTGTTGCCTCCATTTTCTGCATTTCTGATCACTTCGAGAGAATTCCTTGCGCCGAATATGATATTTTTGCAATAATCGAGAATAGGATTGCTTTCAACTACCTTCTATCGGCAGAATGCTTTCTTTATCTTCTTCTTCACCTATTCGGCAGTGTCCTACATAAAGATAGCGGAATCAGAGTTGGACTTAGACATTTTTTATTGTCCCTCAATAAGTCCGCTGATCATACCATGAGATACAATAATGGGTTTATCTTGCTTGTTGTCTGCCATTTATATGGCTAGCATATTAACCTTGCGTTGATCAATGCCTAGTTGGCAGACGTCCACGTCTAAGAAAAAGACGTCAGTGCACTGCATGCAAGGATAAAAAAGTTGTGAAACTTTTAATTGATCTGATTCCTTTTTGCCCATAATGGTAGCGCACTTTTGGATACGAGCTATAGTATTCTTGCAGGCAATATTCATAACTTACAACCAATACTCGTTTGACCGCTTGTTGATCTATTCTGAAGCCCATAGGAATTTGACGTTTGACATCTTCATCCCTGCAGCTTTCCAAACCTCTATAAAATATTTACCCACTGTTCTAATTTTCTCAAGATCACCATCAAATTTGCCATTCAACATCGCGAAATAGTCAGCGACCCAAAAAATGAAGATGGCTCCTGCATCAACCATCTTATTGACATTAATAGCTCGGAGGAGGCCTTGCGCGATGTGCATCCTACCTGAGGGTTAAAATCCATCGTAGCATCGAATGAACTATTTTTTCAGCAGACGATCCTTGAGCAAGTCCTCACCTACAATCTATAGTCCAACTGATTTGATAAGTTCTATGCGTCGTTCTATTGGTAGACTATTTAAAATGAATGTTACGAGGAAGGAATTGGGTCGAACTGAATATTGACATCGTAGTCAGGGGTGAAGTCTTCTTTCTTCTCACTTTTGGGGGGATCGACGTCATAGAAAGTGAGTCCTCCAGTGGTCCAATCTATCTTGGTCTGCATGTATGGCTGTGATAAAAGAAATATTAAATATAATCTCTCAGATATGATCATATATCTAGCTCAAATCCAAATTCTTTTTCACGATGATTTAATTATTTGATGTTGTTAAAACACTCAAGATTTTACTTTTCTCAAGGTTTTGGCAATGATAAATGATATTTACTTAATAATATACATCATAAATAAAATTGGCTCAATGCTTCATAGGGTAAGTGGAATCAAGTATAAAATTCTTTTTTTGAAAGAATGACGCATAAATCATTAATGATAACGGGAATATGGTGGAATGTTTGCTAAAAAAGTGATAGGATACATTAAAGTAGAGTAAAAACATTCATGCAAGCAGACATATAATTCGCGTGAACTTGTTAATCTATCTGAAAACATTCACTATCTATCATAATCAACTAAATTTTGGTCAAAAATAGCTAGTCTTATATCCGCACTCATTAAATGTAAATTTCAAATTGTCAAAGGAAAATTTCAAAAGAAATCATCATCCAACAACATATATAAAAATTGGATATTGAGATAAAAGCTGAAGACAGAAAAATTAAAAATTCATCATGTATTTGCTTTTTTAAAGGTTTAAAGATGATTAAGAACATCGAGAAAAAGATGATTTTGCCTTTAAGTGTTCAACAAATATATTAATAATTCGAATCACTAAAGAGATCAAAGGATAAACCATAATGCTTAAAAATTAATGCGTATTATTTATTTATTGTATTAAAAATAACATAAAAAAATGGACCTTCTTTTTCAATATTTGGAAATTAGCTTAGATGAATAAATTATTAACTTTTATATGTATTAAATGACTTCTTACTGTAATTTTTATGTTGAAAAAAATAGAAATATTTCTTGACCTTTTTGAAAACAATGATTTGCTTGTCAAAAGCAGAGTTTTGACTTATTTCAGTTGTATTTAAATTAAAGTTATGTTGTTGTATTAGAGTAGTCAATTCAGATACTTTGAGATTTATTGCACACTCATCATTATTTATCTATTAATTAATGGCCGAGGAGGAGGGCGAGAAGAAGAAAAGACCCTAATTTGTAAACGGTGTTAGAGTCAAAGCTCCTGAAGACTATGATTTCAATACTTGGGGTACATGTTTCCCGATCCAGGCAAGGATTTCTCTGAATACAACAAAGAATTCAAATTGCGAACAGATGCTGTTTGGTAGAAGTCCCAGCTCAAGGATTGGTTCAGATGCGTCAACAAAGTAACCACTTTATCACATAGATCTTCTTTTTCAACAAAAAGGATAAGAAGTATTACTTTATCGAACCTGATGATGCTTATTCCACCATATTGTAGCCGTGGGGTTTCGAGGACAGTGAGATCTTTGACTATGATGGTTATACTCAAACCGGAATGACTTCTGAATTCCAGGTGGCTACGGGTGCGAAGGAAGTTGTGGAAAACACCTTCAACAGTTTTTACTCTATGCCCGATTACTACATCATGTGTGCCATGCGCTTTGAAAAATGGTTTAAATGCGATAACGTCTACTACGAAGATAGATCCACCGAATTCGACAGAAATCCAGATAGAGGACTCAAGAACCTGAAACTACATGAATATTATCCTTGCTATAAGGAATGGTATGAAGCAAGCTACTCATGCGCAGACAACATTCTCAAGTATTTAATCGAATTAGCCTACTCCAAGAGAGCTCATGACTTCTTCCAGGAAGACACGAGTAGCGTAGAAATCAGATCATTTCCCACTGTATATGACTCGCCTAGTGAACCAGAAAGGATCACCTATACCTATTGATCTACATCAGCAAATCCACCTAATTAATCGATTCAAAGACAAATAATATTGGAAAGCAATTGATGAAGAGCGATTGGATCTATGCATCTCGCATTCTGAATATATGATATGATTGGATAGTGCCGATCACATGAGTCTTTTGGCGATTGATTTGCTGGCAGCCCTTCTCACCTTAGCAATATATTTTCCGGCTAGGGTGTCTTGATCTTTGATATCCACTTTGTCAATTTGGTCAGCACGCACTTCTTTTCTGTCAACCGCATCCATTAGATTTATTTACACTGAATTGTCGCTAAGTAAATCACTGCATACTCATGGATAATGGCCCATCCGCCAGTGTGGATGTACTCATCAGCCACATCCTTCACGTCTCCGTTCAATTTAAGTTTGAGAAAGCCAGGGGGAAGGACATGCACAGCAGCTGGTGTTTTATTCTGAATGACCACCACTGAACTGAGATCCTTGGTAATGATTTTACTGAAGCCCGAAAAATCTTGGACTATAGTTCCTTGGTTAGAAGGAAAGTACGATAGGGTGTGCGAAGAGTCAGCTCAATTTGTTTCTTCTTGACCGAAAAGAAGAAGAGAGGTTGGTGAGAAAGATTCTTGAGAACAGAGTTGCACAGGAGTCGATTAGTAAGCATGGCTTCAATATTAATATTAGAAAATGTTGATAAGAAAAAAGCCCTTACCTATAATGGTGCCTATTTGATTTGGGATAAAAAGTAAATACACCCAATGCCAATAATTTAGGAGATTTATCTCAGCTTTCTCAATATCAACTGCTTAATAAGAAACAAAGCGGATTATCAAATATTTATCAGATTAGCTTTCGTTAAAAGACAAAGCTAAAAATTAAATAATAATCATTTGATAGACCGCACAGCACTTAGAGAGCTTTTACGGCTTTTTGCTGATTCTTCCTGCCAATTATGGTTGCTGTCTTCTCTGCCGCTAGCTATCGAAGACCCTTCTCCTGTTTTGCGGGGTTTTCGATTGGAATTAAGAATTCCCTGGTCTTTAATTTCTTCCCTGTGGTCTCTCTCATTTCTTTTACTCTTCAAAAGATTATTTTCTTCTATAAGTTTTTGATTTTATCTTTTGAGGGAGGTAATCATCTGTTTAGTACTCTTGAGCAATTCATCGTTGCTAGCTTCCAACTATTTATTTTTTTATTCAATTTCCTCGCAATATATTTTCAACTGCTGTTCGACCTGGATATTTTAAGATTTACACGAATATGCTCTCGTACTGAGGACTCATATTTTTGTAAAGTCTGCTCCAATCTATTATACTACTCAATGGAAACAATTTCTTTCTGCTCTTATGATTAATCATGTTTAATAGATTAGTAACTCGATATCAATCTGATAACCTCCAGAATGATGTTGGCTAACTATGCGTTTTAATGATAATCAACCAACAGAATTTGAAGATCAGCTAAACCTTTCTTGGAGCGAATCTTCTTGCGAGCTAGATTGATACACTCCTCTAAAGACAGCTTGAGAATGGTCTATAATTGAGTTACTTTCTCATCCACATCTACCATTGAATTAAAGTTATATTGTATATCGACTACTTTCAATTTGAGTCACCAATTTAACTATCATTTTCATTCTTGATCAGCCGAAAGTAGTCATGAAGGATACATAATTCCCTTATACTCGTTAGCCAAAATGTCTTATGAATTATATTTTTGAAATGTGTCTTTTCATATTCAATTGTCAATATGAGGGAATTAGAATTAAATTAACTGTTCTTAAAAATTAATGTTTGGTCATCGTGCACTGTTGGCAACCATATTAATCAGCTACTCGGTCCAATCCGCAGTCTATGATTAACCACTGATCCCCCCTTCATCACCACTCTTCTACATTTATGTACTCATATCAACAGTATTGGCATGCTTTGCAGGAGTCTGTTCAGGATTAACTGTGGGATACATGTCTATCAGCAAAACATAGATGCAGATATGGATCAACTCTGATAATGAATACGAACGAAAAGTAGCTCGTCCTATTTTGGACATTCTCAACGAGCACCATTTGTTGTTGTCAACATTACTTCTGTCAAATTCACTTGCTTTATAGGCGCTACCGATCTTCTTGGATAAAATTGTACCGAGTTACATCGCCATTATCATATCCACTGTGGCAGTGGTAGTCCTAGGAGAGGTATTGCCTCAAGCTTACTGTACGGGTCCACATAAGGTGGCCATAGGATTTTTTTTTGTGCCTTTTATTCGTTCGATGCAATTTATTCTTTATGTCTTTGTGCAGCCTATAACTTATGTGCTGGATAATTGGCTCGGCCATCATGAAGATAAGATAATCCTAACACCATAAAATTTACGATCTATCTTATTTCTGCATAATGACCGCACTTACGGCTATCGACCTTAAGAAATCAAAATTTTGCAGAATACGATGGACCTACGTCTTAAAAAGATAAAACATTACATGATTCCTCTGTCAAATGTTTTCATGATTAAAGAGGAAACAGTTTTTGATGCTGAAATGATTTAAACTCTTCAAAAGTATAACTTTGCCAAAGTACCAGTGTACTCAGGCAACAACAGGGCTAACATCATTGGCTTCATTAAAATCAAGAACTTGCTGGGCTTTAAATTTAGTGACAGCAACCAACTTAAATATTCAGGGATCATAATGACAGCGGCAAAACTCAATGGAAACCTAACATTATTGGACGCTGTGGACCAATTAAAATTAAAAAATATGAATTTTGCTATTGTGACGGATGAAAATGGCAGCAAGGCGATCGGGATGATCACTCTTAAAAAGATATTTGAAAAGCTTGTGCTAACCGAATTTTTAGATGACGACAATCAAGTACAATTTAAATGGAATCAAACCGATCAGGTAGAGGCTCGTGAACAAGAATGATCTATTTGTTGATTTATGGCTTTTGAGGATCGAGATAATTGAAATTATAATTTACCGAAGCTGACAAAATATAATATTTGAGTACCCATATTGATAATAATAAATTGCACTTTGCCTTCAAATGGAATTAATTTGAATCGTATATTTAAGGAGTAAAGTATATAATATATAGACGAATCAATATTATCGGGGTTGGGGTTGGGGTTGGGGTTGGGGTTGGGGTTGGGGTTGGGGTTGGGGTTGGGGTTGGGGTTGGGGTTGGGGTTGGGGTTGGGGTTGGGGTTGGG
>Ga0302188_10002923_pt1 | contig 12115 bp, 6 predicted proteins | sample II_Bog_E2_1_FD_198783 | JGI IMG/M metagenome (GOLD analysis project Ga0302188, IMG submission 198783) | Peat permafrost microbial communities from Stordalen Mire near Abisko, Sweden - II_Bog_E2_1 | ecosystem: Environmental > Terrestrial > Soil > Wetlands > Peat | place: Sweden: Abisko, Stordalen... | reverse complement strand
ATACTGTTATAAATTTATATTAAAAGAGCATAACGATTTTCAACATATCAAATGAATTCATTGGAGATGAATCGAGACTATTGTTGCTCGCTGTCAAATTAGATACAATATTGAAGTTTTAAACAATGCTCATAAATATTTATCAGTCAAGACCAATGACATTCAACAAATTGATCTTTAAAAGTTAACCGAAGTTTATATAATAAATGATTCCTGTAAAGATAGGTAATATATTTCAGTGGCCCTTTTCAGTATGGTAAATTTATTTAATATTATATATTCTAATCGTTGCTAATTATCTGTATGATAAAAATTAATGCTGAGTTAATCAATTTAAAAAAAAACTCTTTCGCCGGAAGGAAATCATTTGTTTTTTTTAAAAGCCTACCCTCGAGATAAATGTGTCTAGAAATTACTTATGTGTCACCAACCACACAGAAGGTAAGAGTAAATAATAAAATCGTTTAATTCTTTGTTTTTAAGATTTAATTAATTGTTTTATTCTTGTTTAAATTTTCAAATATACCTTTTTCTTCATATATTATTTTTATGAAAGTTGAAAGTAGAACCTCATGAAAATATGATCTTACAGCGGATTGAAAAAATAATGAATTATTAATTTTAAATATAAACTCACGCAATAGAACTGAAAGCTTGCTCGCTTCATAAAATCTCGAAGAGATTTCCCTTAAAACAATTTTCATCATTAATAATATAAGACATCAATTTTAAGTTATCAATTATGATCAAAAAAAAAATACAGATCTTTCTATTATAAGAATTAAATTTTAAAGGTTTTTTGATCATTTCTTAGCCCTAGCAAAGCATCGCCCTCGTTTACAAGCTTCACAAAGTTCAGTTACATGACCGTGTATTTCTTAGTTCATTTTGTGGCGATTATCTTTGTATTCTGGCTTTGGAACTTAATCAAGAATTCCTGTTAAAACGATATTCGCGCTCTTAGCGAATGTCTGTAATTGTGATTAATAAATTCTCGGAACTCCATATTGACGGCAACCAGCACATTACATACGATAAATAGTGATTCCGAATATTAAAAGATAAGGATATTTTCTTTTTTTCATTTCCTGATGCTCAATAAATTGAAAAAACATTTCCATTGTTCCCACTATCGATGTCCACCTCTTATGTTCGCAGTTTCTACAATGAAATTGTAATTTTACTTTTCGCCTGATAGATCTTCCTTTTAATTTTTCCTCTTTTTTAGCTTTTTATATTTCCTCTTTTTTTAATTTTTTTTTATCTTTTAATTTTTCTTCTGCTGTTTATTCTGCTTCAATTTTTACTTTTACTTCATTTTTTAATTTTCCTTTAACTTATTATTTTACTTTAGATTTTTATCTTTCTTCAGTTTCAATCTTTAATTTTTCTTCGCCTATTTATTATGCTTCAATTTTTAATTTTCCTTGAATTTTTTAATTTTTTTCAAATGTTTATCCTTCTTCATCTTTTTATCTTTCTTCAATTTTTATTTTTTCTTCAATTTTTAATTTGGCTCCATCTCTTTTTTAAAATTTTTTACCTTTTTGTTTGTTTCTGTTTTTGTTTTTGTTTTTCTTATACATATCAGATGAGTATAGAAAATCGTACTAATATTGGCCTATGTCATCAAGAGCATCTTTAATAACTTAGAAGCATTCTCTTACTGCATAAGTTTTTTAATTAATTAAAGGTGAAATTCTAAAATCTTCATTAATATCTTTTCGAGTATAGGGTAATTTTTCTTTTATTTCATCTATGCTTGAGCTTTAAGAGTGGATTTAGGAGCTGAGCTATCTTTTCATCTTTTGTTAATGTTTATAAAATATAATTTAATTGTGAATTATTATTGTATTTTTTCAATGTCCAGCATACTATAACATTATGTTCTATTTTTATATCTATGCTGTGAAAAAATACTCAAATGGATATTAATATACAATCTTTTGAAAATAGGAACTCAAATAGGATAAGAAACGACAATAAAATGAAAGAGACAAAAATAATATGTATCATAAATCTTTATTGGGGTTTTCCTTGAAAATTTGTTTATTAAACTTTAATATAAATATGCTCATTCTAAATTTATATTAAATATCAGTAAAATTGATATTTATTGACGTTGCTGAAATATTGAAAAAGTTCATCTGTTTAGTTAAGATACAATGTAAATATTTTATTTATAGGTGGTATCTCAGTGAAGAAGTTAAATTGGTTCTTCTGAAATACATGAAAGTTGAGGCGCATGGTGTTTATAATAAATTATTATTGTCCGTTATTATTACAAAGATAACAACCAATTTAGAGAACATTTTTTAAGAATAGAGTTGAATTTTACTTTAAGATCTATTTAATTTCAAATATTATTCGATTAATATTGATACCTTATGGAGGAATAACAATCCACTCATGTAGAATAAAAATGGAGAAAAGGAAAGTAACCTTTCGAAGGCGGAAAATAAAAATTTGCTGCTATTCCAAGATAAGAGCGTTCTGCCTATAACAAAGATATGCTTGAGACCAAGCAACATACTAATCCTCCTCCGATAATATTTAAAAAATAGTATCCATCTTCTGGCAAATTTCAATATCAAGGTTATTCTCTTCATTATCACTCTATATAAAATACAATGACTCCAAAAGCAATATTAGTTCACTTTCATGGACTTAACGGGCATGGGGGATCATCAGATTATTTTTCAAGTGTAATTGCTGATAAAAATAAAGAACTCAATATATATGTGATGGATCAGCTCAATTTTGGACAATCAGAAGGTCCTTTTAGGGGAGAAATAAGATCATTTTAAGATTGTATACAACAAGGAGAAGAATTTATCAGTTTTATAGTTGCAAAATTTAAAGAGAAACCCAAGATTTTTTTAAGTGGATCCAGTTTTGGAGGAACCATTATATTTAAAATGATTATCAATAAGCCTTAAAGCTACGCTGGCGTATTGTTCATTACCCCAGCACTTCGAAATTTAGCAGAGCATCAACCATATTTAAAGAAAATGGCCAAAGTTTTAGGATGGTTAATGCCAAAAACTCTTTTCATACCTCAAAAATTCGGAGGATCAACAAAATATAATACTGAATAAATGATAAAAAATGATCCATATTTTTATAAGGGAAAAATAGTTTTGGGTTCAATACGAGTTCTCCTAAATTCTGTTGATGAAATTAGCCGCCTATATAATCTTTTCAATATTCCCTATATAACATTCCAAGCCGGAGTTGACAAATCTGTAGACACTTTTGCAGCCTTAGATCTTGAAGAGCTTAGCCCTTCCAATGATAAAACTACAATCTATTGTTAAAAAATGTGGCACGCTGCCTTTTTAGAAGAGGAAATTTAAGGGATTTCTTGGAAATGCGGATAATGGCTTAAAGATCGAATTTGATTTTTGTAAATTTAGATCATAATCACTTATTTATGATTAATTTAACTTGAATATAATCTAAACAAAAATCATTTCTCATATAACATTGCAAAAGACTTTTGATTTGATGATTGCTGTTAAAATTAATCAACTTAAGCTCATTTTTTAAATTTTTATCTATCTGAATGCTCGTTTTACCAAGGTAAGAACGGTTAGTTTGAAAATTTTTCCCAGTCAACTCTATTTATAAAACTATTATTGGGATCTTAATGGACCCTCTATTAATTGTTATTTTTGTTATTTTTGTTTTGTATCTTTATTTTATATGTTACATTTTTGCCTTATTTTCGCATCCATTTTGAAATTTATCTCTGATTTTTTGAAGAACATTCATTAATATTTACAGTGAAATTGTTTAGTCGTTTCAAGTTTGATAGGAATTCCTGCCTATTTTCTCTTTTTGGAAAAACGATCTTATTAATTTATAGTTAATCTGGTATATCTTTTAAAAAATACAGAGGATTTTTTTAGTCTTTTGCCTCCACTTGTTAAGAATTATGATGAAAATCTTTATATTTGAATCGTTTGATTCGATTCATAAATCGTTTGTTTAATTCTTTTCGCTGTTGAAGTCTTAAACTTTAAGTTATTTCTTAAGGATTGAGTAAATTTGATTTTAAAGATTGTCTGCTTTTTGATATTTACAAATTGACTTCATTGATAATACAATTTGCTCTGGTCCGCATTTATGATTTTAACTCACGATCTATTGTTAAAAAAGCTGTCCTACTCAGTATAAATGCTGATTTGGGCTCGCTTAATGATTGTTTCATGTGAGATTTTCTATCTTTATAACTTAGACTGTGCTAATTCTTGACGAACCAATCAGTTTATCTTAATTTACTCTTCTGAAAATTATGATTTAGACCAATTATTTTTTATGATTTTTACGATTATCGATACGCAATATTTGATTGAGGGTTGGATTTAGTTCTTTTTAATCCACCTTCACACTGAGATTATCCATTTATTGTAATTGTTTTATGCACTTAGACATTTTAAACTGCTATCCTTTCCATTTTCTCTTTAAGGGATTTTGTTGGTTTGAAAATACAAGTATCATTGAGATGTTTTTTAGTAAATTTATCAGTAATCACCTGCTTCAAAAGATGTTTAACTCCCATTGATGGTCTCGTCGGTTGAGCAATCTTTTTTTGAGTCAAAGATTTAAATATTTGCGGCTGCTTTTTGGGTGATTTGACGATAAATATACTGGTAAAGTCCAGAAGCTCAGAAGGGGATCTTTTGAAGATTCCACTTTCTTTCATATAAGATTATTAATTTTATCTAAATCAATTCTAATTGCTGTTTTTGTTAATTTCACAATAACTTTAATCAAACAATTTTTATTGTTTTGCATTTAATTACTCATAATTCGTATTCGTGAGGAAAATATATGAGTTATTGGAATTATGAATACGTTCATAAGTCAATATAATTTATGTAAATATACTTATTATTATTAATATAGAGCGAAATGTTAATTTCATATATTAAATAATACTTCTGATTGTTCAAGATAGTGTTATTCAAAAGTAATAAGAAAAAAAGATGCATTAAGAATCATGAAGAATACATTTTTTATAAAAAATATAATTAAACCTTTCATAATAATTTCAATAGAACCTAATCATAAAAATCAAGATATTTTCACGATAAAAATCATTTTTCAATCCACTGAACAGGAATAAATGCTTAGTTCTTTCGTTTTTCTCTTTAAATACTCTGAGATATTTCTTAGCAAATACGTTGACTTAATACATTACCTTATTTTGCAGATTGCTGAAGTTTCTTCCAGTGAAAATGGGTGGGTTTCTGATTAATTTCATCCTCAATTTCTTCTTTATAATAATCTTATTTATGGGATTTGAAATGATATTTATCTTTTTATAAATGTAAATTTTCAGTCGCTCTCATATGCTTTTCTGGAAGTTTATCATTCCTCGTAAACCCGATATTTGAATCTAATTTGCTTGGTTTATGTTCAACTCCTTCATCAATTGATATTTTATCTTCGAGCTAAATCATTTTTTTCTAAGGAGAGAGATTGACATTCATTGTGAGATTTTTTTAGTAAGTTCTAAATACCTCAGAAATAACTGATGTATTTTCACTTATATCCGAATCTTAATCATATTTGTACTAGTCTTAATTGACTTACATTTTTTTCCGAGTCTTTTTAATTGAGGATAGAGTGGTTGGTCTTTCGTATTTTAACCCTTAGAGTTGATTTTCCTAAAAGAGAAAGCTGATGCAGTGCTACAAGAAGATTAACCTCTTAACTATGGACGATATGTTTAGATGATGAATAATTTCTTAGCGGCAGGAATAGATATACTCTATTAAAGGCCAATCAACCATCTTCTTTTTGCTGTTAAAGATTGAGAACAGGTAATATTTGATAAAATGGAAAAAATTAATATTTATATTAGTGCTGTCGAGCCTTTACTATAATCCCTAGTCCTGTTTTCTATTCTTTCCAAAGAAGATATCAAGGCCAAGAGCAATTTCATAGGAAAATCCAGTATAGGCTTGAACAATAAACATCAGAGCCATTACCGCCCCAATTAATCCTCCCATAAATGAAAATACTGAAGAAATTTTCTGCACTTGTCTTGTATAGACTTGTGAATTTGCTGATTTTATTATAACTAATTATAAATATGGCACACCATCAACTACCTGCACAGCATTTGACATCATAGAATCCTCAAATGAGTATCCTTGAAACGATTTTATATTCGTATAAGGCCATATTGAATAATCAGTATTAATAGTAAAATCGGTAATCTCACAAAAAGCGAGAGATCCAATTGTAGGACCAAAGTAAAGAAGCTTTCTATCTTCAAGTGAATAACTAACATAATTTGGCTCAGAAGGATTTACGATCGATTTAATATAAAATAGGGTGAATTAAAATGCATTGGCATTAATGGTGGCCATGGCATTAAATTAATCTTGGCTTGCACAAGTCTGGTTAAGAGTGGTACCATTTTGACACGGAAACACAAAATAATTGATCCATTGAGATGTTGCTGATGATCTTTCTCCGTATAAAGGATAAACATCATTTATAGGAGGACAGAGCCAATTACTTATGCCTAATTTATCAAATCTGTCTAATACAGAGGGGAGACTTGCCCAATGATCACGAGTACATTGCTCCAAAACTAAATTAGAGCTATTGAATTAACCTGATTCAGCAGTGGATATGATTCCTTGTATATTAAAGTATTGCAAAGGAGCTGAGAGATTGAGCCCCGTTATTGCTATGGCAAACATAAAATTTTTATCAGGAGAAGGTATAACTTAAGTCATCGTCGGATCTATATTGTCAATAGTGTTTAGTGTGTAAGTAATGGTAGTTAGGTTGAGAGTTTGGATGATCATATTAGCGAAACCCGCAAGAATTGTAATGATGATGGCTACAGAAAAAAAACCACCCGTGAGAGTACGATATTAGTTTTAATTTTTGTACCTTAGTAGTTGAGAAGTTTTGAAAAAGTCGCACATTCTAACGATCCCAAAGATGTACTTAAAAGGATTCATGGAAGCAGTTTAATTATTTTGTAATTAAGGATTTTAAACATAATTGATTGTTTTTATTAAACTACTATAAAAATTATTTTACTAGAATGATGATGCGCTTAATAGCTTAATTGATAGGCAATGATCTCTTGCAAATGGCATTTGAATTATTAATTTACCTTACTATCAAAATTTTAAATTCATAAAAATGACGAATATAACAAAGCTTATAACAAAAATTAACTTTTATAAAGATAATAAAATCCTTTGATCTTTATAAATTAAATTTTTCCTAATATTATTTTTGCAATATATATATATTATAATATTTTTCATTCTTTCACTCTATATTTACTCAAATTTTTATCTTTTTGCTCAGCTATCACAGAGGAGAAAAAACCATATCAATTTGAATCAACAATTAAGCTATTTTTGATATAATATCAGTCGAAAATAAACTTTAATGATATTCTGATGTTTTTGATGATTACTCTGTAAATAGTTTTAATAATCAAAAAATAAATCTTTGAAAATTATGTAATTAAATTGATTTCGAAAGTCTCATATATGGTTTGTAATTTTCCAAAAATATTTTGTAATTTCATCGACTTCGATCAACATCACAATGGCTCAAGTTAGGTTAAAAATTGAAAATATAAAATTAATTTTCAAAGAATATTGATATTGATTGTTATTTTTATTATCTTGCTGTCTTTAACAACAAATAAATTAAGGATATTTTGAAAGCTTGATTTATGACTAATTTAAAAGGAGAAATTTGTTTCCAAGTGGATAATACAGCTTACAACGAATCTATCATTTGAGCTTTATTTATTTTTTACAACTTTAGGATAAGGCTGAAATAAACAAGTCCATTAAACTTAGCTACTTCACTATATTAAATTTAAATTTTCGTCATATCTCTTTTGAAGGTAAATAGCCATATGACTGTCTAAATAGGCATATAATTATAAACAACCAACTTGCAAAAATAATAATAATAATCCTGTCCTGCTGCTTTTAGTTTTTAATAAAATTGATTTTATAATTGCTAATTTATTGAAATGCTCTCTAAAAATTAACCTGATTTACCATTCTCTGAGGAAATTTATCCTTATTGCTATGAATTATTAAAATTAATGAAATTTATTGTTTATTTATGAGGATTGCCAGACAGGTATATTCCACAAATGAAACATTGATTTGGCTCATTGATTCAAACCAATATTTTAATTGATAGATGGCTGCATTGCAAGATATTTAAATAGATTCAATCTATATAATAGCAATGAAGTTGTAGTAGTTGCTACGATAAGAAAACTTCCGTCTCAAAAATTAAATAACAGACCTAAAAAACGGTTTTGATATGAATCGTGATATCTTAAAACTACTATCAAATCACGATTATTCATCTGACCCGCAACACAATCTGTTGTTCAGTGTGATAAACAGACTGACCACAATAAATAACACCATTATGCTCAACATGATATAGATATCACAATAGAGAGGTGCAATGAAACAGGAAGTATGCATTATTCGAGATAGATCGTCCATCTTAAAGCACAAATAGCGAAGCTATAATAAAAATTGATTATGGAAGCGCATCTTGGGAAAGAGACTACTTCTCCCTTAGAATATAAGATGAAAATACAAGAGCAATTCAGGAATATCAATAAAGAGATGCTTGCAGTATGTGAGGATGGAGTTATTAAAGGACAATAAATATAATTTTGGAAGCATCGGTTTATAGTATGTTGAACATTACCTAGCGCCTCCGAAATGGCGAAGAATAGAACGGCTTTTTTAACGAATTGGAGCCTAAAAGAAAAATACAGCGAAAATACCCATCAGAAGCGCCTTTAAAGTATGAACTTATTAATTGCGAATTACAAAAGTAGAATCGAAGGCTGAAGTTATATATTGACGAGCTATAGGCTCGATTACTCATTTTCATCAAAGCTCATAACTTATAGTAACCTTTATATGATAAAAAGAAACTAAAACAGAAAATTCATCCGTTTTTTGAAGTTGAACAGGAGGAAATTAAATTGTTGAAATATGCTTGCAATGATATGAAAATTTATGAAAAAGACAATTAAATGTACATGACAATAGTTAGAAGATTTTAAGAGGATGAGCCAATAAAACATGGAAAAAGAAGTTCTTGGCCAAAATATAAGATTGATTAAATATGGGAAAAATAGATATAAAAGTGATTAAGACTAAACATTGAGTTAAATTAAATCATGATTTATTATATTCTTCCCTAAAAGTTATTAAGCCTAACACTTTAATATTTATTTCTAAAATATTAGCATTTTAATTATAGTAAGATTAAAAAAAATATATAAGATAAAACTACTGATTCATTATCTTCTATCAATTTGTTGCAGAAATAAATTTTAGATAATTCATCATTATTAATAAACATTTTTTTGTTAACAATATTAAGAAGAAAGTAAGTTTCGGAGGCAGAAGATATTTAATTAAATGAAAAATGCTATCAAGAAAAGAGCTCTTATTCTTAGAGATTATTATATAGCAAAAATTCTTAGCCGAGATACAAAAGTTATTCAGAAGAAATTTTTAATTTTATTATTTTTAATATTTCCTTTTTTTATAAATTTTACCACATAAATGAGTAGAGGTACCCCTTGCTTCGGAAGAAGACATACCAAAACCCACACTCTCTGCAGGAGATGCGGTAGGATGTCCTATCATAAACAGAAAGGAACCTGCTCTGGATGTGGATATCCTGCAGCTAAACTGAGAAAATGTATTTTTATTATCACGTAGACGGATGGTCTCTCAAGACTCAGAACAGAAAGGGTACTGGAACGGGCAGAACAAGATACCTGAAAACAATAAGTCGAGTTTATAAAAATCAGATCAAAGGAAGACAGTGATCGCTTCATCTTCAATATTTAATCCATCAACAATCAACAACATTTCGATATTTATCGTTATTAAAAATCATCTCTTTGTAGAGTCCTTTCTTTTACTAGTATTACGAGTAAAAAGGGGAAATTCTAGCAAATCTGTTATCTAAGGGCGATCAGAAGGATTTTTTTGGAGCAAAGCCTCAATAAACTATCTTGCTTATTCATAAAAATTAGGTGGAAAGGGTATCCCCATTTTATCAACCTAAATAGATTAAAGAATACGTTCACAATTCTTTGCATGACTTTGTTACGATCGCTATTTTAAAAAGGAGCTGCGCCAAGAAAGAGCTCATATGTGAGAATGCCGATGCACCAGATGTCTACGGACCAATCATATTGTTTCCTCTCCAAAATTTATGGAGAGGCATAATCCAAAGTTCCACAAAATGTTTCTCTAGTAGATTAGACAAGAGCTGACCATCCGAAATCGCAAAGCTTAGCCATTCCTCCATTAAGGACTATATTTTCCGGTTTTATATCTCTATGAGCAATGCATCGTCCATGAAGATAAGTAAGAGCCTCAATAATATCTCTAAGAAATTAAACGGCCTATTTGACACCCAAAGTTCCTACTTGATTGAGATATTAAAACAGAGTTCCTCCACTCATATATTCGAGGACAAGATAAAAATGTTATTTTTCTTAGAAAAAGCCATAAAACTTAATTATTTTGGGATGATCGAAAGAATTATGAAGTTTAATTTCTTTGATAAATTGATGGACCATATTAAATTCTAATAATTTAGCCTTATTAACTTTTTTTATTGCAACAGCAAAGCCAGTCTCAATATGCCTTGCTAAATAAACTTCACCAAATTTTCCTTTTCCCAATATTGGTCCAAACTAAAAACCTTGCATTACCTTTGACCTGGCTTTATAATTGTTTGAAGGATATGGGGTATAAGATAGCTTTCTTCTAACTGAATCTGCTTCGATTTCATTTTTTTCTTTTAATTACCGAATGGTTTTCTGGTGTTGTAATCTAAAATTGGATTCTAATTTGTCTTTATAAATAGAATTTTTCTGATCATAATTTAACTCTTATTGACTCATATCCTTTTTGTTTGTTATAAAATTTGTATTGGACTTAATATTGTAACTATTATTGTTGAGAGAAGCATTTAGATTTGCTGAAGATTTGCAGTTTAGATATTTAGATCCAGCCTTTGAAACACCACAATGAGCAAGCATCTTGGGTGGAATTGTGAAGTTAGAAAGTTTAAGTGTACTGTTAAGTCCTTCTGTATTTTATGACTATAAAACTTCTATCTAATTGCCATTTTCTTCCTTTCCAGCATAAATAGGAAGTGTTTTGTTTAGATCAGCATAGTTTCTCTCGCCCTCCCTGCCTGGGCCTTGACGATTAAATTTTTTTTTAGCTATGTTTTCAGCTCCTTCGATCTTGGATTTCATTTATAAAATGGAATTTGCGACTTTTTCTGACTTATTAGTTGCAGAAGATTGTGCTAATGGTTTGACTGAATTCGGAAAATATTATTTATTTTGCCTTTCCTATCTCGATTATATCTGATATGAGCTTCTAATGAGCTGTTTGGCTGATTTATAATGCATGAGAGCTTTTGCTTTATTAATTATAATAAGAAGAAAATCGATCTTTTTCATTAATTCTAAACAAAATTATGCATGAGTGGAAACTGAAGTCATAATTTGTCGTGTTTGAATTGAAATTTTAAAGAATGAGTTTAGTTTCAATATTTTTGTGGATACTTCACAATATCCAACCATCATATACTAATCGAAATATTATTAAATGGAAGAAAATTCCATTTGATAATTTTATGTAATAAAAACCATCTTTGCACTTAATTTCATGGTTATTTGATTTAAATGATGGATATGTGTCAATTATTTATTAATTTAAAATTGCATTAATGAAGAACATAAACAAAATTATGAAATTGAACAATTCATCAACAAAAATTATTTTACCAACTGCAATTTGTGAATTAAAATGAATTCTTTCTCAAAAGATAGAATGTTTTTTTGTAAAATGAATGGATTTCGGCATTAAAAACACTAATAGATATAGATTAAATCCAGTATAAATAATAAAATGATGATATTTGAATTATTGTCACTGACGTATTTATCATAAATTCATAATCTTAATATTTAAATAAATTGATTAATTATGGAAAAAGGCAGATTGTAACGAAACAATAGAATCATATTTTCTTATCA
>Ga0302188_10002915_pt1 | contig 12145 bp, 8 predicted proteins | sample II_Bog_E2_1_FD_198783 | JGI IMG/M metagenome (GOLD analysis project Ga0302188, IMG submission 198783) | Peat permafrost microbial communities from Stordalen Mire near Abisko, Sweden - II_Bog_E2_1 | ecosystem: Environmental > Terrestrial > Soil > Wetlands > Peat | place: Sweden: Abisko, Stordalen... | reverse complement strand
TGTAAAAAGGAATGCTGTACTACTATACCAAAATTATGTTCTTTGTGCTGATTCCCTATGCTCTTTTCTCCGTAGTTGTCCGCAATTTATGATGTATATGTCATTCATTTCTTCATTTCTGTCAGATTAGTCATTATTTATTCACAGCTCGTTCTATATAAATCAAGCTATATATAATATTAACTATGGGAGGATCTGAAGCAAAGATAGTTTCCTCGAAAGAACACTGTATACTTATCCAGTATTCCCTTGCCTACGATTGGTAAAAACTTGAAAAGATCACTGATGTGCTTAAAGCATGCTATCCAAATTCATGCATAAGTTCATATCGCAATAAATAAACTGATTCTTATTTCAGTCTTTACGTAGCAAAGGACAAAGCATCCCCATCAGTAAAGGTGTATTAATGCCCAAAAACTCAACAAATCGAACAAGAAAGAACAATTGTATAAACTATTAAATCTTGTCTCAACCTTTGATCCAATATTTATATATAAACTTCCAGACTCACAAACGAATTATTTTAATGTCAATTATTATTATGTTCGGAGTACGCTTAACTTCATTAATATTCAGGGGGCTAACCCGTCCTCTCGCACTTCCCAAATTTCATTTATCTTTGCTCAACCAGTAGTCATGTGATCGATTCAGATAGTCGAGTAGTATCTTGCAGCGAACTTGCCTATTACCAACTAACTTAGTCATCAAGAACATGCTATAAAAGTTATAAAAAATGAGTGAGGATGTCTAGCCGTAGAGTGAAAGTAATCTCACGAACCTGTGCCTCGGAAACCAAGTAGCATTAAGAATGGGTCTAGTCCGTATCAGTCAATGATAATAGTGCATATCATCACATATCCTATATTCATTGTAGATTTCATACAAATCACCTTCAAACACTAATGGAGTTTTTTTAGAAATTAGCTGCCTCGATGAGTTCCACCTTGCCATCCTCACTGTTTTTTCGCAGGCTCGTCTTGAATAAGGATATTGATACTCGCCATGGCAAATATGATTTATTTTTTTGATGGAAGAAGAAGAGTGTGGCGATCATCCCCATGTAGAATGTGACAATTAACAAAACAAATTCTATAGTTTGCTCTGCTATCTCATTCTACCTATGTTTTTAGGAGAGTACCTGTGAAAAACGGCAATTTATCTCGGGAGTTGCCATATAGTACACGGTTCGGAGCAGAGCCACCGCGTTCGATATGATGTTTATCGCAATACACTTCCACATTTAGGGAAGAGGGTTAGAAACAGATACACTGTCAGCAATCACAGCTGATTTAATAATGGTATTTTGCTTTTGGGACTGGGTGTGCTTCAGTCCAAACAGGACCAGCCATACCGACAGACTCACACCCATCACATTCATCACTAGAAAGGGTATTTCTGTCTAAGGAATAGACTACCTTGGCATGTGAAATTTGCACGCACATTGCGATAAACGAATATCATAATGACAAGCATAATATAGCAAGCTAAGCAGATGTTTACCAATTTGTAAAAACGTCCCGCAGAGCCAATCTCCTTTTTGATCAATTTCAGCGCGAATTTGTACACCAAAATAGGAAAATAACAGTTGAAAAACAGAGACTCAAGCAGATAGAACTACTCAATGATGTGGCTGATGCAGTAAAGTATGTTAACTGAGTTAGCACAAACAGTACACACGAGACTCAAAGACATCAGCACCTTTATTACCACGTACAGGTTCATCTATCGCTCATATCTCATGCGCAGCACCATTGGCACTATGATGGCCAACAGCAGCATCAAGCTTAGACTGATTTATACTGCTTTTCTAGGTGGAGAAAGGAATACTCGATGCAGGGAGGTGAGCTCATAGTATCTGTGCAGCCAGCCAATCCCTGAAAGGACATTTCGAATATATTAAAACAAACATCTGTTAATCAGGTTATAGTCAAATAATATAATAAAATTCACTTGCGGAGGAAGCCGCAAAGGATGAGCTTGGTTTTTGTCACTTTTTAGTTTTGAATTATCTTGGCTGTCATCAAATGATCATAGAGGATGTTACAAGCGGTGCAAAGATTTGTTAGCAGCGGCACCAAGACTAGCTCAAACACCACTACCTCCACAAGTACAATTCCTAGCATCACGCAAATTATTAAAATTAAGTTTTGACTGAGCATCTCAGTTACTCCTGCGCTAAATTCCTCTACCCAAGTTTAGTGCAGGTCCAGCTCAAAAAAGGATGCTAACTGCACCCCCTTCATTACATCTGATATGTCTCCTTTTGATAGGATTTGCTAGGTCAGCAGCTCATTAGCATCCTCTTGAAATTGACGATAGAATTGGATGAGCCCTCCAGTGAATGAGTGGCCCATGATATTAGAACAGATTTATTCCGATTCCTAAAGTTGATTGAGAACGTCAGAGTTGTAGGCACAAGGATTCCCAAAGTAGTAGTCTTGATATTTTTGTAAGTATGTTGAAGTAGAAGAATCCTACGCCATATAGGACAATTTCAACAGATTAGATATTTCTGCAAGATCCAAATTCAAATTTTAAAAAATAATATTTGCATCGGTAATATTCATGGACTGTTTGTAATATTTTTTTATGAGCTCTAAGCCCAAGCCAGTGCTGATGCCGAAATAGTTTGAAATGTCGGCTTTGCTGGTCTCTAAGGCTTGGATAGAGGTTAATTGTACTCTGAGATTGGTCGTAGCGACAATAGACATAGCTGCTGAGATTACGATCACCGCCACCATTATCATCAGGAGTCTGCATTCTGAGCTGGCTACTTTCTTCCCATAGTTAATGAATTTAATTTTTTTGTTCAAGTAAGCAGCAACTTCCTCTTCTTCACTCCCTTTTGCCTCACAAAGCGTTTTCTGCACTTTTTTACGCATATTCTAACGCTAAAGACTGGAGTTGCTTGATGCTGAGCCATCTCTTTTGTGCTGCATTTTTTACAGCTTTTTGTGGTTGAATGTGTCTAAGTGAATCATTCTAAAAAGCATAATATGATTCTGCCAATAACCTACTGTTTCCTTAAAGCTAGTATCTACGGTTTCAAGGATTATTGCCACTACCCCACGAGTCTTCTGTTTAAATACAGCAAAGTTCCACAGTGAGTATCCTAGCACCGCCAAACTCAATGAGCATTGAATTATAAGAATTGCCATATTTATGGTAGAAATATTCCCAAACAAATTAACGTAGTACTAGTGAATGTTGATACGCATCACTTAGAACAATATATCGTAGCTGGACAAATAATTTTAGAGGAAGGTAAGATTTATAGATTGAAGACCATTCATTTGGCTCCTTAATGACACCATCTCCCCTTCCACCAAGTAGAACAGGTCAACTTGATCTAGAAAAGGAATCAAGTTTATTGAAGATTAAGGAGTGTAGTTGGCCACAGGGTTAATCTGCTAATTGAAGATAGTAATCTTGAAGTTATAGGAGTCGATGAGTTGAGTCACCTAATCAGTCATGCTGTTGATCATCGATTGAAGATAATTTTAATTGTCCAATTCCATTATATGTTCATTATAGTAGATAGCAATAAGAGGTGGAAAGGTATGTGCCACAATAGCCTAATGCTCTTGGTTAGCAATATCCTGAAATTGCCCAATCTTACCGTTCATGATCACAGTGGAAGTGATTACAATTATGAATAATACCAAGAGGAAGTAACGCAACACCAGTTCTTCACATCTGATTTCAGATAGCTTTTCCCCTGGGCGCACTGACTAGTCCTTCATAAAGATGTTTTCTCGTTCAAGGATATAAACCATTTGCTGAGGTGTACTTTATGGGTAGTCGCCAAGTCCTAAATCTGCATTTAACATTTCACTGGCATGTCTTTTGATTTCTTCGTCTTATTGTTCCTCGTCGCTGTCAGGGATTGGTAGATCGCTTTTACTTTTGAGTCTAAAAACATAGAAAATGGAAGATTTAGATTTAAACTAAGTAATCATCAGTTCCAGTTTGTAACGTTTTGAGCCTGATTATTTTAGGGTTGGGACACCCTATTTTAGTCTTTGATCAAAGAACGATAAAATTTACTTAAACCTTTTATCTTCCTGCTTTGCTTCTTGATAAAATTCCTTATATTATTGAACCAACTCACTAAATTGTTTGGGCATTTTTAGAGAAATTTCCTCCCGAAATATTTTTGTTTTTATCAATCTTAAATAATTGCCCTCGGTGTCAGGGCGACTCAAACTCTAATTTTACATTTCTTTCTCTAAAATTGGGCGCAGATGAACCAAAATTTCAGGGAAAAGGCAAAACATACTTGTCATCTTGATGTGTTCAAACTCACTGTACACATTCAATAAACTAGGCAGACTATCACTGACCGCCTGTATCTCAAAGAGTTCATTGGTAAGGATAAACGATTAGTTAAACTTTTGGCGAGTCATCATGCATACAAATTGAATTTTACCTTCCTATGAAAGATATTGCTTGAAGTATTTGCGAACTGGAACTAACTGCTTGTATTTGTTAAGGCAAAAGGTGTCCTCTATACTGTAGTATTTTTCATGATAACTGTATCCATTTATAGCCCATTCTGTAAATAATGATAAATGGTGTTAACGCAGTGCCATCGGCAAAAGGATGTCTAAATTCGAGTCCAAGACCTATTCAACAGTAAAATTGAGTTGCTCACAAAAGTGAGTGCTTACCTTGTTTATTATTAATCCTTACTCTTCCAATCCCACGCGCACATGGAAGGAGTTGTCTTAAAACAGAGCTGTTGTGTTAAAGTCATTCTTGTCTTTGCTTCCTGGAGAATTATCATCTTAAATAAGGTCAATTCGTATCTTTTTGTTCTTGATAAAATAGTTGTAAAAGACGAAAGTATCCCTCCAGAGTTTGTTAAAGGTGAGGAACCTTGAAATGAACTGCCATTGCTTGTTGAGATCTTGAATTAAACCTTCCAAGAAATTCATACGCTAGAATAGTGTACTGACATTATGCTCTTCCTACTGTTTGAGCTATTGCCAAGTCTAAAGACTGAATTACAAATATTTTTGTATCATTGAAGTGATTAGTTCAAATGTCTGCTCTGACTCAATGACACTTTACAGCTCCATCTTACCTTCAAACATAAAATGGCACAGTTGAAGAGACTCCTCTCGAACAAGGCGAGTAAGTTTACGTAGCCGAATAGTTTGGTTAATGCCCAAATTGAGATATCTCAGCTTGTTTAGAGTTGTATCGAGGCTGTTTATGTTTTTCAGCTCAAAAAATACAAATTCTCCGTAACTTAGCAACAAATCCACGTTGTTTGGATCTTCCAGTAAGACCTTTTAGAATGTGCATTTGAGATGAAACTTGAGAAAAGATGTTCGATCCTTTTCGAGTTCTGTCAGGCTACAATCCTTTCCTACCTTTGGGTCGTAAACGCATTTGACTTTGGTATAGCAGTGTGGGTTCAAACAATTTTTGACAAGGTGATAACTTAAAAGGCCATCTATGAGAGCCATATCATCGATTTAAAAGCTTTCCGAGAAAAGATATACAGTGTGAATATAAAAAGGCATGCTTCCAGCATGGATGTTCTGATTCAGCATGCTCTTCTATTTATTACTCACTAAGATCTGTATCTCCACACTCAGCAGAATCAGACAAAATATAAATTTGACCAAAGTAGCTATGCTTAGGAATTAGTTCGAGTGTAGGTAACTATCGATCATTAGAAAGCAACCGCAGATCTTTATACAGATCATCAGAAGCAGCATGGTGCGAGGAGTTGAGTGATGGTAAGTAATGAACCCATACCAGTTATACATGCTATACAGTAGCACTGAAATGCAAGCATGCACCAAGAGAAACACTATGATATCATTTGTTATGATCATGATGGTATTAAATGAATAGCTGAAGATGGAGATGCAGCGCAGTATTAGCTTAAAAGTTGAACTTACACAATGCATCTTATCCTTAGGAATAGTGTAGTTCTGTAAGAACATATCTGTAAACAGCGCCATAAAGGCTGCAAAAATGAAATTTATAACCACTAGACTCTGTGGTATTTCCTGGATGAAAAAAAACAGAGCTGATAGGAAAAGGTCCACCTCTATCAAATAAGTATTCATCCCATACACCCATTTGTTCATATATTTTATAAATGAGTTATTCTGACTGACTGGCAGATTGTGAATCACCACGCTACTAGGGATTAATATCTTAAGAAAAAGAGTCACGCTGGATGCAAGGGGCAGCAGCATGGGTAAGTTTGTGAAAAGATTGCTAAATGATTCCTTTGAAACTATACTGTTATTGCTACTTTTAGTAGCTTAGATGATGTCAAAGGTCAGCATAAAGTGAATTACAAAAAGGCTCTGCCCTATAAATTTTAAAAACACTTAAAGGTTAGATTATAAGTAGGGTAGGCAGTCCAGACTCAATAATATTTAAATAACTCCTCGAAAAGTCTCAATAATTCCTTTTTTTGGTCCAGCATTAGCGGCTGAATTTTGTTCTTCTGACTCGGCCTCAACGTTGCTTGTGAATTTTCTATTCATGAAATATTTAATTATAAATCAAAGTTTAAACTTTTAATTGTCACTTAAAATTTGATGGTTTTTCTTAATGGCTTAGCAAGCATATCAGATTATAACTTTCTATTTGCTGAAACAAAAAACGAGTTTCATTTTATTCAAATAAATTAATTATCGTTTAGATAAGTTAAATTTGAACCTTGAAGCACAATGAGTCAGCTGTCAAATTTAAGAGTTGAGTCCATAAACAAATTCAGTTCATAAATAAGTCACATGCTAATTAATTTCTTTTTAATTGTATTATTCTCAATTGTTATAACATTCATAATTTCAAACCACTAATATTCCTATCGCTTTTATTATCCTAAACTCAAAAATAGCTTTTAGACTCTTTATTGCAAACTCAAATCAACAATTATTGGTGAAAAGTAAAATACATTGTATGATTGTTCAATAATTCATAAAAAAACAATTATTCTCCCATCAAGGCTACTGACCTTTAAAAACTGCGAAGGAAATCAACCATTTTGCTTTCAGAACTTATATATCAGAAGATGATGTATAGACAGTTCCCATGGATTCAAATAGTTCAGGCATAAAATTTAAGATATCTAATAGGAGTACCTTGCGCTCCACCATCATTTCTCCAGCTAATATTCCCTGATAAGCCTTCAGTAAAATTACATCTTTGATGGCTCTTTTAATTTAATCATCAGATATTTCTTTGTTCAGCAAAATCAGCGTTTAACTTTTGGCCTAGTAAGGTAAATCTCCATATATCAAAGGTACATAATTTTATTAAGAATTTATAGTTAGTCCAGCATCCTAAAAAGCTCGACTCCAATCAATGACTCTTAGATCTATATATTAGTATATTTAGTAATGTCGCTAACCTTTAATTTTGGTAAAATTATGGATTTCAGACCAATGATTGTTCCAAGGCTAAAAGCGCATTTTTTGAAATTGTTGAGGAAGTTGAGAGTAAAGAGGGGCTGAAAATGAACTAAATTTTAAATTAGAAGAGCTTTAAATAACTGGCTGGCTTTTGCAATACAGTGAAAATATACAGTCATGGCATTCATATGTTCTGAATTGTTTTGTAGCAACTATGACAGTTAATCTCTTACAGTTTCTCGCAAAAATAGTGCTTTCGCATGGAGCAATGAAGATCACGCAATTGTCGCAATCGTCTATATAAACATTGGCTGTTATGTCGAACAAGAAGAAATTGCTGTCTCTGCAATTTTATATGTTGAATTGCTGCTCTTTGATTGAATCTATCTTTTTGACTCGGAATGCACAAGTTTCATTAGCAAATCGATAATCTTAGGGATTATATTTTGTTTTTATCGTCTTTCCTTTTAGGATGTGAGCATTATTTTTTTTCTAAAAAATGGGCAGTTTTTCTTCCTTTTAAAAATTGTTTACCGAATTGATGTCTTGATGGTGGTTAATGGTCTTATCAATGTTGGCTAAATATTCGGGCCCCTGCTATTTAGAAAGACTTAACTTAGGCAAGATGAGTTTGGTATCTTTAATTTAAATATGACTTGAGTTGCTGTTAATAATGCAAGGTCCAATAGTCGCAATATCATCTTGACAATCCTTTTGCGATTATGCCATTTACTAGCGTTGGGCCAAATCATCAATCTTATCATTGATTTGGAAAGTTTCCTCGAGACCTTCTAAGGATGACTGTTGATTTGTGATTCTCTTCGGACAGGGACAACAATTTCCCATTCAAACTTGGTAATTAATTTGAATATTAATCTTATAAAATCTATTATTATCGTCTTGTCCGAGGGCAATTAAATGCTACACAATTTTGTTATTTTATATTGTGTTAGGAATTTGTAAATATGGCCTTTTACGTATAATTTAAAAATATTAATTTAAATGTAAAGGGCTACAGATTAGCTGTTAACTCTCCATCAATACATCTCCTGCCTTTTTGACGACATATCACCTCTTCAAATAGAGGATCTTACTTCTAATAATACAGAAAAAACATGCGCTAAATTGATTGACTTGGCGGCGGCTTATGGCAAAATGATTATGAAATTATCAGACCAGTCCACTCTTAAATATAGAAAAGATAATTTCTTGAACCGGAGAGAAGTGGAGCAATAAATAGCCATCATTTACAAGATTATTATTGGATAAGAGCCTGCAGCAGGCTATGATACAAATATAAGAATCATCATTGAAAAACTGCAATAACAAAGAAAATCCAATTATCTGAAGCAGTCTCTCCCAGAATCAAGAATTTTAGAAAGCGCCCTAAAAAAATCTTCAATCAAGCAGTTAGGAAATCTTTAAGAAGAGAGAAATACTAATTCAAGACCATCTTCTAGAGTACAGACTAAACCCAAAAAACAAAATTCGGTTAAATAAATTTTACAGATCAAAGCTCATGTAGAATCTCAATAGAATAGCTTCAAACAATTTTTCTAAAAAATAAATTGCATGTTGGAATTGAGCAAAATACCAACAAATACTTTGTCTTCCGAAATGCTGCATTTTAGTAAATTAGGAGATGAAAATAACAGTGACGATATAGCCAGTTTTATTGATAAAAATTCTCAGAATCTTAATAAAAATATCGACAAATTAATAAAACTAACTTAGATGATGCATAGCACTCTTCATAAAAGATTAAAAAATGAAGGGCTGGCATAAGTTAAGCTCAGCCTTTTTCTCAATGAAATAAAGTAAACGGAGCAAATTTATTCTTATACCCTCTCCAAAATGCTTTAAAAAATAGCCAACATTAAATCCTAGAAGGATTCATCATTATGCATGCTCAACATTGAAAATCTTTAGGAAATCACAAAAAAATTGTATGGACTCTACCCAAATAAATAGTCGCTTGAGTAAATTACTGCCAATGCAAGACCATTTTTCGAGTAGAGGAGAAATTTTGGAGTACAGGTAAACCTAGGAAAAGCTCAAGTTGATAAAAAATTAAATTTATAAACTTTTAAATTTCAAACAAGGATAAATTAATACCTAGATCGATTTTAAAAGAGCATAAAATTTAGAAAAAATTTTGACTCCAAAGAAGTAGAGAAAGTAATCGAATCGATACGTGATTTACTGCCCACTCAGCAAACCTATAATTAAACGGAAATCAATTTTAAATAATAATTAAAAAAAATGTTAGATGTACAGCAGAAAAGTCATTAAGAAGTTATCTAAGTTGCCAATAAAAAAAATAAAAAATTATAGAAAAGGATCACTGAAATAGATAAATAACTATTAGAACAACAGTAGCACCACAGTAGGCAATGCGAAGACTTTAATTAATCAGCAAGAAAGTTGCAACGCAAGATATAAAGTATCAATAATGATTATTCTAAATTAATGAATCAAAAATCTGCACTTTAGGGCAGCATAAGTGCTATGATTAAGTAAATTTAGCAAATGAGATAGCAAGTTAAAAAACAAAGCTAAGACCACTTCCAAGTTCGGACTACTTTTCAGAAATAGCAATCCAACATCAAACATCAACTTTAGTTAGCTGAAGAAAAGAAAAGGTAATCTTAGATAGAATTAAAAAAACAAAAAGAGCAAATGTTTTAATAAAGGAACATTTATCAACAGAAAATACAATTTATGGAGGACCATTTAATCAAAGAAAAAGAAATAGTTGCTGGATTAACAATTTAATTAGAAAATATCACCAATGAAAAGACATTTTTGCAACAACAATTTTCATAGTTGAGCGTGGTCCAACAATAACAAAAAAAAAAAATTGATAGGATGGTGGAAACCATCAACAATTTATCATTAGAAAAAACAAAGCAGACTGAATTCATTGCCTAACTTAATCAAATCATTAAGATTTCCACATAGCAAGCATAGCATAGCAAGCAAAACTTTAAAAGCTAACAAATCAAAAATAAATAATTAATCAATTAAAATACAAAAATAGCCAAATAGCTTGATCATTGGAAAGACTAGGGTAGACTAACAGATGCAGATTTAAAGATTCTAAGAGATTAAGTTGATAAGGTCAATGGCGCATATCTCGACTTATAAGACCAACTTTAAGCTGCAAAAAAATAGATTTCAATCTGTTCTGAAGAAAAATAAAGCGTTTTTCGATAAAAATTAAAACTTACAAGAATTGTGGAGGATTTATAGGGTCAGCTTCACACTCTACGCATTAAATATCAAGCATTAGAGCTTGCAGAAAGAGATACGAAGGACGAATATTATCAAAAATGCCAACAAATTATTAGAAACACTCAATAACTTTAAGATTTGAAAGTAAGTCTTTTGATATTATTTAGAAGGATATTTCGAATGCTCGGAAAGAATTATATCACGAAAGAGAAGAAAGAGCGGCTCTCTAAAAATAATTTAGGGAACTAAGACAGTAAATCCAAAGAAAAAGAGAGGGAGAAAAAACAGAACACAGCAAAAGCAAAATAGAATTAGAGGAGTTGAAGGTATAAATCCGTCGCAAAAATGAATAATTGGAAAAGCTCAGAGACGGATATTAATAAAAATTGAGTCTATTAACTCATAAACTTCAATAAATGGAAGGATGGATGAGTCAAAAACAGATGCTTTCTAAGTTAATGCAAGCTCATCAAACTCAATGATTTTAATGCAAATGGAAGAAAGTTCATCAAATTATCTATATAATAGTTATTTATTGTATATCAGTATCATCAATGCATTTTTGCTAATAAACACTCAAAATTGATGTTGAAATATTTTAAAATGAGATCAGTTCTTCTGTATTTTATATTGAACTATGTGCTTAAATACAATTTTAATTCTTAATAATAACAATTAATTTAATGTTAGTTATGGCATTCAAAAGCACGCTAATTTTATTTTTGTTTATCTTACAACTGACGTTTCTTTGACCATTTATGGATTCATATAGAGCTCACGATCAAAAAGGACTAGTTTTTAATGGTTTATTTATTGCTTAGTCATTTACATTTGACATGTTATTATTATAAAACAACATCTCTACCTAACTAAATTGCATTATGGACACGTTCAAAGTTAGTAATTTGTTAAAGCTGCAAGTTCACAATAATAATATTCACATTGTTTGCAGATGTATGATGGAAGTATTGAAATTAATTGAATATTTACCTTATAAAAGAAAAAGGGTAAAAAGAATAAGAAAAAGGTGAATGAATGAATAAGTTTTTAAGAGAGTAATAAAGAGTGAAATAAAAGAAAAAAAATAATTAGTATTGATTTTTGTATTTCTGCTATGGCAGATTATTTACTACTACTACTACCTTATAAAAGGGGAGTTTGTTTTGATGCATGTAAATAAAATCAAACACTCAATTTTGTTTAATAATTAAAAGATAATTGTATTTATTTTTTAACTTTATAAATTGTTATTGTTCACATTAAATATTAATTCAAATTGAGAAAGATGATAGTTTCAATGAATTTTCATCTTACTTTTAATATTTAATTGCAATTTTTTATCAGTTAATTAATTAAATCTCTTTAAAAATATTACGTCTAATCGCAGTTTGCACATTTTACTCTCTTGGATTCTCTCAAATTTGTAAAGGGTTTAAAATTTGCAGAAGCGAGACATAATTTATCGAGATATCAAACTGTCCAATCCAATGATATTTACAAATTGCAATATAAAAACTATATATTTT
>Ga0302188_10002906_pt1 | contig 12174 bp, 7 predicted proteins | sample II_Bog_E2_1_FD_198783 | JGI IMG/M metagenome (GOLD analysis project Ga0302188, IMG submission 198783) | Peat permafrost microbial communities from Stordalen Mire near Abisko, Sweden - II_Bog_E2_1 | ecosystem: Environmental > Terrestrial > Soil > Wetlands > Peat | place: Sweden: Abisko, Stordalen... | reverse complement strand
TGGTGGGATCAAAAGGGTTGTGTTTGTAGCCAAGAAGATAACTTCCAACAGGGTATATTTCTGTCGGTTCAGCAGGAATAGAAATGGGTTTGATGAGCTTTGGTTTGCCCAAATCGCTGTAAAACTTGATAAAATAGTTACCATTACGATGGATGAGCTCATAAAGGAGATTGGAGCCTTCACATTGAACTCTGCCTGGATATTTAAACAGATATAACTCTGCCATAAGTCAATCGTATTATTCAATTAATATTAATGACTTCAATTATTGATACTTAACCGCTCAAAATTTACATATATATATCTGGAGATGTATTATCATAACTTTGCCTATTAGTTAAAATAACTTATTCTTAACGCATAATGAAATCAACAGTCTATAATATAATAAAGAAGCATAAAAGACAAATGGCCAAATAATTCATATCTGTCAATGACATCACCTATTGGCTGAAATAAAATTTCATGAACACTAATTAATGATGTTTTATGACAATGAAACTAAATTTTATAGCATAATATCCTTGTGATTGACATTTAATATATGGAATAAGATCAAATATCACTTATAAAATTGTTTGCCCGCATTTTACTGTGAAAATTCAGGAGAAGCATTGATTTTGAGATACTTTAAGCAGAGTTAGTCATCATCAATTGTTATTTTTCTGTCAGAATCACATCTGAACCCAAATGCTTGAGGTCTGTCCTTCTTTTTTATGCTTTTTTTATTGCCTCCATCTCTTTTGCTTCGGTTTGAATAAAACCCATGCATTTTTTGATCAGGCTCGCCAGCAACTAGTTTGGATCTTTTTGTTTGCCCAATTAATTCATTTTTTAACAAAAAATCAATATATTCCCATAGAGAGTGGATATACATAAAAAGAGTGGTCTTTTTAATGAGGAAAAATTATAATTATTGCTCCAGTTGATCATTAATTTCAGTAAACTTTTGATCAAAAATATATCTTCTTTCCGAAGCTATCAAGTTTTCATTCATTAAAATGTTTGGTAAATTTGTAATAAGACTTATTATTTTTTTGGGATGAAGAAGTACCTATATTATTTATTCTTCAGCTACTCTAGTGTAAAATTAATCAGACGAACGATCCACTGACTTAGAGTTGCTGATGAGGGGAGATGTGGCAAACTGATCAAAGAAATATAGTAAGAGAGTTACTAGTTTAATTTTAAAAACAGCCTACTCTGAAGTTTCCCGACATTACTTCATGGCAATTTAGAAATACTCCTTTGACATTTTGGCGGCTATTTACATATACTTTTAAGTTTATTTTGTATACTATTTCTTCAACTGTTTTTCGTCAATTAATATTTGCATGGATGTTTACTCATTTTGATCAGTAAATTTCAGTTTTAGCTCATTATTTTTATGCTCTTCTACCTTATTTACTTTTTTATCTTTGCAAAGGTCCACCTCTTTTGATTTTATTTCCATCATGGCCTTAGCATCATGAGCTTTTTTTATGTTATTATGAAGTTTACAAATATTAATCTTATTAAGCTTTTTATTAACTTTTTAGACAGCTTTTTGCCACTCTTGTTGACTTCTCACTATTTTCTCAGCACTTTTTCTTGTGTGTTAGTCTTTTTTCTTGCTGGAAAATGTTTTAAAAGTCGTGCTATTTGATGTTTTCATAGTCATAACATGAGGATTAATTGCAGTTTTAGGATGATTTAAAAGTATTGTGCTTTTAGTATTTCCTGACTCGCGTTTGGTCTTCTTCCTATTCGTACTTAATTCATTTCTTTTGGGTAATTTCTTCTCTTGGAGTCGATTTAGCTATTACCTATTTATTTTACTCACTTTGGAGAGCTTTCCCTTCTATTACTTGACGATAGGACTCATAAAGTGTTCAACTTAGTCTACTTTTTTCTTTCCTTTGGATTGACGAGCTAAAGGAGAACCCACATTAGCTTGCGGTTTAATGTGGCTACTTTTTTTCTGACAGTCATTGGTTTTCTTCTGGTTTTAGGGAGAAGCATAAATTTCGGAAGGCATGCTACTTGCTCCATGTTTCTCGCTAACTTTTTTTACCTTGTTCATCCAGTTGTCTTTTTTATGGTTTCTCACCTAGTTGTTCTCATAGATCGGGTTAATGACTGGCGTTTTGGCAGCAGCTATTTTACTTAAATCCTGTCTTCTCTCTTTACTCGTGTCATTTTTTATATTTGCTAATATGATAGTGCTCTTATCGTCATGTAAATTTTCCTTATCACCTTCTTCGCTTTAATCAACATCTTTGTTTCGATTCATGATATTGATAGTTTCACTGTCTCCATCTAAAAACTGACTGTGCAATTCCTGCTCTGCTTCAAAAGGGATTGACTTGGCAGTCGGGTTCTCGTACTATTTGAAATACAGGTCGAGATTATCGATAACGGAGGAGGAAGAGTCTGATTTCTTCTCATCTTGCTGTAATTGTGACTGTAGTTGCTTCTGAAAGATCTGCTCTTTGTTGATGATTTGGGAGAGTCTTTCCATCTCCACTGATATTTTGTTAAAAGAAGTCATTGATGATTTTTTCATTCTTGAATATGATTATATTCCAAATTTTTGCAGGTAATGTATAGATGAAATCAACCAATTGACATATGAACTCAAATGGCTTAATTATCAATCATAGACGATAGTAAAACAATATTATGCATAAATATGAAAATTTAGTACTCTTTCACTTCTACTTCTTTTTAAAGATAAGCTTTTGACGTGATAATTCGGGAGTTATTTGATGAGTTGTTTACATTGTTTTCGCTGGGCTGACCGGCATTGATACCATTTTGGCGATGGATATTTTTCTTTTCTTAAGCATGCTGATCTCTGGACTTTTCTTTGCCTTTAGGTTTCGTTATTTGGATTATTTTTTAGGAGTGAGGATCGCTTTAAGAGAATTTGACGCCTTTGTTCGAGATCGTTTAAGTTTAGCATCCCCCTTCTCTAATTTTTATAGATCAGACAATTTAAGTGTTCTTTTTATTTTCTTTTTCAGTCCTTTTAAACTTTCAGACTGTTTTAAATGTACTTCAATTCCTTATTTACTGAGGTCGATGGAGTTTAATTTGATAGTTAGCTTATTAATATTTAAGCGAATATCTCTCAAAATTGTAGCGTCAACTGTCCAATTAGGCTCAACTAATCTCTGCTTATAAAAATTAATTTCCTCCTCTTTGAGCAGAGAATCAAATGCATTCTTCCTCTAAGTATAGAGTTGCGCCAATCTGATGACAGTAGCAGATTATACTTTATCCTTAGTGGCTCTGCTAAATGTTTAAATTTCCTGTCTTCTGAGTCTGATTTGTTCCATAGCTCGTCGAACTTCGTGAGTATACTAATTATAAAACTTTGTAAGACTATTAGAAATGTCATTCATCTTATCCTTAATTCGATCTATAAGTTCACTCAATTATCGATAAATTTGGTCTTTATATCGCTCAGCAGAAGTGTAAGTTTCCGCGATAGTATTACTCAATTGTTCATGGACAATATCCAATCTCTCGCTTTTGGAATCCAACCGAATCAACCACTCCTGAAACTCGCTTCTCAGAAATTGCCTGCTTCTCTATAAATGTTTGAGGTCATGCTGAAGGTGGGAGGATAGGGATATGCACTGAGAACATAAGATTTTATTTTAACAGCTGAAACAGATAAACTATAGAGGCTAACTGTGTTGCAAACAAATTTAACCTCCTTCCTCGAAGCTATGCCTTTATTATGCTCTAGAGAAAGGTGTGACGAACAAGGGTTCCTTGCTCTTGCGATTATTAACGGTGCTTTTTTCGTGCATGACGTTAGATTAGAAAAATAATAATCGAATAATCCTGAGTTATCTTGGTTGACTTGGTGAAGTTTTATAAATTTTAATTATAATGGCCAGAGCCCCCGATAGAGGGTCGTTCCCCCTCGATCACTTCCATGAATGCGACAACGAAGCCAAGAAGTATTCATAGTGTGTAGTGCGCCATCAACTCATTCCCAAGCGATGCAGGGACTATCAGGTTAAATACCTGGAGTGTAGAATGAAGAGCGGGCTAATGGAGCATGAAGAAATGAAAAAATTGGGTTTCGTCTAATCCAATTCTTGGGAAACTGAGGATTCATAAAAAAAGTTCCTTTTCTAAAAAATGAATAGCATTAAGCGAGATGCTTGGCAGACTCTTGTTGACAAAAATAAGGATAATGAAAAAATGCCGAAGTAGCCTCCTAATACTCCTCATTAAAATATTTGAGATTTCATCACAATTAGTTATTGAATCTGATCTTTGGTAGTAAATTGTAAAAATTGTGTCATCTAAATTTTTATCTATCTTTTTACATTATACTCATGAATCACATGAGTTTTTTTGCATATAATGACCGATTTTGCAATTTTGTCCGTTTATTTTAATTTAGCATATCAATTTCTCTTTTAGTTTTTAGAATCGATTTGTGAGTTGAACAACTTTCTATCACTATCTATGTAAGATTAAAATTGACCATGAATTGTAAATAATGAAAGACGTAATAATTTATAAAGGACTTAAATAATGAAATATCACATCAAGGATTATAGAGCTCATAAATTAAATCTGAACAAACGCACACTCCTTACATTGATAAATCTAGTCTTATTTTTGTTAATTTTGTCAAATATTATCTCTTATTTGATAAATACAAAAGAAATTTTTTTTTTTCATTCTGTCAAATAAATATCCCATATTGCATGTTTCAAACAATCTTTAAAAATCAAATTGATAATAATTAATCGTCTGATCATTATTTTCAATTTGATCACTTATATTTTTAAGAGATAAATGCAACTTTCAGACCAGCCTAATCCAACTCTAAAGGGACGCCTGCTCAACTTAGAGGTAGAAAGGTTGTAACATAGAGACAAGCCCGTAAAATGAAGGAAACCATCAGTCATAACGAAATATAAATTAAGCATATCGTTGACTCCATTCAGGAAGGCACTGAGTCAACCATTTTGAGTGACAAGATCAACTTTATTCGCGATTTACTGAACGAAAAATTGTAGCAAATAAACTATAAAATGTATTTAGCGTTGGATTCAGCAAAAAACATATTAATGAACAAAAATAGAAGAACAATCAGCTCGTTGAAATGATAGGAATCATAAAAAATTAGAAGCTGAGGTTACAGGATCAACTCTCAGCAATGTAGGAGCGGATTTAAATAATTCGCATGAAAATTGGACTCACCGAGGGAGAATTTTGATTTCTAATTGGCTCAGGGATAATATTTTTAAGTATCATTGACTGGAGATTTCGTCTGCTAAAGTAGTATGCTAAAGATACAGACATATTAACAGTAGAAATAAATATCAATGACAAAGCTCTTCTACTGTTTCCAGATCCATCCATTTCTTTATAAATGGATGTTTTAATAGTTTGGAAGCAGATGGCCTCTCTAAGGGATGCTTCTTCAAACAGTAGGTCATAAAGTTGCAAAACTAAATGGAGCCTGTCGTCATTTGAAATTATTCTGTTACTATCTTTTTCAACTATTATTTATTTTTTATGTTGAAAGGATTTTGGCCAGTGAATAACTCGTAGCCCATAGCTCCAAGTGCCCAAATGTCTATCTTATCATCATATCTTTCACCCTGCAGCATTTCAGGAGAAAGATAAAGGGGAGTTCCGCAGAGTGTTTCCCTTAGTTCTCCTTTTTCCTTCATGCAAATACTAGATTCTCCAAAATCACATATTTTTGGGCAACCCTAAATAAATGTTATTGTACATGAATTAATACTATGTTTTCGGGCTTAAGATCTCTGTGAATGATGTTATTTTAATGTAAACTTTGCACTGCTGCTAATAATGAACGAAAAATAAAAGATATTGTTTCTTCCTTGAGAGTGATTTTTTTTTGAAATATGTCAAACAATTGTCCATCAGAACCCAGCTCCATGAATAGATAAACAAAATTTCGATCACTGAAGATAGAGTAGACTTTGATTATGTGAGAGTGATTAATATACGACTGAATTTTGAATTACCTAATAAACTAAGACTATTTCTTTTGACGGGAAGCTCGAGATTCATTATGAAATTCCTACTTGGAGAACACTTTCAATGCTCCAATGAAACCAGATTCACGATGTCTAACTAAAAAAATAATTACACTGCAAGCAGTACTTTCCCGTGTCGCCCTTTTCCAAGTTAACGTAAACACTTAAAATCCTGTATGGAAATGCCATTATTTTTCTTGGAAGGTCTAACACTATCATCTGTTTCTCTTAACTCTTGATTATTAATTTTTCCAGCACTTTTCCTCTCTTTTTAAGGCATTGAAAGAGTGAGTGGCATTTCTTAATTATCATTATTGTGGATGTTAAGTCCAGAAATAAATTATTTTTGAATCCTATCTTTTTGTGGAGATTTTTTATTTTTTTGAACGGAGGAGGTGGGACCCATACTCCTTTTTATATGTGGAGTGTAGAAAGACAGCTTCCGATCATTTGATTAACTAGGCAAGCAGCTTCTGTATGTTGGAATCGATTATTTTTGATTGAACATCACAAATTTTATTTAGAGTATCAAAGTAAATAAAACGTTATTTTTGGTAAGATAATTAAATTAATAATTTGACATCATTTAATGCATCTCAAACTCTTAACAAATTATCAATAAACCATATCAATACTTATGATTTACAAGCCTATTGACTATATGAAATGGGATCAAATCTCAATGAATTTTTAGTCTCGCATTGAATTGATCATAACAACTAGATTTGATAAATGAAACTGTTCATTAAATTATATAATTTTATAATGGCAATATAGTTTTCTGAAAATCAAAGTATCTCTGTATTATCATCTTAAACTTTCCAACCACTGATGGTAAATTTTAGGTCTAATTATAATTCTTATTTCTTGAGCTCTTTCTGCTCTCTTATGAGCCTACTCTAAGATGGAAATGTTGAGACTCGATGCATCGATTTCTCAGGAGTGAAGAATTTCTTTTTAGCATTTTGCCGTATGGAAACAGGAAGATTTATTCCTTCTCTTGCTAAGAATTCTTGCGGATTGTGGTCAGTCAATCGACGACGTTGGCTTTTCAATCTAAAAATCTTCAATGTTGGAGTATTATATTTCAGAGCTAAAATGTTGTCTTTTTCAATAAATTAAAGTTTCTCAGTCAGAATTCTTTCTCTATCTCTGTTTGTAAGGAGAGAAGGAAAATGGGCTTGAATCTTGGATAAGAAATAACTGATTTCTCCCTTTTGCTTGAGTTTGCCAGTAGATTGTAAAGATGATGTTTGGCTAATTTTTGTGAGAATCTGGTCATTAGGAAAAAAGCAGCTCTTTTTTTAATTCTTGCTTACAGCTTGCCTTAAACAATATTAATCAAAGGCCATATTTTTATATGGCCTGGAAGCTCTCTTTTCCGTTTTTGCTTGAAGCTATTTGTCTTGTTTGTGCATTTCAACTTAATTTCCAACTTAAGTGTTCAATTTTTCTATAAAAGATTATAAGATTTTCCCTGATTCTGATTAATACCAAATTATCAATTTTGTATTATAAATGATCAGAAAATGAAAAACTATCTCAAGTAAACATTTATTAAGTTCAATTGATCAACTCAAGTAAGAATTTAGCCATTCCTTGATCGAAAATTCAAGAATGCAAACTTTACAATTTTTGATTTCTTTTTTCAATTTAACTCAGGGCAATTTTTTTGGAATTTACAAAGGAAGATGAACTTCAGAAAGGTAATATTCGTTGATGATAACTAAAAATATTCGATAAAATGAGATAATAAGACTAAGCAATAAAATCTGAATGATTGTTATAAAATAGTAGCGTAATAAAAATCACGTAACTCAGTAGTCAATATCCTCAATTGTTTCCCACGCGCTAATAGATGCTCTCCGAATTGGAGTCAGATACTTAGTTGGAGAAACCACCTTTTTTTCACTAAGGAGACATTTTCTCAATGTTTTGGCAAATTACAACTTCTTATTTGATTTTTTTACAATAATAACTGAGTTTTCGGTACTTTAACTTGAGGCTTAGATGTTCTATTTTTTAATCAAAGAATTTTTTGAAAATTAAGTTCTCTTATTAATTCTGATGGAAGGAGCCAATGATTTTGCCATCAATTATTTCAAATTTTTGACCGGTGATAGCTTTAACTTTCTTTTTTTATCTTCTTCCTCGCAAAAAGAAGTGGCTTTCATCCTTTTTCTTATTAAAAAGGGGTGAAATTGCTCATCTCGATCTGTATATACTTGACTCTTGGCCAAGTTGAAACATTGAGATCCTTGATGAGAAGATGGATTAGGAAGTGCAATAATGGGAAAGACAGCCACATTGAGGTCAGTCGTAAAGGCTTTTTGTAGTACATCATTTTAGAAAAGAGAATTTTTTAGGTCTTATTCTATATCATTGTTCTTAAAGATTAAGATTCTTTTGTTTTTCTCTACGTTTTTGCGTATTCTGTCGATTTTACTCATTGATAGATGGTACTGATTTCAATATTTATTGATTATAATTCTAATATAATCTGAAGTATTAAATATTGCTTCAACATTTGAATATTACGTATAAATTAAAGCCAGATCGTATTAAACTAATAAAATCTGATGACAATAAGAAAGGATGATGAAAAAAACAGATAACAGTCTCAAAATAGAGATATTAGGCTTTGTATAATGCTAGTAATTCAAAGATAAAATCAAAATTTCATTTATGATTTAATATAACCAAAAAAGATATCATATTTTATCAGAAACAGAAGCGTTGATTAGGTTTTGTATTGTTCCACCATGAATCGAAACGATTATTACTCTCTTACTGATCAATACACTGCAACACTTGAAATGGATTAGTTTGGATAGTCGAAGTGCTGTTAAGTTCTATAACGTATACTGCAATTATGAGGACTCCATCTTAGGGATTAGTTGATGTAAAATTAGAAGCCAGTACCCAATTGTTATTTCCGCTGAGACTATCTTGACTCCCAATGACCACATTACTGCTACCATTGAGTGTGTTATTACTCCCAATTATCACATTATTATATTGCTGTAAGTATATTTTTATTTCTTGCAAAACTGCTGCAACTTTCTTAACTTGATCATAGAGTTGGGAATAAAGTTTACTGCTTGAGAAAAGGTTAGAAAAAGAAAATTGATTTTTTAAAGTGGGTGGGTAATATGTATAGGGATCTTAATCCTTTATCACGTCGAAGAAACCAACATGTTGATTGTTGTTATTGCTCGGAAAAATTCCCATGAGATTGTTTTGAGGCGGGGAGCAGTCAAAATTGTTTTGTAAAATTGAAGTAAGATTAGAGATATCCTCATTTGCAATTTGCAGTAGTGTGGCATTGATAGGCAACCCTAAAAAATAATTGGTTGGAGTTTGCCTTGTCATTAAAAAGAAAGTTGTTATGATTAGAAGCACTGATATTGTATTTCTGCTCATTGGAAGTGTAGTTATTTTGGAAATTAGATAATTAGAATATAATAAGTTAACTATTCGAAAATGAACACTTAATGTTGATATTTATTCAATATGAAAATAGCTCGATTTATTTGGTGTAAATTGATTTGACTTAATTGAAGATATTGCAATGGAGGAGTTGAATTGCATCCTAAAACGAGTGGCCACCTATAACGACATTTATCTTTATAATAAGAGTATTGCTGACCCTTACTTACTTTCGGCTAATGGTCTCGTAATCGCAAAAAAGAATCATCATAATGCCTAAAATAAAATAGTTAGAATAAATTGTGCCATATGTGAGAATCCGGCTTGCAGTCTAACAATCTAATTTGATACGAATGAGTTTGTTGATGAAATCAAAAATTCCCTATAGGCTTAAATCATGGACCACGATGATTAATGTCCATTCAAATTAAAACAAAATATTGCCAGTCCAATAAACTATCACCTCTTCAACAGAGTAGGCCTTGAAATTTACAGATAGGCATACAACAACTTACTTCATGGTCAAAAATACATTCAGCTGTCCCCAGTCGAAGTCATTAACATTTTGAATATTCGGTAATCTAGTTCAACCAAAGTCAACTTTGCATTGGAAATGTTCAAACAATTTGATCGTAATTTGCATAAGAAAGAGGTATTAAAAGTTCAGTCTATTTATTTTTTAGCGACTTTTGGGTGGCAATTTTCTAATACTAATGAGCATGAGTTACTGTGCCGCTTTTGTGGCAAAACTTAAAATATTTTCAAATTCATCAGTCCAAGCTAATGCACTTTGATGAATATACCATCTGGTTTTGAGTTTATCTCTTCGCATCGTCCTTGGTGTTGCTTGATTAGACAGGATCAACCTTTATGGAGAGAGTTGATAAAGCAAGCAATAGTTGATAAATTAAAGAACATAGAAGGAAAAATAAACAAGACACCCTTGCAGATTAAATGTAAGGATGTGCAGGATAAGACAATCGATATTTATAACCACCACCAACCAAACATAATTACACTTAAGAAAAGCCTCGTCTAGTTCAAAAATCAAATTTAGCAGCAATATCAAGACGACAACACTGCTCATATTAAAATAAAGTAAGTATTTGTGGATCATGCAAATCGACTGGACTCTATTCTCAATCTCACACAATCAAATATCGAAAGACTCATAAAAAAGATAAAGCTTGAATGATCTTTTCTTTGTATAATTTAAAATATTAAAGGAATTTTTATCACAACAATGTTGTGAGGAATTTTAATTTATGTGAAAATATACAATTTATAAACAAGTTTGAATGCAGGGCACTTTGCGAAGAAATCGAATAGGTAGTAAAAACTCATAACTTTGGAATTGGGAGGTATAGGACATCCGCAAAATGACTGGCCCATTAGCTGTGCAGGAATATATTCAAGAACTCATTCGTAGCTCGTCCTTTATTTAGGCAATGACTCAGCTAATATAGAGCGCATTATTGAGAAACCACAACAGATTGATCTCAACATTTGGAAATATGAGCATATCCGTCAGTTTGTTCTATAGCTTAATTTGCTCGCAACTTCTCTTAAAGATATATGCGGACGTTAGGGCTGTCCGACAATGAAGGGCTCAGTAGACAGCTAATTTCTTTGCGCAGCCCATAAAGTACCTACTAACTGCTCTGCCATTGACTATATGGTGCATAACCTTGATCAGGCGACATCAATCCTTCTAAACCTGAAAAACTTTTCAAGTCGAGTGTCAATAAATGAGACAAAAAGTCTGGATACAATTGTTCGTAGATTGTACAGGCTTTTTTCCCATACATTTCATTTTCACCTTGAGGTATTTGATGAATTCTAAAAGGACATGCATCTATGTGAAAGATTTACTCAATTTTCATTAAAGTACGGTTTATTGGAGGAAAGTCTAATAAATATTCCTCGCACAGCATTCAAAAAATGACCATCTCTCACAATTGATTGTGCATGATTACAAAATGTTATTATATAAGAAAGGATTCAATATTTAAAGTAGCAAGGGTAAATTCGAGACTATTTTTTTAAAGATAATTATGCATACTCTTATTTTAATAATTGATATTTAATCTATCTTATAAATTTTCATTATTTTATTTAAGATGATTACTAATTAAACTGGAATGTCCTCAATTTCGTTTATTTTGATCTCACTAATATTCATAACAGCTCACTCATATCCCATTGACTGTCATCAAATTGGTAAGAGTGCACATGGTACTCTTAAAGGTTGTTAAGTTGTCAATGATCCATATCCTCTGAAATGGGAAGCCACAATTGTATTGGACCAGGATTATACGTGGCGAGGCCTTGATGACCTGTTTTGGATATATCATAATGGAGACTGGCCAGTTACAGGGAACTGCTAAACGGCCACAACATTGCCTGGTTCATACCCAAAAGGTGGAAATATCACCATCCAGCACACATGCTTGTCTTTCAACCCAAAGCTTGAAAAAGGTAGTGTCCTATCGATGTGGGCTTTCAATTCACACTCTTCTCGCTTTGATGATCCCTTGATATTTTAATTCAAAATTCCTGGTCTTGGAGAAATGTAAAATGAAATATAAGATATAGAACATATCACCAGTTCCAATAATTTGATCTCAGTTTAAGAAAAGAGAGAATGATCTTCATCAATAGTATTTGTCTAAATTTTAATTGATACGATTATGAAATATTTAGGGGTTGGGGTTGGGGTTGG
>Ga0302188_10002902_pt1 | contig 12189 bp, 10 predicted proteins | sample II_Bog_E2_1_FD_198783 | JGI IMG/M metagenome (GOLD analysis project Ga0302188, IMG submission 198783) | Peat permafrost microbial communities from Stordalen Mire near Abisko, Sweden - II_Bog_E2_1 | ecosystem: Environmental > Terrestrial > Soil > Wetlands > Peat | place: Sweden: Abisko... | reverse complement strand
AGCATAGTGATGAGAATGACGATCAAACTAGCGCTAATGCCAAAATCCTCTCGCTTAGTATTTTCCTCCTTTGATATTTTTAATAAAATATTCTTGGTTACTTTGCAGGCCTGTATTCCATCATTTTTAACGGGCTCATGCGACTGCAGGTCATCACAACTCCCATAGAGATAAATTCTAAATAATTTGGTTCCTGGAGTATCTGATTTTAACATGAGACTAGCTCTCTCCTATCCGAGTTAATATTTTTTTAGTAATCCAGTTTCAATAGTGTACACATAGTTGCTATTATTTTCTGCGAGAATGGCAAATGTTTCCAGTCCTTGTATTGGGATTTCACTTTGCGTTTATAGAGTCTCAGGTAGGTGGTTCTTTTGAGTGTTCCAAAATACATGTATGTTTTTGTAAGAGTAAACAAGGTAGTAGGTATCTGTTACATGCAAATCATTGAGGTATGTAGAAAAAAACATAGGCTCAACTTTACGATATCTGTTTTACTTTAGCTTTTTATCGTAATATTGATAAGCTTCAATAATAGTGCTATGACCCTGATTTTGGCACAAGATTACGAAATGCCTTTTTTCCATACTGTCGAAAGACTAACAAGATTTTTGATTTATTATGACTTTCGCTTTGGGTGGAGACGATAAAACGTCCACCTAAACGATTCCTAATACTGTATCAAGCACATACACCACATTATCACTTTAGTAATATTTAAGATTGACGTCTACAACATAGTTAAAGCCGAAAGTGAGGCCGAAGTTATTGGCATTATATCTTTGTACTATTTAGATTTGTTTGTTAGAAGGAGACAATCGGTAGTGTGTCAGCCCTTTCATGAACTCTGCAGCGAAAAATTAATCTTTTTGGGGAATTTACTGCATGTGGATAATAGTGGATATTTATGGAAGGGAATAGTCTTAGTAGTCTCGTTGATTGAGAAGATAGACATGTTGTTTGTTATAAACAACTAATACTCCTCTCCCGCCCAATTTGTACATTTTAAATTGGTCAAAGCGATCCATATTCTACAGTTAATATCTATTCTGGATTGAAAATCCTGATTAGGTCTCTTGAATAACTAGAATGATGTTTGGTGCAAAGAATACCATCAGATAATCTTCAAACACAAGTATGTTGCGATGCTTATAGCTTATTGGACTTCGTAATTACTAAAGAGTACTAATGTTTGAACCTTAATTTTTGAGTGAGTAGTCCTTCAAAGATTTCAAGCCTATTCGAGTGGGTTTAAAATCGATGTACTTGGAGTTGGACTACACCTAAGGTTAAACTTTAAAGCATTTGAGAAAAGGAATAGTTATTGATTTCGGTTGATTGACATACCCGTTAATACTCTAGCTACCCTCGGCTACGATTTAGCGAATAGCATGAAAGTTGCATACTGTGGTGATAGTAGCAACAATGATGAAAATTCCTCTTATTAATGGCATAATGAGATCAAATAGTTTGAACAGAGTTCTATATCAAACAATTTGATTTAACATAATACATTTACTATATGATTAGATGTTTGAATGGCTATAGACTTTAACAATCAATCAATGTTAATGGTTGCAGTTTTATCCATGAACGTGCTCGTGCTCGGGCTCGGGCTTTTTATCCTCTTATTCTTACTCTTATCCTCCTTCGCCCTTGTAGTTTTTCATTAATTCTATATAAAAGGAAAAGAACCTGCCATCTGAGAGGGATCAAAACCTCCTCCCATTCCTCCCATTCCTCCCATTCCTCCCATTCCTCCCATTCCTCCCATTCCTCCCATTCCACCCATTCCACCCATTCCACCCATTCCTCCCATTCCACCCATTCCTCCCATTCCACCGAAATCTAATTAAGCTTATAATTACTTTGCATTGCTGAGGGGTCCATACCGCCGAGTCCTTTTGAACCCTCCTCTGCCTCTTCATCCTCGTCAACCCACTTGCTCCAGTCGACCTGAATATATTGATTTTTCTCTTTCGTTTTAAGGAGACGAGGCCAAAAGCCTTCAGTCTACTTTTCCAAAACGAAAATGAGATGGAATCCAGTTTTTGTCCACTTGGAGGTCTATTTGTTAACCTTTTCAAAGAATTCAAAGGCAAAAGCGTACTTCTGGCCATCACTATCTCCAGTGAAGGTGAGAGAAGTCTAGGTCAACTCAATCTTTTCATGAGCAATGTCACGCAGAGTGACTTCCAGGTAAACTCTTTCCTTTCTTTGGGCCCACTTGGTAATCGGGTGACTGACTGAGGGTAAATTTACAGCATGGTGTGTGTTGAAGTAAGATATAAATATAGGTCAATCAAATTACAAATATAATTTCGAGTGAGCTACTTGCTTACTTTGATAAATGATAAATCATGAATATTCATTTTTCGCAATTTCCTTCTTGGAAAATTGAAGCAGACTTAATTGTAAAATATTAGAAGTTGAGCTAATTAATATTTGTTTAGATTAGCATTGTCACTAACAATAATAATATTAGCAATGCAACTTTAAAGAAATTTTATTTCTGCATGCAATAGAAAACTATTTAAATACGATCAATATCTGCTCAGATTTGAATGGTGCGCATAAATAATATGCAAACAAACAAAAAAAGCAGTTTTATTGAACTAGAAGGAAAGGAGAAGAAGCGACTTATCCAGTATCTGGATATCAAAGTTACCATGGAAGCAAAAAACAATCCCTCGTATTCTGTAGAATAACTTCTTGAGAAGGTCGACATATCCAAGTGCATGAATTAAAACTATTAATCCATTATCCTCAATCGGTTATTGCTGCAACTTCAGTTGGAATACAACATACCCATATAAAGTACTTCGTCTACAATTTAGATCGTGAAATTTATTATTATTTTGCGGAGGGTGAAGTGTTTATTCACTGTGGAATCAACCCCGTCAGTGAGGAAGTTCGCATTGATCTCAAGGAAATCGACCTAAAGACTCATCTACATCTAAAGGTTAAGGATCTAGGTTTGTCACACATCGAAAGACTGATGCTAACCCAAAACTTGGTTAGTCATGTAGAAAAGGAAAAAGATGAACCAAGTGACGAGTAGAATTAAATTCCAGTTCCAGTTCGGGGTAAGCGTCAATGTCGGCGCACTAAATAGAGGAGGATCGGTCACATTATAGAGAAGGTTATCTAGTGGCGCAAGTATTATTCAGGGACTATCGACGAGAGTCGACAACATTAAAAATATTCTTTAGACGAAGCAGCACGCAAGGTAGGAATCTCTAAGAAGAGTTTAGACGACTATCTTTTCCAAATACGATTCGGGCACAGATACGGATTTAACTTCAACGAATATTATAACTAAAAAGTCGGGATACTGAGAGATTTTGTGCGACAGCAGAAGAAAATGACGACCAAGGTTTAAGGAAAAACGCGTAAGAGAAAGACAAAACAGGGATAAGACTAGGACAGAGAAGAAGTGTGATTTGTATTGGTTTTAGGATAGCGATGAATTTTAGTAATTCAATATATGTGGATATTAAATTATTAATACTTGCTCCTGCATAACGTATATTATCAGATTATACACTTATCTTCTCATAAATATCTTTAAATCATTAATAAAAATGGCAGTTTAAAGTATCATTGGGCCGATATTTTTAATAAGATTAATCGAAACTACGAAATAATCTCATTAGTCATTGCATTTTCATCTTTTTTCTCAAAGTTAATGTTTACTGGTCTTGTTTTCTCAGAACAATTCTTTGTTTATTGATTTGCCTTTGCTAGGATGTTATTTATTTTATAAGTGTATAATAGGCGATCTCTCTCGTTAAAACCCTAAATAAATACTAAAATACTTTATATTTTTTTATAAAGGCTGGAGTATTGCTGCAATAATCGTTATTGTATTGAGGAAAACCACCCTCGATATGGTCGTTCACTCTATATGAACTAAACTTTACATGTCGTAGTTGGGACAAAAATTATAGTAAATTTCATCGTCTTATGAAGTAAATGGTTTGCGCTATTATCCATTATCGATTTTTCTAATTGAAAATCGATGATGATTGCATCTGCATTAGCATGATTTGATATTTCTTTTTGCAATTAATTTTGTTTTATGCCCACCAGGAACTTATTCATCAGCACATCTTTTGGGAGTATGCATTTTGAAGTTTAGTTTGCCAGTCATAGCGAATCGATGGCGGTAAAGCATTTATTAGATTTCAATAATAACGAATTTAATCGTTAATCGGTACAGTAGTATAAATAAAGATAATTTATTATTTTGATAGCATGGCAAGCTGTTGGTGAATATATCAAAATGGGAAATAAAATTTTAGAAAAAAGACAAAATGGCCTGTTCTTAAGTAAATTAAATGAATATGACATTACAAAATTTTTCTTTAAGATAGATTCTAGGATAATTATTAATCATATATCATATAGGGAAACATACTCTGTAGAGAAGCAGGTGAGGTTATTAATATCCCAATTGCTTTGCCCTACTTACAATAATCCGCAAGTTAGTAAAAACAACACAACTAATGCCATCACTAAGTTTTATTATTTGTACATATCCATATAGCATTTACCCATAAAGGGTATCCTTTGACGTTAAATATCAATAAAGGAACTGTAAGCAATTAGTAAATAATACAGGCTATCGATTGCTCTGCGTATGGGGTATACATTATACTTACACCGACCGCCACTGCAAAATGTCCGTACACAATGGGAAAATAAGATTATATTTCGTTGAGCCTTCCTTTGCTGGAAATAGTAACTAATTCTTTTTTGATACCTTTATTTTCTGTCAAATTGTTTGTTTTTTTAATCTAAAAGCATTCGTCATTATTTATCTCTTGGATTTTAATTGAAACAGATTTTTCAAATTGTGAAGGATGAGATAAGCTTTGTGCGGAACTTTACTCGTCTTCTTTACTTTTTTATTCATCAATATGAGGTGATTTAAGCTATGTAGTTCGATGAGGAATATCCTCAAGTTCTGATAAAGGCTAAATGGAGTTCTACATCTTGCATCTAAAGTAAATATGGAGTATAATGTAAGCCAGTGTATAAATAACAAGGAGTGAAGCCTGTACATAGCGATTAAAATTGATAGTGGGATCGTTGGGGATGAAAGGCGCGCAAAAGTTCATAAACCAAGTCATCTATTTCTATTTTTAAATTAGTGTATTAATATAATATAAAAACCATACCACTGATTTAGAAGTTAATCTTGTAAACAATTCAAGATCATTGAAATAATTTCCTTCTTGTCAAATAATGATAAATTCAATCATAATACTACATTTTTATCAAAAACCAACATCAAACATTTTTGAAAAAGTTTGTCATCTTAGAGATTGGGTTTTGAATTATTTAATCGCTATTAAACTGGATTAAAGTCACTTTGAATAAATTAGATTTGATTCAAAGCATAACATTGATACTTTCAATGCTCCTCAGTAATGACCAGGCCCAAAGATACAATAATTAATTCAATAAAACAATCAGTTTTTTAATTCTATCAAAAGCAACAAGCTAAAACAATCTATTATTGATAGGAATTGATGGGGATAATGACTATTAACATTTAAACAATCTGGGAGATGCTAGGTGAGGATATGTGTTATTATAATAACACTCTTAGAAAATGAAATTGGGACATATCCTAATTGTAGTACTACTATACCTAGCCGGTTACTACTCTTTGTTAAAGGTTCATGACTCCAAGGTAGATCCTATGAAGCGTATGAGTCATGACTCTGCTCCTATCCTCTATGAACTTGTTCAGACCAAATTTTTCCGCAATATCAGGTTAAACCTAAACCAAGAGTGTCAAATAGGTCACATGAACAAAATTTGTAAGTCCAAGAGCTGCTCAGTGTGTCGCTGTGATGAAAAGGACATTCCCTTCTTCTGGACTAGCACCGATCCAGCAACCAGAGGCACCAAGGATAAAGATTTGTGGGGAAATGAACGTGAAGCCATATAATCAGAATGGGTGTGGCATGTGTAAGATTTGGCCAACGATGAAGGTGAATACTTCGATATTTTTAAAAATGTCGAATCATTTACCAATTACAATGGATCCTATATTTGGTAACTTATTTATGGTGAAAATTGCTTCCAGTCTAAAAACAATTTAGATATGTGCGCAGAAGAAAGGACACTCTTCTAAATAATTAGTGGACTTCATACAAGCATCAGCACCCACCTTTCACGATTCTACCGCAATATTAGTGATCACCAAATTCTTGCTTCGGCAGAACAGCCATCATTTTATTTCAATCACTCAGAGTACCAAAAGAGAGTATTGAATCATCCTAATCGTATACGCAATATGCTTTTCCTTCATCGCCTCCTCGCGAAAGCAATTAACCAAGCGGCGCCTTATCTTCATAACTAACTCAACATCGCTTCTGATAATATCACTGATGACCTAAAGGCTCGGCAACTAATGGAGGGACTTCTTCATTCGATTTAGGGCTATGATCTAAGGCCATAATAGAAGGAGGTCTTGCAATTCTTTACAGCTGACAATCCCAAGGTGAAACAAATTCAACGATACATTCATAACATTTCACATATCCTAAACTGTGTAGAATGCTAAAAGTGTCGTTTGTTTGGTAAAATGCAGACTTATGGGGTCGGAACTGCTCTAAAGATTTTGCTGGGATATCCTACACCTTACAAACGAAATGAAATTGTGGCTCTGTTTAATGTATTCAATAAGATTACCATGTCTGTTGATGCTTATTACAATCATCGCAAAGATTCTAAACTTTAAGAGTTGGAGTTCGAAATGGTCAGCGATTAATTTATGAAATATTACACCTATTTCGGTATTGGCTTGGCTATACTTATATTCACTTGGAGTTTATGTTCCAGCTTCCGGCCTAAACACTCTGACAAATAAAAGAAGCAATGATCTGCTAAATATATTGAAAATGAGGTTATTATTATAATATTAATGAGAACTATTTATAATTTTCGAATACAGCAATAATTAGGATTTTGTTATCCTATCCTATTTGTTATTGAGAATGGCAAAGCAATTTTAATTTTTGGATTAGATTAGATATTTATAGTTAATATTCAATAAGAGAATTTAATTTTAATCATTCTTCAGGAATAACTTCAGTCTCGATCTTATCTGCTTTGAATTTTCTCTTGCGCTGTACTGTGAAGTCATTCAATTTAGAGAGTTGGTCTGCAGACAAGAAATTCTTCGTGCCTGTATTGATAAATATTGTACATTTGTTAAAATACTCAAGCATAGCCAATTAGTTATTGGTAGCATTGTGGCAAATGACTTCTACGGGTTCATTCATCAACAAGGGAATTGCTCTTTTTAGGAATTAATGCTAATAATAGGCTCCAATTCGTTTGGGGTTTAAGAATATGATAATAAAGCGACTGAGTAAGAAAGAATTACTTGATTCCAAAAACAAAGTTCTATTTTCCGAATTGAGTAATCACTTTGCACTCATTTTAAGTTACTTTACCGATTTATTCCTAAATATTATCAGTATTACAAATATCTCTGTGCTCTTAGGCTTTACAGAAAAAGAATAGCTATGTAGATTTTGTTCAGGTATCTACAGAGTTTTGGTTTATTCTGGGTAGGCTAATTTCAAATATTGCAAGTGAATTTTATTATATGAAATTTATCTATGATCTTAGGAAGTTGCTGATTCGCTTTTTAGCTGAGAACCAATTAATTTGCTCATTTCTGTTGATATTTTTGATGCGATTTATGAGCGATACTAAGGGGTCATTTTTATTTCCAGCATCAGAAAATAGAATAAGGCTTGAGAAACGTTTTTTTTTAATAAGTTTTATACAATCTTGAGGTCTTCATCTTTAAAAGGGTAAGTAGAGTGAGCCATTCTAAAGAAAAGTTCATCACGGGTTTATCGACTATACTGATCTGTTTTTTCGAAATGTTCAACAAGTTTTTGGTAGTACTCATTGCAATTAAGACCCTGCGTGACGATGAACCTGACCAATTCGCAGTGAGTTTCAATGGAATATTGATTTATCCTTTGGCTCATTGCATTTACAATTTTTTCAGTAATTTTTTTGCATAGTGTAAAATTATAGAAGTTATTGTTCAAAGCATTATTGAAAAATCCAATGACATCTATATTTTAAAATGAATTGATCTTTTCCAAAATGTTCTTTAGAATTTATTTGAGAATTCGGATGGAAGAAGGGAAAGTTTTAATTTGATTATAGTAAACTGCATAGCTGAATAATTCAAAAGGATTGTATTTTTCAATTAACTCAATTATTTTACCTTAGTTTTTAGAAACAAACTAGGTATAGTTTGGATTGTTTAATAAAATCTTTAATGAGTTAAACGTTATATTTGAAATTGGCTCACATACCTGTGGATCCTTTATGTAACCGATTTTTAATTTGTCAAAGTACGGCAGTGAAATCTTGGTCATATCTATGTTTTACAGCACTTTGGCGCTAAGAATATTCAATCTAAGACTCTCTGAAATTATTGCTTTACCTAGGGTGTGTTTACCAGCAAAAATGTTAATATTCTTCATGAGCAAAAAAAGTAGACTGCGGTAATTGTGCTCTACATCATAGTTTTTAAAGCGGCGAGTGAGGTACTTCTCTAGTACATTTGCAAAGGGAATGATTTATTCAGTTTAAATTATAATTGAAATTTTGGCCATAATTTTGCGGATAATCTGAAACAGTTGATGCTCGCTTTGACTATCTAAAGCTTGATAGACTACAAGTTTGTTATATTTGGAGAGAAAGTTCAAGACTATTTATATACATTTTTTATCTTTGGAGTCAATCAATATATTTACCCTTTTGTTTACCAAATAAATTAAACATTTGTTTGATTAGAGCTCTTTTCCAGATTAATAGATATGTTCTGTGACCATTTTTAATACTTATTGGTTATTGATGTTGCTATCATTAGTTTGAAGAAAATTACTAAAGTCAAAGTTGGTCATCGAATTAGATTTATAGTCTAAATAGTAGTACCTGTATCGCAAATCCTATGATTTTGTTTCGAAAGGATTGGGGAGATGAGCTGCCAATCCTTCAAGAGCTTAATTCAATCGATAGATATTGATTTAACTCTTATCGTTTTTGATGTTTTGATAAAATTCTATGAAAGTCTCAGGAGTAGCAAATTTTTACTTCAATAGAGCTAAAAGTGGCTCAAGCTGGTTTGTGACATCATAATTTTATTTTTTTAAGCGATGTAGAATTATCAGGCACTTGTATCGATAATTGTCACCTAACTCGCTAATATTCAGTGTCTTAATAAATTCCGCAAACTGGACGATATTATAATTTTTTACGACCATCTCGTAGAGTAGTTTGATGGTGGGCTGAATGTCGTGTTTTTTTAGAATTTCCAAGATAAGATGTTTTTAATTCTTGAGAAAGAAGTCATGATGAATTAACGTCTACAGCTTGCCATTCAATTTGTATTTCGCCTCATCTTTCTTGCTTAATTTAGTATAATTATCTAAGAATTTAATAAATTTCTGCTGATCTTGTTATTGCAATTTGTTGAGGTTAAATTTGTTGCTTAGATGTTGGAAAACTTTCAAGATAATATCTGGGTTTAGATTGGGTTATCCATTGTCATTAATTTCAACCAATATATTTTTCAGTATCTCCTCATAGATCTTCGTGAAACCACTAAATCTATTGACATATTCTCCGCTGATGAGTTGAAATATAGAATGTTCATCGAATTCCGTGATGTTCTCGATGATACGCTTGGTGATCATCCTCAGGACAGAAAGGTCATGATTATCAAAATCAAAAATATCCATTTTGTTGAGGCAAGAAGATAGTCGCACCAAAATTTAAATTTTTATAACATTGACATCCTTTCCTATTTCATCAAGTAGAATTGACCGAATTTTGCACTATTGCTTATTGAGCTCCTAACGCGTACTCAGAGCAAACATCAGAAAATTGAGTTGGCTTTCGGTGAGACCGAATTTACCATTTTTCTTTTCTTTTTACAAGAAAATCAAAATTTTTGAAGCGAGGAACTTGCAAGCATAATGACTCTTTAAGCACGACAACTCGAAATACGCGTTGAGCATATCTTGCAAGTCCTATGGGCCTGATTTTTAATTAACTTTCTCAATATATTTTTCGACGAGCTTGGCCTTGAAATCATTAAACAAGCCTATTTGAAATTTTTTCCTCTTAAGGCCTCTCAGGATAGAAAATATATTAGTGATATCTTGATAAAGAATAAGTTACCTCTTTTGTTAAATATTGAGATATCTAATTATTCATAACCTTTTAAGAGATCATGTACCTCTTTAAACTGGAGAGTTTCTCCAGATTCCAAAACAAGTTTGCTAAGCGATTTCGTTGCAAAACTATATAACTGCGGAGAGATATCATTTTTATACTCCTTAAAAATATGCGTCAGATCAGCGATGGTTTTAGCTTAAACAATTCTAAGTTAATAGAAGACTACTTGTTCTGGAGAGAAGTAGACTGGCCTTTTTCATAGTTTGAAAAATACGAGCCCAATACGGTGGAAGTGCGCGAGAGAGTGAGATAATTGTAAAAGCGAGAGATGATCATTGATTTATATGTTGAAATATTACTAATAGATATGTTTTAATTAAGATTAATTTAGATTTGCCGATTAGCCAGCAATAATTGATTAAATCAGTTGAAATTAAATGTCGCTTGTTTATTCCTTCATTTAACATTACTTTTCAGATTTATATTTGACAGTTATCTTCTTTGCAAGTCTCCAATATATTTCTTCTTTCAAAACTGGTATTGGTACATGCGAACGAGATATTTATATTATTTTAACTTTATTGATGAACTCTAACCTTCTATCCCAGCAGTCGAGATGCCTTATAAGTTCTTCACTTAATATAAAAGAAATATTATAAAGAAGTTAAAATAGTAAAAAATTAAAGAAATATAATGGTTATGATTTATATCAGTAACAAAATATTGTATATACGACAATTTTAATTTATCATTTTTTATCAGAAATCATCGGTCCACGTGCTATCAAGTGATCTTTATGTTTTTAACATTAATAGATTTATATTCGATGGGCAAGTCCGCTTTCATGACTGGCATTGCTATCGCCAACTCCATGATTGGCAGCTCCATGATCATATTCCCACTCAAATTCAATCAATACGGCATTCTCATCAACATATTCTTTGTTGTAATTTCCTATTGAATCAGTTATTCGTCGCCGGAATGATGAGTCTTACTTTGAAGCTGCTTGCAGCCCAGCTGCTGCCAAATTAACTTGATATTGCAATGTCTATTCATCGCAAACTCGGGCCTGCCTTTTCTAATGCCTTCGGAATTATCTCATCTGCAACTTTATTTTTGGTATCATCAGTATTCTTCTTACTCGCAGTTGATGTCTTCTACGATGTATTCGTCGACCTCTTCGGTAACTATCGCTTAATATAGGTCATTTTGATTTAGATGAAAAAATATTTAAGCTAATTTTGCTCGTTATTTTCGCTAGTTTCAACTGCCTTAAGGACTTGAAATACGTCCTTATGCTGAGTCCAGTCGCAATGGGGGCGCTCGTAATCTCAACTATTACACTGATTGTGTCAATTCCCTTTAATACTGACAACATTAATTCATCATTTTTTGATTTCCCAACCCTCACCCTCAAGGACCTCTTAGCAGTCGTATCAATCAACGGTTTTGCATTCATCTGTCATCCGACCATATCACCGATAATTAAAGAAAATGAAAACCAAAAAAAAAACGACCTCGCAATATTCATCGGTTATGGACTCACAGTGGTGCTTTACATATTGGTAGGAGTACTTGGAGCTCTCGCAATATTCCACAAGCCTCAATCTGGCCATTAAAATATTATCAGCTACTTCAAGGGATCATTTCAAGCACCACTTATTGGATCTCTTACTTTTCTCTATCTTTTACTCATATCACCCATCTTTCCATATGTAGCGAAGAATCAAATCATCTAGCTTATGCCTAAAAAAAGAAAAGATTCAATATCAAATTTGTGGTTCAAGACATCAGTCGCTTTCGGCTTACTTTGGATCACTGTAAATGCGCTATTTATATTACTTGACATTTCTCCAGTTGTGGTTATTTCCTTTATCTCTACAGTCATGGCTTTTTATGTCACCTACTTCCTCCCGATCTACATGACCATCAAGGTTGGCGATTATAAGGGGGAAATCA
>Ga0302188_10002899_pt1 | contig 12197 bp, 7 predicted proteins | sample II_Bog_E2_1_FD_198783 | JGI IMG/M metagenome (GOLD analysis project Ga0302188, IMG submission 198783) | Peat permafrost microbial communities from Stordalen Mire near Abisko, Sweden - II_Bog_E2_1 | ecosystem: Environmental > Terrestrial > Soil > Wetlands > Peat | place: Sweden: Abisko, Stordalen... | reverse complement strand
ATCTCTTTTTCTGATCGATAATTTTAAATACTAATTTATCTTTTCAATTTAAAAGAATATCTGAGACACTAATATTTTGTTTCATTTTTCATTGTTTAAAGTTCATAGTAAAATTTATGAGCTATCTAAATTATCGAATCAATATTTAAAAATGTAAAAGGATGGGCCATCCGATTTTAGCCAATCGGGCATCCGGAAAAAGATGGTTAAATCAGTAGATCTCAAAAGAAGGTTGTTCGAGGTGGGTCTCAATATTAGTCCTCCCACCAACATGCTCTCATCTGCTTTAAATACTCATTCATCCCCAAAGCACGGACTTCTTTCCAAATACTCGATTTTAAAGGATAATTCCTCCCAGCTTCTCAAATATCAACCAATGCAATCAGCCATGACCAAAACTCACAGTCGCTAATTTAATATTCGAAAAAATCCTCGACAAATTTCTTCGCCAAACAATCGAAGCAATCAATTTGCAACTCTCTCTTCCTTCTACAAGCCTGATTCGGTTCGCGTCGAGCATAGTGAGACTACAGATCTTAGATAAGCGCTTCTTGACTGGCGTTAACGAGAAAAATAATAGGAGGATGCGTGCGTATAATAAAAATAATCTCCAGAGTCGAAGTTGGACGAATATGTCAACTTAGTATTGCGTGGGGTGGAGCATATTGATGAATTTTTGTATTTGGTCCGAGGCAGCGAATAAAATATATACGAATTGTAGCTGGTTAAATTTTAATCAGTCCGCGAACATGAAGGGTAAATGAGTTTTTAGTACTACACTGTAAGTAAGAAGGGATTTTGTCAGTATGTTGGAGGTAAACCTCAAAGTTTTATTTAAATTGCATAATGGGCAGAAGAAAAGACTCTTTATACTAAAATTAAAGCTCTTAAATTTTTTCATAGATTTCGTAGATGGAAAACCTTGCAAATGTGGAGAAGGACCATAACCCGGCAGCGTAGAGAAGCTATCTCCCACAATCTTCTTGAAAAATTATTTTTCCTTGATTCTAACACACGCAAAACTATCCTTGAGTTGCGTAAGCTAACAATTGACATGGAAAAAAGTGTGCTCATTATCGCTAGAAACGAGGGAACTTACACTTTGGAAAGTTTCAAGCACTGCCAATAACGCGCCCGTAGAGAAGCTTCTCTTGCGGTTGAGTAATTTTCTCGGTAATCTCGCACAGTTGTGAGAAAATGTTTTGAGAATAAGCTTTCTGAATTGAGATAAATTATTAAAAAAAATGCTGGAGAGGAAAGACCTATTGGAACAACTGGAAATGCTCAAAGCCCCAAAGAAGGAGCTTTTCAAGCTTTAGGTTTTCCCACAAAAATGACATATGAACATAGATCTCGTCTTAGGAAAGAGGCTGGTAGATTTTTAAGATTTTCCTATTTTGTTGACAGTTTGCACTTAAACTGCTTGACTGGACTTTATAATTCTCAAGTTTCAGCCTTTATTTCAAGGCTAGAAGAACTTCAATTAAACGAGCAAGTCAAACAAAGGGCTACTTTGGAAGAAGGAAAGGATGAAGCAGAAAGGGAAAAAATGCTCGTTCTCCAACTAGCCTGCAGTTTTAAAGAAGTACCAGAGAAACTCATTTCTGAATCAAATCGTGGATAGGAATGGCTTCCCACGAGTGACATTCGACTCAAAGGGGAAGAGGCAGGCCTTAAATATTGGGTACCAAGATTATGCTAGCATTGGTTGCAGCTTCAACCAACTATAGATGAAGTACTGGATGAATTAGCCTTTTTACTCAGAGAAGGATTAGGATCATTAAAATGTTTTTAAAGGTGGGCCAAGCATCGATAGATGCAGAAATACGTGAATATTTTAGAGGAATGGGATGACTTGGTGAGTGAAAATTGGTAAATAAGTTAGAATGATAACTTAGATCCCCTTTTACTTCTTGATTCACTTGATCCCGCCCTTTCCAAACTAAAATACATTCTCAAAGAAACTGAGATAAAATTATCTGACAATATTCGTGAGATCCTGACAGATCTTCTGAATGCCTACTGGGTATACTCTCAACTTCCCCTTCTTAAATTGTAAAATCAAGCTCTACTAAATCCTGCAGATACTTTTGAACAGTTTCTTCAATACACTACTAATCAATTAGATAAAATAACTAATGAGCTTCCTCATCGAATTGAACTTGGAGTATTCTCTGTCCAAATTACTCGAATCAAAGGTATTTTGGGACAACACTTCGCAGGAGTATTATAAAATTTTAAGGTTCGTTTACCTGAGCTAATAGAGGATCGCACGACAAGGCTAAATGAATGGCTGACAATGTACGGAACCAAATTACGTGAGTAGATTCTTAATATTGATGACTATGTAAAAATGGTTCAAACCACTCGTGAAATTGATGGTGAATTTAATGAGTACCGTGAGGAGTGCAATTAACTCGGTCAAGTTTATCAAACAATGCAGCAATTCAGGATTGATACAAAAAAACGGAAAGATTTTGAAACTGTAACGCTGAAGCTGAAGGATCAACTTGATCAATTATTGCTTAATGCTTAGCAAAACATTGAGAGAAAGGCTGATTTGTACACTCGATAAGTTCAAAAATACCATCTCCCAGCACTCATTAAGGATATCACAAAAGCCCTTTAAAACGTGGAACAACCAAAATTCCTTCGGCTGGATTCTGATAGGAAAATAATCTTATCTGATTTGAATGCTTTGCAAGGACGTCAACTATAACTTAAACAACAAAGAAATAAATGCTAAAATTACATGAAATCACTTAAGCTGACTCCCCAAACAGTGGGGCAGCTTGACGAACTTGAAAAGGAAATTACTTCCAGAATGGACTTATGGATGACGCTGGACAAATGGGATATTTTTAGGAATATAAACCAAGATCAATCAGTTAAAAATCTTTAATTATCTTTGCTCATCTAATAAACCTTATAATTTTATTAGACATGCGTTCGTCTAGAAGGTGCCTTACCCCCAAATTAAGTTCTCAATTTTTTGAGGCAGTCTGTCGGAGAGTATCATGTTCATCTCCCCCTTCTCATTGGTTTTTCAGAACCTCTTTCAGAAAATCATTGGGCATAAATTTATTAAATTTTGCCTTAAAAATTTAATTTTGATATAAAAAAACGTGAATTTACTCTTGTAGGCTTTTTGAGAAGTGGAGTGGGGCAGCGTGCAAAAGATATACAATCTATATTCTAAAAGAGTAGAGTGGAGGCAAAGCTGCAAAGATAGTATCATTAATTATAGGAAAAATGGTCCAATTTAATTGCAAAGATTCGCATTGAAGGCCGCTTCTCTATTATAGCAAATGGGGAAACCTTGAGAAATTAATTGAACGAAATTTTGTTGTCATTAGCCAATATGCTTGCTAATCCTCATGCTCAGGCCCTAAGGCAATATTCAATCAGCTATTAATCACTATATGCTGCCCAATAAGCCTTAGAGACCTGGATTAAAATCCAAGATCGAATGGTTGACCTCTAAAAACAATGTCGACTGTTGGATATTAAAAAATTGCCAGACTATAATTTCTTTGAGAATGCTGAGCGTATTTACAAGCAAATTAGCAAACCAATGCAAAGCAAGGGGGCTGAAACTGGTGTTAGGCTTGGCAAATTACTGATGATTGGAATTGAGGAAAAATTTACCGAAATTAATGCTAATATGGAGAGAGTTTAGGATAACATCAAAATCATTCTTCAATAGCATAGAAGGATTTTCCCTAGCTTTTACCTGTTTACAGATTGTGAAATTCTAAGACTTATCAGTGAACCAACCCACACTGTGGTTCAAGATGCTGCCATTCGGCTGATACCAGTAATAGATTCTCTTGAATTTGAAGGGGAAAGAATATCAGCTATTGTAACTATAGATGGGGATCGTTTGATTAAAAATCCTATTTCAATGAATGCTGAAATTTAGCAAATTTTGTTTCTGATGGTGGAAACTGCCTCGTAAATGCATAGGCGTTCGCTGAGAAACTGCAGATACAAAGCAGTGGAAAACAGCTTAAGTGGACTGATAGAGCAATATAATATTCAACACTTGTTGGCTGTCAGTAGAGTGGATTTCAGTCACTATACCACTATTTCTATTGATAATCAACAAGATAATCCAGATTCCCTTGCCCAGTTTAGAAAAGTTATGAGGAAAGACACAGCCGAAGATATAAAAAATAGGCCAGCTTTCAAGGAATCAAAGGCCGTAAATTGCAATACTAATCCTCAAAAAGACAATCAAGGTACACCAAAAATTGTTTATAATAGACTCACAATCCTACAAAAATATGATACTCTCTTATTACAACAACTCTTGTATGAGGAAATATTAGATTTTCTTATTAAAAACAATGTTTAAAAACCTGACGATTATGCCTGGGTTTCACAACTTAAATTTTTTTGGGAAGATACCCCTGCAGATGAGCCTAACATAAATGTGCGTCAGTTGCATCTTTCACTCAAGTATGGAAATTAATTTTTGGGAAGCAAAACAAAAGTTATCCTGCAAAGTCAGGCTGAGGTTTTGTTGGGGCTTAGACTCAGCCAAAACGTTGCTTATAAAGGAAATAGCTATTCTTTAGAGAGATTAGTAAACGGTATAGGCTATAAGCTTTTAGCATTCACTGCATCTCCCCTTATTTCTGAAATCAGTCTAAAAAAATTTCTTATAGGATGCTATTTTGCAGATTACTTTCCTCTTATCCTTGTATCAGATTTATTGGACTCTTGTCTAAGCCGTCAGTTATCAACTCAAAAATGGATAGATGAGTTCAAAGAAAGCAATTTGAAAAGAAACAGTCCCTACCTGAAAGATACAGACAAAAGTCGCTCTGTATTTTTAACAGTAAGAGATTCTCAGTCGTCTGGATATTTACTGGGTGATAGTTTGAGAGTAGTAACTTACACACCTCCGAAGCAAGAATTGCTTAAAAGTGGAATGAGATTGATGAATTTATTTGGCAACTAAAGAACTTCGTTGCTTCTTCGCATTTTTGAAGGAGTTTAGTTTTTGTAGGAAAGGAGTCATATGCAGGGAGTATCAGTTTAGTAGTTTTTGGATTTGATCGTTAATTCAGAATAATAAATCAATGAACATAAACTTTTTTCTCATCTTCTAGCTTATCTTAAGCCCAAAATTAATCTTGCAACTCACGAGGCCGTTTCTAAGCATCTTGAATCATTAGGCCTTTTACCTCTTGATTAAAGTTCTCCCCAAAGGATTGAAAACAGTAAAAACAAGATTGCTGAAATTATAGATTGCCTCTGGTAAAGAAGAGTGCTTGTGCTGAGTGGTCGTGGTCTGAGTAAAAAATATTTCGTGAAGAAGTAGCTAAAAAAGATGAATATTGAAGTTGTGGAGATATATGGCTAAAGCATTAATTAAGATCTCTTAGGTTACCAAAATTTACTGTCTGTTTTTCAGAATTACTTTAAAAATAGTCAGAGCAAGCAAGTAATATACTTCTAGGCTGCCACCCCACATATATTACTTGGTTTATAAAGACTGCTTTATCTGGACCAGTACTAAACTGCAAATTTGTTTAATTCACAGATTTGTTTTGTAATTGACATTCCTTCAGTATAAAAAATCATCACTCCTCGATCACTTTCCAGCTTTGCTATTGTAAACTACTAATCATTTAAGGAGTATATTACTTTTGTCTCTGAAGACTGGCCCTTGCTTCATCTTCCCTAAGATAAACACAGATTATTTAATCGCATTTTTAGTGATGTCATCTTTCCCACTCTCTAAAATCTCACGCCCAATAAAGATGATTTAATCATTTAAGAAAAAGTGACGAGATTCTTGCATTTGCTTTAGTCATTACTTCCAGTGAAAAATTTGCTTGAGGCTGTCATCTATTGTCTTTTGCTTCTTTATAGAGGATGTGAGGAAGAGCAGTTAAAGCTAGAGTACTTAGTAAAAAAGCAACTAGGTGATGACAAACTCCCTTAAGACACCAAAATAAATCAGCTTGTATATTCCAAGGAAATTCAAAACGAGGGATTAGTTACTTAGATAAGCTATTTCGACTCGTGGCTCATACAAACTCAAACCGCAAGCGATCTACCTTGTTTACTTACTCCTGAGTATCTGCATTCCCTAATAATTACGAGGCGGATTCATTAAAACACAAATTTTGGAGTGTGCCTATAAGGGAAAAACAACTCCGGTAAATCGAGTGCCCTATTGCTGTATCGGTCCATTTATCATTAAAATGCATTTTTCCTTAAAATATCACCTGCAATGGGTGGTGGGTGGACTAAAAAACTGTCAACTACGCTATAAAGGCATGGCCTAAATCTTCTTGGTGCTCGTATCAACTACAAATAAACAATTTTGATGATAGATGATCTCCACCTTGGCGAAAGGTAGAGTTTAATTCCACTTGAACTTATGATCAATTATAAAAAATGTAAATGCTAATAAAAGGAAATGGAAATATAGAATGTTAAATTCATGATGACTTCCAAAGAACTACCATAAATTTTAAGCAAATCAACAGTCAAAATAACCATAAATCTTACCAATGATTAATTGAAAAACATTTTCACCAATATTTTAAAATCAAATGTTGACCGAGAATGGGACCTTTCGCCTTTACTTATTCAAAAAATATTTAATAATTCATTTGATTTATGCAGAAGGCTCATTAAATCATTCGAAGGTAAGGCAAATGAGGCTTTTCCAGTCCTCAAAAGAATTTTAAATGGGTTTAGTAAACTCAAACTGAAGGAAGGAGCTCCTATCGAAAAAGAAATTGAAAAATTTTGGGCTTTCGCTTTGTTTTAGGGCCTGAAATCATATGACATCACTAATATTTTGCAGGAGGAGCTTAAGAGACTATAATTATTTTCGTATAACTCAACAGCCTTATCCTACACCCATCTTTGCTCGCGCCCAACGTAAAAGCGTGTATAATTTTTGCGTGATCCTAAAAAGTTGTACAACATGCTAAATGAACGTATCTAAAAGTACAATTAAAGTGATTCAAAGCGTTATGGATAAAGTTTTGAATTCATTAATTTCGATAGTATGCTTGAGAAGATAGTTTGCATCAGCCACTCACTTCTGATGGACAGTGATCACTTAATTTGTGGGAGGAAGGGTACTGGAAAGGAATCACTAGTTCGGTTAACTGCATTCTTGAATGGTTTGCTCTATAAATAAATAAAAGAAAGCATTAAATGTGCAGTGACTGATCTAATAGACAGCTGCATTACATCTCCCTATCTGCTGTTTAAGCGTATTCTAAGCGAATCAGATAAGGACCAAATCAAATAATATTACCTCTGTGATTTTTAAAATTAAATATTAACACATGGGTAGGAAAAGCCGAAGGTCTTTATCAGGGAAAAAGAAAAAGCATCAGCTTTGAAAACAACTAAACACAGTTTACCCAGTAGCGATACATTTACCATGCCGAAACCCAAGTTAAGTCTGGAAGATGTGGCCACTTATAAAAAATCATTTAGACTTGTTCTCTCTTTGCTATCAAATTAGCAAGTGACGACCATTACTCCTGAAATTATGGTTAATTTACACCTTGATTTCATTGATTAAGTTCCTGCTCCAAGCATCATACTGTATAATGAAAAATTGTTAGCTGTCGATGGAGTTTCTTGTTCCAAAGATGCTCAAATTCTCATGTCTCAAATCTATGAGTTTTCTCGCCAATAGTTAGGCATATCCTTGAGGGAGAATGATGACTGTGTTCGACTATTTTCCTCCTTCTTGGCCAATTTGGTCTCATAAATGACATTAGAGGCGGATAGATATGCGAAAGTGCTTCAGCTTTTGGTTAAACTGAGGAATTCGTGTGAATTGATCAGCGAAGAAGTGACTAATTTGCATTCTAAGTTAAAGGAATTGTCAATTAAGGGCGAGAGTATTCAAGGCACAAAAGCAGAAATTTAATCACAACTACGTGAAAAATCAACAGCCTTAGCTGCAGGTGAAAAACTCGCAGAAATACTAAATTGGTTGTAGTCTTCCTACAAAGAGAGGTATAACTCCATCAATGATCACTTGATGGACAGAAATCAGCTTGAACTTACTTTTGCTATCACTGCGACATATTTCATTTACCTCAGTAATCTTTCCTATCCCAAGCGCAGACAAATATTTAACAGTTGGTATGAAGGGGTACCTCTCATGAAGTATTCAACTAACAAACGCATCCAAAGCTTTCTTTCCTTGTTTTTGCTATATTAATAAGAATTTAATGCTGAACCAGTCGATGATCTCCCAGATTTTTATTAAAATATGGCTATCATCTTTCATAGTGCCAAGCCAATTGCCATTAGAGACGACAGCTGGAGGGGTCGACTGTGGCTCTAAAGAAACTGCTCTTTCCTATATTTGAGAGAAGATAATAAAGATTTCTATGAGAGTATTAGTGATTATTTGAGCAAACCAAGCAACATCCTGATTGAAGTTGTAAAACAGTAAACTTTAGATCATCTCAACAATACCCCCATCGGCACTTTATTATTCCTTCCAGAATCAACTTAAAAGATAAGTTTAAGAGGAGAAGAGATCTAGGTGCATCATTAAGCAAAGGTCTACCTGCTATTGGGGAAAGGAATTGTAATACCGCGTCAATTACAACAATAGTTTACAGAGGTGCTTTTCTCTGAAAGTAAAGAAATGCTTGAAATATCACTGACTCATGAATATCTCTCCTATTTCCAGAGGTAGAATCAACTCACCCGGCTCGATTGGCACCGAAAAATACGTAATCTAAAGTTAGACTGCGAAAATGCGATTGGACAAGTAGCAGAAAGCATATACGAACAGTTGTGTGGCACTTAACCTGCTCCAGAATAAGCTATTCTCAGTGAAAAGCTTAGCAAAATTACTGATAAGTTAATGGTGAGGGCTCAAAATCAATTTACTAAGATCAAGGAGAAAGAGGAGTTAATTAAAGACTTCCAGGAGAAATACGATAAAGTTAGTTTAAAGATAAATATGGAGCCAGCTGTCTAATTTTATACCATAGCACAAAAAATTAGAACAGCCCTAACTTTAATGTCACAAAGTAGCAAAAACAAGCAATTACTTTTTTACTATGCCCCTCCCTTTTCAGAGTTTTACACAATTATAAAAAGTGCACTGTCAAAGGGTCTCATCAACAGCATCCCTGCTTTGATGATCTTTGTACTCAGGCAATGGGGTCCAATGTATAACAAGCAAGACTATCTCATATTTGCACTATTACTGGTGGCCATTACCAAGGGAAAATAACTTGAAAGCTTTATGGAAGCCATTTCATAAGAAGGACTAAAGAACGGATTATTGCTTGGTTTGATTTCCAATTACAACGACGTTTTATTGTGTGAAAGTTAAATTGAAGACGTGGTGACTTAAACTTTGATTGAGCTATTTGTAGAGGACCCCACAACACTGGATCCTCTAATGTTCTCAAGGGACACTCCCCTTTTGCCTATCATATGGCTTTAAGAAGAAAATTCTCAAAATATTGATCAAAAGATAGTAAGAATCCATAATCTCCTTTCCAATGCAGAAATTAAGCAAAAGATACTTACTAAACACCCACGTGTTATTGAGCCTTCCAATTAGTAACCTTTAGAAACTCTTCTAAAGAAGAACGTAAATGATGAATTAGAAGTCCTTATATTTGAATGTAAAACTATGGAGGAGACTTGCAAATCATTAAGGAATTGGGGCTTCGGAGAAAAAAGCATCATTTTTCTTTCTGATCCTAAACAATGCCCTTGGTCTCTAAGAGTTTTTGAATGGGTCGTTCAGTTAGACAATGACCAAAGCATTTTCATGAATGTCATGGATCATTTTGTGAAAAAAAAGGTTTAAATTTTAGAGGATAATGCTATTAAAAACTAAAAAGAAAAAGAAGATATAATTTTGCTCTAAAATACTCTTCCACATCTCGCCAACCAGTTTAGTCAGCAGAATCCGATTATGCAAGCTCAAATGAGTCTGCCTATGCTGCATAACCAAATGAGTTTCCCAATGCCCATTAACCAAGCTTCTCATTTGCATGCTCATCATTAAACCATCGATTATAGCAGCGATAAGTACTTTAAGATTTTAGAGTTGTTTGTTTGCTGCATTAAGCAACAGTATTTCTTGAAAGGATTTCCTGTTCCTCAGATCTTAAAAAGTGAATTGATAATCGCCAGAAAAATGGTATAAGGGCAGGATAGTCCAATGTATGGCGAAGATAAAATCGCTTGTATGACTAAATGCATTGGAGCGACCTTAAGAGCCACTGTGCCTGAGATGCAAATCTACATTTAAACTTTGCTTGAAAAAATGGGTAAAATCTCATCAAAAAGCTAGGAATAGCTGATATCTGAATGTGAAATAGTTCTTTCTGAGGGAAGACAATATTAGTAACCAAAGTATGTTGCCGATAAACAATTGGCAATGTAGCTCGGATGGCTCGTAAAAACAAGACAGACCTTCAATTTGGACAGGTCCTCAATCAGTCTCAAGTATGTGCTCGAAATTTAAAACTATAATTAGGCCACTAAAGTCTATAAACAAGCTCCAAAAGCAATGAAAGAAGTCAAAAGGCAGGTAAATATCAAAGTCAAACGATAGTCATCTCGAAAAAACCTTGGAAGGGAAAGTGTGAGTCAAGGCAAAAAGATTCAGGTTCAAAACAAAGTCAACGTGATTAATAAATTCAGCATTAGCGAATTAGCAGCTCTGTACCTCTTGAGAGAAACCGAAAAATATGATCAGATACTTGAACAGATACATATGGATTTCGAAATGGTGAAAAAATAGCTTGAGAATATCGAGGAGGCGACACCCTCCCAATCTACTATCTCTCTTTTGCTGAATATAACGTAAGATAAGCCCACCTCTTGCTGGAAGATATTCCTCAGTGAGATTGGATGTGATCATTTGCCTCTATCTCTCGCTATCCGCAACCTTATTTCTAGAAGGAATGATCTGTTCGGCTACCACTCAAAACTCGTTAGTGGTGATTCCTGCGAAATCGATTTCAAATTTATTCGCAAGCCTGTGGAGTTCCTAAGGGCTTACTTTAGATCTTAACTCACTTCTCAAGATATTTTTCTTTTAACAAATGCCATATCTTCTGATGAAACTGAAAGAGGTGATATTTTGAGGGTGGTAGGCATGTGGGGATGGGGATGGCGACTTTCAAATTAGGGGGTATTATAGAGCATCGGTGACAGTAAGGCAGTTCAACTTAGCAGCTGTTTCATAATCAAAAAAGTAAATATAGCTCTTGGGTCGAGTTTGATCGATATGATGGTAAGTCCTGAGAGTGGTTTGCCTATGATGCGACTCTATTCGTCAGCCAAAAAAGCTCAAAGCAACAACATCGCAAACAAGCTGTTCCTCAGGATGTAAAACTGATGGTGAAATGATTTCGATAAAAATGACAAATTTAATATTTTTAGAGAATAGTCCTATAGAATAAGGATTAGTAATTTATTGGGAAAAGATAATTGAATCCAAATTAAATCTAGAGTATTTTTTACCGCGATGATAGTGGTGGCTTCCTCTATTTGTGTTTATTATTGATTTTTATTATTGCTATTTCGGAAGGAAGATTAAATTATTATATACAACATATTATATATGTTTATTAAGCTACTTTTGCCATGAATTCCATTAAATATACCAAGATTTATACAATTAACAACAAGAACGGAATTAATTTTTAGTTAGTCACAATTCAAATTGTGACACCTGCCAATCCTTCCTTCCTGCATTATGCCTCTCCTTTTTTTAAAGATTCAATCATGCACCAACACAACTATATTTTAAATCACTCAATATTCAACCCAGGGCTACAGAAATTGCTAAGAAAGTCATCAAGCACCCGAAAGTATAAGAAACTCTGGCAGTTTCACAGCTGTAAAAATAGTTTATGAGATGTAAACGCATAACTCATTTATAAGTGATTGATAATATTTTGAAAATTTCGAAAAAAATGGAGAGACCCCTATCCTATGACAAAATATCAACTGAGGTAAAACACTCCTTATATGTAGAAAAGGCAAGGCCTGGTCAAATTAGTTATTTTCTGTGGGTATTCCATCGCAAAAGCTGGAAGAATCCTCAGAATCAAGAACTCAACTGCCAAGCTCATCATCAAGAGATATCGGCAAACAGGCACTTTTTTTGAATCAAAAAAGATGAAGGACGGTTTGCTGAGGGAGGAACAAGCTCA
>Ga0302188_10002897_pt1 | contig 12206 bp, 4 predicted proteins | sample II_Bog_E2_1_FD_198783 | JGI IMG/M metagenome (GOLD analysis project Ga0302188, IMG submission 198783) | Peat permafrost microbial communities from Stordalen Mire near Abisko, Sweden - II_Bog_E2_1 | ecosystem: Environmental > Terrestrial > Soil > Wetlands > Peat | place: Sweden: Abisko, Stordalen... | reverse complement strand
TTTATATTAGTCAGCTCTATGGGACTAGCTCGCTCAAGTAGTAAATATTTTATACGCGTCAACTCACTTGGCTCAAAATGAAGAATTGAGCCATTTCTTTTGAGAGCAGAGCTCATTGTTAATCCTGCTAATTTCCTTATATTTAGACTAAGATTTTAGTTGGCGAAAAGATAAGTAAGGTATATATAGGATGTTGGATGCTCTTCAATCTTTTTAAGAGTATCATAGACTTAAATTTGCTTGGCATTATCGGAAGACTGTGCAATTTAAAGCAGATGAACAAGCTGAGCAAGATCTTGCTGGTTTATAGTGGCTTCAATATCGTTCATATCCTTTGTTGTAGTTATTAAAATTATAGAATTGCTTCAAATATTCATTATTTATCAATTGTCCTCAGATATTCAAAGCAACAACTAAAAATCTTAAAGAATTAAAGAAACTTTCCAATATTGATAATAAAAAGACAGATTCTAAAGTAATGACATATTTTACATTCTCTCAAACGACTGAATATCTTGCATGCATAAGTTGTTTAAGTTTAACTGGAACAATTTAAATCAATCATTTCTAAATAACTTAATCTGCATAATTCAATGAAGATAATAGTTGTTATTTTGTAAATGAATATACATGATCAAAAATTGAATGGAAATGGACAATATTCTCCACTTCGGTAGCATACAAGAGAAATATACCTTATATATGCTAGTAATCCTCCAAATAAAATTAGAAGGAAGGAAAACCGGTTTAGGAAATAATTCATATATGCGCTGATTATAAATATGCAGATGGGACATGAAATGTCAACTTTTATGCAGTGGGTTAATATCAACATTATCTATATTCATTCATAATTACCATTGATAATGTTAGACCAGTTGTCGCACATACAATGCCTTGATAGAGTCTTTGTATTCCTTGCTTATCTCTATAATATTTCCATTGAGGTAAAAGTCCAAAAAGAGAAAGAAAACAGGGAATATAAAGAAAGACAGCAGATAAAAGTGCTCCTCTCACTCCATCAAGCATGGAGCCAAAATATATTCCTATATTTAAATGAGTTCCTGGCAATAAAAAAGCTATAGGTATGCCAATCCATATCTGCATGATGTTAATACTTCCCTGCCGCAAAAGAATCGCCAGCAAATATGCGAATATTGTATCTATTGGTCCAATAATAAAGCATCCCACAAAATAGAAACCAAACACATATGCATATTGATCCTAATTATAAATTGAAAAATAGACCCACATGCTTAAGAGGATGAGTAATAGCATATAGATTGAAGGTTTGCCTAGAATGAAATTAAATGATAGTTTCTTAAACAACTACTATGATTTTGAACTCATTCTTTTTCTATTATCTTACACTTATAAGTATAAAGATATCACTGCTCCTAAACAAAGACAAAAAATTATAGAAGAAAGATTTTGATAGTGATAGAAGATTCCAGCAGTTACAAGAGTTAAAAATATCTTGGGCCAGTTCCAAAGAGATTGCTAAAAATAAGTCAAGAAGTTCCTCACCATAATGCCAGCAGCAGCTGCGTTAAACCCCATGAATATCATATCATATGATCTTGAAAAAGTATTATCTCGAAGAACATAGTTAGAAAGTCCCCCCATGATCGTTAAAACTATCCAAGGAACTATGTTATAAAGCAAAAAGGTATTGATGGCTATGCTGAGTGATTTAAATTTAAGGGTAACAATGGTGAGAATTATCTGCATGGTAGTAGGTCCAGGCAGACTCCAGCATAGATCATATATTTATTTGAACTGCGTTTCGCTTAGCCATTTATTAACTACTACTAATTGATCATGGGTAGTCTTCATATGGCTCTGTTGGTCTCCTGTATTGATGTAGGAAAGCTTAAAAATGCCCGTGTATATTTATTAAGTGGAGGATTGATAATCAGCAAAAGATAATCGCGCTTGGCTATCTCTTGACATATAATAATTTGAAAAAGTTGATTATTAAACAAACGGCAAGCTATTTATCCAAACGACCATTATAAACTTAATTAAAAATATGTTAGTCAACTAAATGAGTCAACCGGTATGAAGTATACATATTTTATGATCAAGATCATATGATCTTATTTTTACTGTTTTTAGTTTTACTTTATTTTCAGTAAATTCATTACCTGTTATTTTTTTTATCGGCAATATTGATGAAAAGATGAACGTTAAAAAATACCAAGTTGGTTTTGACCATGATTTTAATTTAATTACTCTTATAAACAGCCAATTAACCGAACAATAATGAAAAGAATAAAATTACAATATTACAGTTTCATAATTTAATGAGTCCAACCTTTCTTTATTGCAAAACATATAAAAGAGTAAGTAAATCAGACGCTGTATTCTTCTATTTTGGTGACGTTATCGAAAGTTCTGATTTTACTATATTTTGGCAAACGTTTGCTGATGGCCCCATTTTGAATTTCCTCGAGAAATTTAGCAAAGTATTATTGAAATTGTTCACTTTTTTGCATTCTGCGAGAAGAAAAAACATTTTCTGAAAGCAATCGTTTTCCCTGATCATACACTTATCTTCGTAAAAATTACTGAGCTCTTTCTATTGAGCTTATTTCATAGGTTTAGGCTATCTCCTGGAAACCGGGATATATCTTGTTAATGTCCTCAGTTTTTTTTTGCTGTCGGCTTGATGACGCCACACCAAATAGAAAATGAAGAATTTTTTTAGAGAAATAATTGGACTTTTGGAATACTTTCCACATTTTTGAAGCCAGAATGGAGGTTAAATCACTTTTGGCAGTAATTTTTGGAACAAGAATACTGATTTTAAGAGTAGTGATAAGGTGTTTTTGAAAGTTGTGGTAAGCGGATCTTTTATTCTTGATTTCCGATGAATTTTAGAGGTTTTACAATTCCTATTGGTCAATTTCAGACTTAACTATAAAATTTATTTCATTATCTGCACTTTTATCCTTTGATAACGTTTAATTTGGTTCCTATTCTCCATTCAGTTCAAGAAACTGACTAACAAACTCAATTTCACTATTATCCTTCCTGTCTTTGGAGTCACTGCTGGCCAATTAACTCTTAGCATGATAGTCTGAAAGAACTGATGTTTCAAAGATTATGTGATCGCTCATGGGTAATGATTTTTAAATAATATACTGAATGATTATAATGATAATACAAAACCGCTTTCCATTAATACAGGAGTAGTTTTAAGTTATTTTATTCAAAGAAGGAACGAGTCTATTCGGATGATTGATTTTACAAGTAGTCATCTTTCTCTCTCGGATCATATTGTGTAAATTTTTAAAACATAGCTTTTTAGCTTTGAATATTTTTTAAGCTCTAAAAAATGAACAGAAGAATAAGAAGCTTATCCAATTTTTTTAATTTTGCTATTTTAATTTCTTTACTAATTTTTCATATCCAAAAGCATTGATTTTGGACTGTTGATCAAAAATTATCAACTTTGCTCGTTTTTTCATATGAATTCTTTGAATTCCATCATCTTTTTCATTATTCTTTATTTTCAACTCTCTTTTGCGAAAGGTTTTTAAATCATTCTGGTCTTTTAAACTATGATAGAGCACTTTCGTTTTGAAAATACTTTCTACTTTGTCAATAACGAATTCAAAGATGCTTGGTTATTTTCTTGATGCATAAAACAGCAAATTGAAGATGCAAATTAACAACACAACAATAATATTCTTAGTTTACTTCAATAATAATGGAAATGTTGATGCCATCACAATCGCATTTTAATTAGAGATCTGTTTCTAGTTTATTATTTAATTCGTATTTTTGAAATTATCCTACACAGCCAAGATAAAACTAGTTTAAATAAAGATCATGCTCAAAAGACTATCCAAGAGGGCAAGTGTCAATTTTTATGGCTGATTAAGACTGGGAGAATTAAATAAAGGTTTGATAAAATTGATAAATATAATTCTAAACATGTCAGATAACTCTAATAAATGAATGAAATGGATGTTTAAACAATTATCATCAGTTTTACTGTTTTTTTGAAAGTAAATCGTGAAACATATCCTGGAGAAGCACTGATATCATCGCATGAGGAGCAATTCTGGAGTAAAAGGTGGGAAGACCCACCCATAGACCCAGAACACCTTCATTTTTGATACTCTTTGCGAAACAGTTAATGAGTCCTGAATAAGGGAGTTGGCCAGCCGCATCTCATATAAATGATGATATACTTGCTTTCATTTTTAAAATCTTAGTCTTAACATTGTCGAATGGCAAAGCCATAAAAGATACAGCAATGCCAGAAATAGCTGAAGCAGCCAATCTAATAGTTAAAGTATCCTTTTTTTATCCCATATATTTTTGGAGCTGTTCCTTCGATTCATTATATCCAACTAAATGAGAACAGTTGACAACCATAGCTCTAGCTACAGTTGGAATAGATCCTCTCCAAAGTCCAGTGAGTCCTTATTCAGAGTATATTCTTCCCAGAGCATCAAACACATTTTTATAGTTTCTTTTCTCAGCGACAGGCAAATTGTTATCTGATTGAAACCGAATCAATGCCATATCTGTAGGATTGGCAACAACTGATCCTATTGCTCCTGTAAAAAGTGAATAAGCTATTTTTTAAGTGAAGGTGAGACTTCTTTTTTATTTGGCTTTGACTTCATCTTCAATCACTTTGAACATTCCCATACGAATTCCACAGTATATGAATTGCCGAAGAATAGCAGAATCTAATCCTCTATATAATCCTATATGAGAGATAAGTTACCAATAACACCATTTTCTTAAACAATTTGTCGACCAACAAAAAAAGGGGAAAGGTTGATAGTATTCTTGCCAGCCACTTATCTCTTGGACTGAATGATAACCTTGACAGTATCTATGGGTTGAATCACAGCTGAAGCTACGCTACCTGAAAGAGAGCCTACTAGAAAAGGTTTGACATAGACCCAAAAAAATCCATCACTCATGTTTTATCGCTATTATCAAATAAAGTTGATGGAAAATTCTTGATAAGGTAGAATAGTAAGATCAAGCCACAATTATTATTATAGTACGATTAAAATAAAATGTTACAGATTGACTTGAAAAGGATTTGGAATTATTTTATTTGTGAATCATTCATATAGGATTAGTTTAGAATTATGTCATGATGGTTGTTAATTTATAATTAAAATCGTTAATTTCGTAAAATGGGAAACGATAACAGCACAAACAAATGCCAGATTGACTTCGATCTTGCCAAGGATTATAAATAAATTAAAAAGGAACAAAATGGCACTATTTTGTTGCACAACGAAACCAAAATAACTTACCTTCTTAAGGAATTGACTTATGGTTCGGAGATGCAGTTTGAAAAAGACAAGCAAAGATTAGAAGGATAAATAGAAGGGAATCTTTGCGACAACATTTTGAAGGTTATTAAAATCAAAACCCACACCATTCATGGTCTATGCTCGACTACTCACAAAATATATGTTATCTATTAATATCCACAAGTCACTCTACAGGATGAAATTTTGGCAAGACAGAAGGAAGAGAATCGATTTGATGAACACTAGCTTTGGAGTATTCTGCAAAGCTGTAATTATGCACTTTCTCTGCTAAGACCATCTATCAGTCTCAACTCCCAGCAAGTATTTATTACTCCTGATGGACAGATAAAAGCTATTCATAACGATATGATTGACGAAAACTATAGATTCTCAGTCAATTCCAAATATTTTTATGCTCCATAAAAAATGAAAAATTTTAATAAGCTCGACACCTAAACAGGCCTTATAAAATAGGCGGTTTTTAGTATGGGAATGACTTTGCTCCAGGCTGCTGTTCTTGATGAAGTGACTGACTGCTATGACTACAATCAGCAACTCTTTCTTGAACAAAATTTGGCGGCATTGTTATAGAGTCTGAGTGAAATGTATTCAGAAGATTTTATTGAAATTCTTGGAAGTATGCTATAAGTTAATCCCAATATACGATCTTCTTTTGCAGATATACAAAAAATGCTCGATAACTATTGGAACAATGAGAACACAGAGCAAAGTCCTACTCAAAAAATGGTTCCTAATGGGGAGTCGTTAAATATTCAAGCAGGTGAATAACGACTCAATTTTCTCACTTCTCAAGAGGGAATATTCAGAAATTTAGTAACTGTGGCAAGTAATTAAAAATAAAGTCTCAAGCAAGAGAATAGCTTCGTCACGTCAATAAACTCTAAGCCCCCTTTGAATAAAAGCAAAGTAAACTAATCATTAAAATACTCAAAATAAGGCTAAAATTAAAAAATACCAACACATATGGCGGGATCAAAGCAGTAATTCAATTCTACTAACAGTAAATAAAATTTATACACTGATCCAAAATTAATAGCAATGATAAAAAAAGATTTAGCAGATATAAGCAAACTTAAACTAAGTACGCTTAAATAAACGACTAAATACTCCATTCTTCACCAATAGACTGAATCCATATTTTCTTCGATTTCAGATGCGAGATTATCATTAAAAACACAGAATTAAAACAACAGTAACAAATTATCTCACAAACCATTATTGGAAATGCAAAACAATAGTATTCATGAAAGTCTCAAACCTAAAGAGTGGAAGGAAGATAAGCAACTTAGACAATCGACCGGGACAGATATTAATATTCAGGATAAATTCAGTAAATTGCAGATCAGCAAAGAATCTTTTATTTAAAGACAAAATTAAATGCAGGTCAGAAAATTAATGAATAGCAATAAGGACAAAATATCTTATTCTCAATTTAGGGATGAGGAAGGCAGATGGTATGAAGGATATGTCCTTAATGGTAAAAAATAGGGAAATGGCAAATTAATGTTTTAGGATGGAGCCTTTTATGAGGGAGAATTTAAAAATGGACAGATGCATGGAAAAGGAACACTTTATTATAATACAAGCAAACCTGCTTATGATGGAATGTGGTTTAAAGATCAGTTTCATGGTTAAGGCATCCTTTATAATGAATGCCCAGTCTTGCTCAAAAGACCTTTTAATTTTAAAGATTTCTAAGATGTGGATGAATACTGGATTAAATATGAAGGTAAAAATCGAATTATATAGGCTAATTCCGTGAAGATTATAAATGTGGCTTGGGAACACTATACTTGACTAACGGAGAGATCATTGAGGCCATGTTCCAATAGGACTGCGTTAATGGAGAAGGTAGATTTACTAAAATCAATGGATAGGAGATCAATGGACTTTGGACAATGAATCGACTCCTGTAAATAAGAGAATTATGAATGCTTTTTATGATATCGATTTTATTTTTTGATCAAATGAGATAAAGTTACTATCATTGGGTTTATTCTGATTCCATACGAACTCTATTGCCATTGGTACTCAAAGTAGCTACATTTTATCTTTATGATAGTATTTTTTATCTTTGACAGGTTCTATTCAAATATTTTTGCTGCTGTTCCTCGTATCTTTTTGAGTTCGGAGACTAAATAACATAAACCTTACCCAAATCTAAACATAACCACTGTCATAGCCCATGTACAGATCTTCATTGATCCAAGTCACGCAGTTAACTGCAGTATTTGATACTTTTAGTTTACTAATAAGCTATAAGTGATCTAAATTGAAGATGCAGACTTGTCCGTCTTAGCTTGTTACAGCCAGTAAATGCCCTTTAGAACCTCCAATACTCATCCTCATTAAAAAGTTCCTCTGCAAATATCCACTAAACCTATACTTTAATTGATAGCTTCGTGTACTATAGACATGAATTTACATTTCAGCCATATTGACGAATACCATTTTTTCACATTTTGATAGCTCAATATTAAAACTTTTGCCGGTTGTTAGGACACGTTTTTTTGTGACTGTTTATTCCAAATCAATGTAATTAAGTTAACTTTTTTTGCCATCATGAGTCAGTGCAACAAGCAGTTTTCGAGTAAGCATGTACTTAGCATCTGCAATTGTCTTCATCTTGAGTTTTCGAATTGTATCAGGTTTAGAGATCGACTTATGAATAACAGTAAGTCCGTTGTTATCAAAGGTGATCATGCCCACAGGTAAAAAAACGATAGAGTTGATTCTGGCTTGATGTACGGCTGTCTCATAAATATTTTCGAATCGACTATTCCACACTCTACAAATTTTGTCCTCTCCTCCAGTAGCAAAGCATAAATCTCTCTTTGCTGCTAAACAATATATTCTTCCCTCATGAAGTTTATTTCTTTCTGTTAAAACTAAACTTCCTCGGATAATTTTTCCGTTCGAATTTTCATCAATTACAACGACTTTGTCTCCTAATGACTTGACAAACCAAATTTGACTTGTAAATTTATGAAAGGCAACTCGCTTTTAAGGTATGTCTTTGCACTCTACTAAAAAATCCTCAAATAACTGGCCAACCTATACATCTCCGGCTTGTTTATCCCCAGCGAATAGGGTCGAAAACTCTTCTAAACTTTAAAAGTATAGAGGAACATAATTCTGTAACAAATTAACTGCATCTTGGATAAGTCCATTTTTCACGTGTTTGGAGATATATCTCTTGAAATATAACTCCAGCTTATTTTTTTTTAGTTCCTAGGTCAACCCGCTGATGTTCATAATTTCATGAATATCCTTTTAGACGTTGCGCTTACATGTCGGCAGAGCTTCTTCCGATAATTTACTGGCAGTCAGGGGCAAATTCATCTTTTCAAGCAATTGGATGAAATAATTGGCCTGAATAAGTGAGCGATTACTAAGTCTGTTTTGCGGTCTTATTATAAGTGCTTCATTGTCTAAATTTAAATTAGGCTATACCAAAGAAAGCATAAGAGAGATTAAGTCATTAATTGCAAATATAACTGATTTATTTATAGAAACGATATTAATAATGATAAATCTTTAATCTTTTATGATTAAATCACTTGATTCATCTTGATAAAGAGTGATTCGAGTAATAATTTGTCTATTAAATAAGTTCCTCAATTTGATTTCCATTCCTCAATTTCATGTTTATTTGATGTTCATCTTGACTGGCTTTTGATAAATATTAAAAATTTGCATGCTAAATACTCAGACTGCAAGAGCATTATCCTTAAACACCTATTCTAAAGTAATCAAACTCCATCTAATGATAAAATTAATAATCCAAATTTAATAATCAAAGTTTATTACTATCTTAAGTTAGATATTAGCATCAAATTATATCAAGATAGCTTGGCATACCCATCTTTTTTTGCAAAAGACATGAGAGATGGTTTTATATCAAAATGTTTAAATAAATCAATCTATTACGATCTCGTAAACTATAAGCAGGATGATTAGCTCCTCACTAGATTTATTAATAAAATATTTTTAAAATAATATAATTATTTTCCCTAATGACATATCGCATAGATGAATATTCAATAACTTTAAATATACCCATTAAAAACATTAAATTTTAGAAATAATTTAATAAGACCGATTTAATTTAGCTGAATTTTTTATATAAAACAATCAAGAATCTATGAATCCTAGCACCAGCATGATAAATTTGTTTTAATTTAAAAAGCTAGTAATAATTTAATAAAGTTAGGTCTATTAATAGTGTAAATGAAATTGTTTAATGATCTATCACGTCTGAAGATTTTACACTTTTATCGTTTGTACGTTTACGCCTCCGTACATTGATTTTTAACCCACTGGTATTTTGTTTTGATCTTACTCATCGTTCCACCACCTGTGAGTAAATGCCAAAATAATAACTACATCAATAGGAATGGCCAGAATAAAAGTAATAACGCATTCAAATGTAGTAAATCTGCATGCTGCTACAATACTTACAGTAATTGAATCAGTGCTACTACTTGTTAGATAACTTGCATATGCATTAGCTAGGTAGGGAGATTGTATTCCTGCACTCACAGCTGCTCCAAAATTAAAGCAAAGATCTGCAATGAGGAGTCCCAAAAGAATTTTAAACCACAGTGACCTTGAAGTCTAACCTAAAATGCCTTTGAGAATTAAAATGACTCCAGTGCAAGTCACAAGTTGCAAGATAGCAGTAATAATAAAATAGGCCATTGTTGGTTGAAACAAAGAGGAGGTAGCTGTTGACTTTACTAAATTGGTTTGTAAGGATAGAGTATTGCCGTATATTCCGCTGTCTGCATATATGTAAAATTACATGCAAAGTGCAAAATTGCCAAAACAGCCAAAATAATGGTGCCAATTAGAACAATGATTCCAGTAGGACCTTCATCGAAGCACTTGAGTTTGAAATAGGTGTGAGTTGTAGGAGGGGAGTTCATCAATAAAATTATGAATAAAATTATAAGTTATGCATTTATGAATAATATTTATACACAAATAAGTCTACCTTTTGACAAAATTAGCAAGCTAATAAAAACTATGAATAAATGCTCGCCAAAAAGTAAAATTGATTTATGAAACTAAAAATCTTCAAAAGACATACACAAAGTTTAAACAAACACTCATTTAATTTTTTAATTTTATCAATAAATAATAAACCTTTCTCTTATCTCATTTCTGACAATATTTTTATATTTTGAGTCTTTCCAAATCGTATAATGGTTAAGCATTAGTTCTAATCATTTCACAAATTATAAACAAGTTAAAATTATTAATAAAGAATAATTAGTGAAGTGATTTTATTGAATGAATTTCTATTTGATAAGACTTATTCTCGGCAATTATTATTGCTTTGAATTAAAATATATTTTTTTCTCTTCTTTTATGATAATTACTTAAAGTTTCTTCTCATAATAATATAATCATCTATTCTTATTAATTATAAAAAGTACAATGAAGGGAAATCAATTTAAGGTAGTTCATTTACAAACATTAAATTCATAAACAAACTGTTATTAGTATCCCTTTGATGCACATAGCCTTTGGAATGAAAATGGAAGCAAGAAGCTCCTAACTTACGAGGAAACATGCAAGGCTACTAAATCAGCTATGTTCGACAATGGCTTTTTTGATGCTTTTTATTCAGCCTACAGTTATCATGGAGATGTAAAAGTAACTCCTGATGATGTGTGGCTCGTGATCTCGCTCTATTTTTCTAAGTATGTAAACTAGAACGCTGAATAACTGCGATCGGCATTCGTTACTCACGAAGGTAAACAAACATTGACCATTACCACTGCAAATGAATTGTCAGAAAACCAATGGGATTAATTTTTTACTTTGATGATCTCTGCAATAAAAAAAAATACCACAAAGGGAATCGTATAAAAACTGTAAAGCGATTTCACAACAACGGGAAGAGTCGAAAGAATTTTCTCTACTGCAATGATCATGAACACCTGTCAAAATTACTTTAACTACGAAAGGCATATTCCTTTATGTGGAATTCAAAATATTCATTTCGGAGGAACTCTCGAAGACTGGCAAAAAATTTACTAAAAAACATAAAATTTAATGGAATTTGATATTGACGGAACATTGAAGAGATATATTAAGAATGTCCTCCATATTCTATAAAAATTTATTTAAACATACCAATAGAAGGTGGATTTAGAGTTTTGGAATACTATGGTTAACATTTATTACGGGAAGGGTGGGTACGGTTCTGTGAGAAAGTTTAGTGGATGGCTCATGAATTTCTTTGGATTTTAGGGATGGGAAAAAGCAATTCCCATTAATACATTAGGCTTTGATATTAAAATTATCAATTAGATCACTCAGCAAATTAAAATGGTGAAGCTGGTCGGGGGCTTTAAAGCAGTTTCAAGGGAAGGATGTGTGTTTAGACCTCACCTTTCTATGTCAATTCTGGATGATGAAAACCCAAAATCAATGAAGAAAAGATGATAATCTTGAACTTATTGAATATATTTGTTTATCTATTTACCATATAATATTACCTAAATATATCCATCTTAAGGATCAATCGCATCATAAGCCTAATTTTAGAGCCTTTATTTAAATGGTATTATATATTTTATCTTTATTCCATTTGTCTAAAAGTTTGAGAAAAGTGGTTTCTATTTAGTATCCAGAAAAACAAAAAAAATGGATTAAATTGTTTGAGAAGAATTGTAGAAATTTACCTATCTATTAATGATTCAAATACATTGATATATTGATTTGCTTCTAAATAAGTGCTTGCTGCTGCTATCTCTTCTAAAGATCAAATATAATTGGTCATATGTTGCATTGATTGAATTAAATCTCTATCTGTTTACAAAATTTATCTCTCCCAATTAGTATATTTTTTTATAATATATTCTTAAGGATCTATAAACA
>Ga0302188_10002892_pt1 | contig 12216 bp, 9 predicted proteins | sample II_Bog_E2_1_FD_198783 | JGI IMG/M metagenome (GOLD analysis project Ga0302188, IMG submission 198783) | Peat permafrost microbial communities from Stordalen Mire near Abisko, Sweden - II_Bog_E2_1 | ecosystem: Environmental > Terrestrial > Soil > Wetlands > Peat | place: Sweden: Abisko, Stordalen... | reverse complement strand
GCCTGCCAGTCGATTTTGACGTCGCCCTGGTAGGTGTGAACGTAACCGCTGGTGAAGTAGTTCTGCTGTTCAAATTGCTGCGAGAACAGCGGAGAGGCAACCATGGCCGCCGCCACTTTGCTGTTCAGCGGAATCTGATTGTTTGCGAAGGCCGGACGGCTGCCCAGAGGGGCCGGCTGTCCGGCGTTAGGTCCGCTTAGATAGACAGGGCTGTAAAGCTGTCCGGCAGGATTGGAGCATATGCCGCCCGCAAACGTGGCGCCCAGGTTGGTGCACACTTGCCCAAGGTTGCCGGTCAGATATGGCGTTGGAATAAGGGTATTGGTTTGGCTGGTCCTGGGTGTGTTGTCAATCGCGGTTTGCTCATCGGCAAAGAAGAACAGCTTGTTCTTGAGGATGGGCCCGCCGACAGTGCCCCCATAATCGTTCCATTGCAGCACGGGACGAGGCAAGGTAACGCCGGTTGGAACATAGTTGTTCGGGTTGCTCGATGACGCAACCAGCAGCGAAGCGTTTGCTTTGTCTTGCCAGGTGTTCGCGTCCAGAGCGGTGTTGCGAATGTACTCGAACAGGTCTCCGTGGAACTGGTTTGTCCCCGACTTGAGCGTCTCAACCACCACACCGCCGATATAGTTCCCGAAGTCCGCCGGCGCGTTGCTGGTTATGATATTGAATTCCTGAATCGCATCGGGACTGGCCACATAGGCAACGTCGTTGTTATCCGGCTGGTTGATGTCCATGCCGTCAAGCGAAGCGTTGTTGTCCTGTTCGCGCGCCCCGTTCACGTACGGGCGTCCGGTTCCAAATGTATTCTGCGAAGACTCGAATGCGAAGATGTTCGGGCTCACAACGCCCGGCGCCAGAAGCGCTAATTGGTTAATGTCGCGAGTGGCCAGAGGGATTGAATTGACGACATTCGTATCGAGTACAGTCCCCACCTCGGTGGATTGAGTCTGGAGCAGCGGCGGAGCGGAACTCACGTCTACCGTCTCGCTTACCTTGCCAAGCTTCATCCGAAAATCCACCTGGGCTACCTGGTTCAAACCCAGGTTAAACGGACTGCGCGCCTCGATTGAGAATCCCGGCGCCTCCGCTTTGACTTCCACCTTGCCCACCGGGATCTGCGGGAACTCATAAAGACCTGCCGCGGTCGTCCGGGTGGTCCACGTCGTGCCGCGATCCGCGTCGCGCACGGTTACGGTCGCATCTGCAACGGCAGCCCCTAAGGGATCTATCACGGTACCCGTGATGGAGCCGGCAGCTTGTTGACCAAACAGGTTTGGCGATGCGCCTAATGTGAACAAGGTGCTACACGCCAGGGCAATCGCATTCAGCAGAATTCGATGGGTCCGCTTCACTGAGTTCTCCCTTCAATTCGGTTTCAGGTTGATTGGGTCATTTCTGGAGAGCTATTAGAGTTCGTTTAAGTACTATATAGCAGTTGATGAGAGCCAAGTCAAGAAAATCTTGCGCGCTATATGGCCAGGTCTTCTGTGTTGCTGTGGAAAATCGATCCATGGATCACTGGAATCAATCGCATTCTCGCTTCTGTTTCTCTGTTGTCCTATGTTTTCTCCCAGACTGGTGCCGTCAGGCCGCACACACATGTGCGGCACACCACAACACAAGCGAGGAAAATCGATTCAGGAGAGCATATTTTCTATTCCGCTAACAGCTCTATAGCTATATTTCCAACTACAACCCGCTCAGTTGAGGTAGTATCTTGGATGCACACCAATTGGGACAGTTGCGAGAGCGGTGCAGGCCCGACCATGAACGAAGTGATTGCAGTCATGCCGTTGCATAAAGGCGAGCCGGCATACAAGAGAATCCAGAATGCCATTCGCGAGCGCATCGACTCTGGCGAACTGAAACCCGGCGACGTGGTTGAATCGGAACGCGAACTCGCCCGCATCCATGGCGTGAGTCTGATGACCGCGCGTCACGCGCTCGCGGATCTGGCTCAGGAAGGAATCGTCGAACGCCGCCATGGAGCCGGAACCTTCGTCGCTCCGCCCCAGATCCACTTCAACCGGCTCCTCAGCTACACCGAGCAAATGGCGGGCCTCGGCCTGGTAATCCGGTCAAAGGTTGTTTCGTCCGGCATTGTCAGCCGGGAACAGGACATCGCGGCTCGACTCGGCTTGTCGCCCACCTGCCGCCTGGTAAAAATCGAGCGTATCCGGTCGGCAGGCGATGAGCCCGTTGCGCTCGAGGTTTGCTATCTGTCCGCGGAAGAGTATTCGGCTGTGATCGACAAGGCGCTCGATCGAATTTCTCTCTTTGGAACGCTTGAGCGCGAATGTGGCGTTGAAATTGCGTATGCGGACGAAGAGATCGATGCGACCAGCGCCGACCAGCGGAGCGCCCGGCTTCTAAGCATTCCAATTGGGTCGCCGCTGCTCAGAATGCGTCAGCTTATCTTTTCTTCAAAGGGTCGCGCTACCGTCTACGTTTTGGGCCTCTATCGCTCTGGCCGGCATACCCTCAGGATCCGTCGCTTCCGCTAGCCCGCGATTCGCGCCTCCAAGGCGGAACAGCAAGAAGCGCGCTGCTGCCTTCGTGCATTGGTGGCGAATCTTCACCCGTAATCGTCCACCGGTGACCGCACCGGTCAAGGAAGGCAGGGCGGAACCAGCCTGCTTTCGACGTATCTCGTTTTACTTTGTTTTCTGTAAGTTGTTGATTCTATGGTGGGCGCTGCAGGATTCGAACCTGCGACTTCCACCGTGTGAAGGTGGCACTCTACCGCTGAGTTAAGCGCCCTGAACCAGACTGGCAAATGCCGCGCCGGCGGGGCGTCCCGTGGTTTAGAGTAACACCAGCGGGGCTTCGCGGCCAACCCTTGCACTCGACCGGGTCCGGCCGCTCCCTCGCGCAACATCGACGATGCGCTGGATCGCCAGATCAACCCGCCAGGCACGCGACTTTCCCCCGTTTGGGGAAGCCCCGCTGCATCCTGTCCCCGCCGCCGGCGGCCTTGCCCTGCCTAATCCTACCCAGCCGAGCGCTTCCCGCCCACATGCCGGCGCGCAAAGTTCCGCTTCGCCGGGTTCTGTTTACCCGTCGTCGATGGCGCTGTTTTCTGCGCAGCCGTCCGGTTCCCGTTCAGGCCCGCCGGCCAACGGCGCGGCGGCCGAATTAGGCGAGCAAACCGCGAATTCCGGCCCTGAAAGTTCGCAAAAGGCGCAACCTTCCGCCGAGGATGGGGTTCCAGAGATTATGGCGACCCTCGTGCTGGACAACTCGGTCCTGGCAGCGGGTGCGGCTTCAAAGCCGGACTCGGGACCAGAGGAAAACCTGGCCTCAAGGGCAGCCCTGGACCCGGAAAGCGACGCGGCCATCATGCTGCGCGTGGCCGCCGGAGACGAAGCTTGCTTCAACTACCTGGCGCGGAAGTATCACCGGGCCATGATTCACTTTCTCTTCCGCATGGTCCGCAACCAGGCCGTGGCGGAAGAGTTGGCGCAGGAGGTTTTTCTGCGCGTCTACCGCTCGCGCGAGAGCTATCGGGCCGAGGCCAAGTTCACTACCTGGCTTTACCGCATTGCGACCAACCTGGCGGTGAACCAGGCCCGCGATACACGCCACGAGCGCAGCGCGCAGACCATTTACCTGGACGCTCCCGATGCGGAAACCGGCTCAACGCCCGATGTGGCCGACGATGAGCCGAGTGTGGAGCAGAGCATGATGCGCAATGAGCGAATGGCGGCCATTCGCGCCCATGTGATGGCACTGCCGGAACGGCAGAGGATGGCCGTTTTGATGCACAAATACGATGGGATGGACTACCGGCAGATCGGAGAGGTGCTCAAATTGAGCGAGTCGGCGACCAAGTCGCTGCTTTTCCGCGCCTATCAAACGCTTCGCGACAAGTTGAAGGATTTTGTGTAAGGGAAAACAGCCGGGCGAAACCGGCGGGAAGTGGGGTGGTAATCATGGAACAAGTAAAAGACAATTGCACCGCGATGGAATCGAAGCTGGCGGACCTGCTGCTCGACGAAGCCGCCGTGCCTGCCAAGGTTCGAGCGCATGTTGACACTTGCGACCGTTGCAGCCGGGAGTTGGCCGAGTTGCGGGCTACCATGTCTTTGCTGGATGCCTGGGAGGCTCCGGAGCCGAGCCCTTATTTCCTTACGCGGCTGGACGCAAGAATGCGGGAAGAGCGGCAGGCCGCGCCCGATGGCTGGTTCGCCCGGCTGCGCGCCCGCTTTGCTTACGGCCCATCGATGCATGTTCGTCCGCTGGCTGCCATGGCGCTGACCGTGGTTCTGCTGCTTGGCGGCGGAACCTACCTCGGCGTCACCGATTGGAACGGAACACCGGCACCATCTGGGCCGACTGCCGTGGTTCACGATTTGCAGACGATGGATAACAACGCCCAGGTTCTCGACCAGTTGGAGGCGCTTTCCGGGAACAACAATAACGGGACTGAATGAGTTGGCTTGAGAGGGACGGGAGACGCTTGTGACAGGGGGAAACAATACGGGACGTGGGAGACACACAGGCTGCGCGGCCATTGCCGCTCTGCTTGTGGCTCTGTGCGCGCCCGCGTTGTGGGCTCGCGGCCAGCGTGGCTCCGAGCCGGCTCCGCGATCCGCCGCGCCTCGTTCCCAGGCCGTCCGCCCTCAGCCTGTCAGGCCGCAGAGCCGCCCGAGGCCTGGCGCGCAAGTGCCAGGTAGGCCTCAGGCGGGGGAGCGTCCGGCTTATCCTGGCGGGCCCTATCCGGGAAGGCCCGCACAGCAACTCCCCGGGCAGCAATATCCGGGCCAGCCGCAGGGCTACGCCCCAGGGCAGGTACGTCCGCCCTATGCCGGCCAGCCGTACCCCGGCGCCAATTACGCACGTCCCGTCTATCGCGGGTATGAGGGTCAGGGCTATGCACCCCCCGGCCACCTGCAGGATTGGCTCAACCAGCACCGCAATCTTCCCGCTCAGGACCAGGAACGGATGCTGCGCAGCGATCCCAGCTTCAACCGGCTCCCCCCTCCGGAACAGCAGCGGCTGGTTCAGCAGTTGCATCAGGTAAATCAAATGCCGGAAGAGGCACGGGAGCGCCGCCTGGCGCGCAATGAGATGCTGGAACACCTTTCGCCTCAGGAGCAGACGCAGGTCTCCGTCTCCGCGCGCCGCTGGGGCGCATTGCAGCCGCAACGCCAGGCCCTGATGAGAGATGCATTTCGGGATTTGCGCTCAGTCCCGCTGGACCAGCGCGCCACGGTGCTCAACTCTGCCCGCTACCAAGGTGTTTTCAGCCCGGAGGAGCGCGGAATTTTATCCGACATGCTGCGCGTTGAGCCCTACGAGCCGGCCCGGTAAGCCGCGTCACTTTGTATATGGCAGCTTGAGCGACGCCCATAGCTTTATATCCCGCGACGACGCCCCGATCTGAATCTCAAACCTCCCCGGTTCGGCGACCCAATCCTTCTTCTCCGGGCTCCAGTAGGAGAGCGCCGCACGGTCCACCGAAAACTCCACCATCTTCGTCTCGCCTGCCTTCAACACAACCCGCTGAAACCCTTTCAGCTCATGTGCTGGCCGGTCGATCTTCGAGTGACCGGCGTGCACGTACAGTTGAACAACCTCAGATCCGTCGCGCGTTCCGATGTTTTTCACTTTTAGGCTCACCATCGTGAAATGCGTCCAAGAACGCGTGCGTTCATCGTCGTTCATGAAGGGTGTTAGCTTTAAATCGCTGTACTCGAAGTTCGTATAACTCAACCCAAACCCAAACGGAAACAACGGCTCCACATTCTTCGTGTCGAAATACCGGTAGCCGACATAAATCCCTTCGGCATAATTCACCTTCAGATTTACACCGGGGTAATTCCCATGCGCCGGTGAGTCCTCAAACTTTTTCGGGAACGAAACCGGCAGCTTGCCCGACGGATTCGCATCCCCAAATAAAATCGCTGCCAGCGCGTTGCCGCCTTCCTGCCCGCCATACCACATATCCAACAGCGCCGGTGTCTGCTCAATCCACTTCGTCATGGTCACCGGATCGCCGGTGTTTATTACTACAATCGTGTGCGGATTCGCTTTCTCCACCGCCTCGATCAGGTCATCCTGGCCGGTTGGCAAGTCCATCGTCTTTACGTCGAAGCTTTCTCCCTCGAGCTTCGGATAGCGACCCACCACCACCACGGCCACGTCGGCCGCCGCAGCCACGTCCACTGCCTCCTTCAGCAGTCTCGCGGTTGCCTCGGGCGTAGTCAGCGACGCATCCTCTCGCTCCATCCCAACGCCCAGCGCATACTTCACAGCCACGTCTTTCCCAGCCCGCTCGCGAATCCCGTCCAGCGGAGAGATGGCATACCTGGGCCGCACCAGCGAACTGCCACCACCGCCTGTTCGCGCCACCGCCGCGTTCGGCCCAATCACCGCAATCGAGTGAATCTTTCCCGCATCGAGCGGAAGCAGGGAAGCCGTGTTCTTCAGCAGCACAATTCCCTCGGTTGCGCCCTGCCGCGCAACGGCCCGCTGCGCCGGAGTGTCTACCTCACCGCCGGGTGTATGCGGATGGTCGAACATTCCACTGACAAAGATGACGCGCAGAATCCGTCCAACATTGTCGTTCAGCGTGGCCTCCGTAATGTGCCCGGCCTTCACCTCCGCCAGCACTTTGTCGGCCGTCAGCCAGCCCATGCCATTGCCCGCGGCCTGCGGCTGGCCGGTCGATGCCCAAGTCACCATCGGCGGCCCGCCGGGCATCTCCAGGTCCATTCCGGCGTTCACCGTTGCGGCTGTCGAATACGTGCTCCCCCAGTCTGAAATGACAAAGCCCTTGAACCCGAACTCTCCCTTCAGAATGTCAGTTAGCAACTCCTTGTTTTCGGCGCAATGTTGGCCGTTCAGCAGGTTGTAGGCGCTCATCACGGACCAAGCATGCCCCTCCTGGACTGTGGCTTTGAAGGCGGGCAAGTAGATCTCGTGGAGCGTGCGCTCGTCGATTTGCGCGTCGATGCGGTGGCGCTCAAACTCCTCATTATTCGCGGCAAAATGCTTTACCGACGGAATCACCCCTTCGCTTTGCACTCCCTTGACGTAGGCCACGCCCAGCCGCCCCGCCAGGTAGGGGTCTTCGCCGTAGCCCTCAAAGTTCCGTCCCCACAACGGCACGCGATTGATGTTCACGGTGGGACCGAGGATCATGTCCCGCCCCAGCGCCTTTACCTCCTGGCCAATCGCCTGGCCTTCGCGCTCGACCAGTTCCGTGTCCCATGTGGCGGCCATCGCCACGCCTGAGGGAAACGAAGTCGTCTCCACCTTCAATGGTGAATTGGCGCCGCTGGTGATTGCCGAACTGCCCGCCCACGACCGCACCCCCAATGGCCCATCCGCCATCTTGATGGCCGGAATCCCCAACCGCTCAATCGCGGCCGACTCCATCCAGCCCGCTCCGGAAAGCATGGTCGCCTTCTCCTCGATCGTCATGCGGCTCAGCAGGTCGGCAACGCGCTTGTCGGGCGCCAGGCCGGCATCCTTGTAAGGCGCATTCGCCGGAACGGGAACCCCAGCCAATCCAGCGGTTTGGGCCCTCGCGCACGGGGAGACAAGCGATGCGGCAGCCAGCAAGCTGGCAAGGCAGGGAACCGGGAGAACAAGCAGGGCAGGGCGCATAAGGGGGCTCCAGCGACGGGAGAAATCCGCCGCGAATTCGGACCCAATGGTAGCCGATGACGGTCGAGAAGAACAAACCGAGCTCAGTCGAACCCGAAGATCCTCGCAACTTGGGCGGCGCGGCGGGTGCGGTTCATTGCATACGCCGCGGCGTTGAAGATGACCGCTTTGGGTTTGCAGATTAATGCATTCAAGCGTGTGACAATTAGTGCAAAACAACGCAAATTAAGGCCATTTTAGTGCGAAATAAGCGCAAAAACGTGCGTTTTCGATGCGTTTTTGCGCTCGAAAATGCCTTGTGGAGCGGGAAAAACGATATCGACGATATCAACGATATCAGTGCTAGCAATTTGACGCTTGAGCAAACCTTGAGCGGGAAATGGAGAGAAAATGGGAACTCATTTTGGGAAGGAAATGCGGGCGCGGCTGTTGACAAGTGTGGAGGAGGCGACGGTGCCGTTTCGGATGGCGCGCGAGACGACTGGTCTTGACGAGGGCTGGCTGCGGGCGGTGCGGCGGGCGGTGGGGACGCCGGTGAAGGAGGTGGCGCGGCGGCTGGGGGTTAAAAGAGCGGAGGTTTGGAGGCAGGAGAGAATGGAGGGGGAGTCTCGGATCACCCTGGGCGCTCTGCGACGGGCGGCCGCGGCGATGGACTGCGAACTGATCTATGGCCTGAGGCCCAAACGGGGAACGCTGAGCGATATGGCGGCGGTGCGGAGTGCGGCGCGGGCTAAGGCGCTGCAGAGAAGACGCGTGGCGGCGGACGACCGGAGGAGTGAGGCAGGCAAACCGCGCAGGCGGCGCGACCCGCAGCTGGCGGCGATCAGGACGCTGGTGATGCTGGCGACGGGCGGGGAGTGAGAAGGGCCAGGGACTAGGGGCTAGGGACTAGGGACTAGGGACTGAGGGACTAGGGACTGAGGGACTAGGGACTAGGGACTAGGGACTGAGGGACTAAGGGGCTCGGCCGGTTCGAGGAGGAAATTCGCTTTGCTCCCATCCCCGGTCCCCAAAAGCGAGGGACCGGGGGCACCCGCCTAGGGACTAGGGACTAGGGGCTAGGGGCTAGGGACTAGGGGCTAGGGACTAGGGACTAGGGGCTAAGGGGCTCGGCCGGTTCGAGGAGGAAATTCGCTTTGCTCCCATCCCCGGTCCCCAAAAGCGAGGGACCGGGGGCACCCTCGGGGGGACTGACCTCTGTCATCGGGACCGGGGGCACCCTCATTTGTCGTTTGGAAATATCCCGGGATCGGGGCCGCTCGCCGAATGAATGGGGCACGGTGCATTTGTGGATCGGACGGCGAGTTCATTGAAGGCGTAACTCGCCGACGCGAGCCAAGATGCTCAGTAAGAAGGGGCCAGGCGAAAGCAACCGATTCCTTTCTGCGGCGAAGCAGCGGGAGGCATTCCCGGCCTTTCAGAGTTGACCCGCTGATCTAATCTCTTGAGGCGCGTCGTAGAACGCGAATGGATTGAGAAACTGTCGGCCGTACAGGAGCGCGCGGTCTGTCGCCGAGAGTTTTGCCTCATCGCAGATGCCTTCCCAGTGTGTTCGGATGCGATTCACTTGCCGGAGAATGATGGCTTTCGCCTCCTGATCTGAAAGAAGAAACTGCGGAGCCGCCTGCAGACACAGGGCCAACTGGCTTCTGTTGTTATTGCCAACAATCCGCATCCCCTGGCCGGCTTCTTCACCCTGGCGAGACTGCGGACACACATCATAGGCAGGCGTGAGATGGAGATTCTTTCCATCCCAGAAAGCGGCATGGTTGCGTGCGTGATCATCGGTGTTCCCGCACAGGATGTTAAAGGTGAGCCTCCCAAATAGTTCGCGAAGGTCTTCCCTGGGGTTTTGAAAGCGGCGCCGAATAATTTCCGCCAGCATCTCGTAGCTGGCGTGCCTGGCCATCATCTCGTCGAGTTCGAACATGGTGAGGGCCGAGACGAACGCCTTTCTACCCCATCCGCCTTTCAGACGCTCGCGGTCGAAGCGTTCGACGAGCAACACGTCCTTGCCGAGAGCCGTTTCCATGCGCACCGGGGAGACATTGAGCCCCGCTAAACTTGCCAGCCGCATCGCGACGTACTCCGCTTTCACGACGTTGTAGATGTCGGTGCTCATGGAAAACTTGGCGATGAATTTCTTGTCGTCGGATGTGAGCAGCGCCTTGGGTCTTGCACCTCCCAGGGATGTGCCGTGCTGAAGAGCGTTGTCCAGCCCCGGAGAGAGAGGAACTCCTTTCTCAACCTGCTCCGCTGAGCGCAACAAGTCGTCCAGGGAGGCCTGATCCATTCCTCGCGGCACATAGTTCGAGGCCGATGTCTGAAAATCCAAAGCACCAGCCCTGTCCGACCCCGATTCCAGCAGGTAGGTCAGCTCGCCCAGATCATGGCTCCCGGCCATTTCTCCCTTCACGCTGAGCTTGCGATTGATCAGGACGCGTCGGCCCCACGCATCAGGGGATGCGTCCCGAATCGATCCCGGCATCGATAAATCGTCTGCAAGCGGAATCTCCCCTGACTGCAGCGGAAGTTCCGGCTCGTAGATGGAAATCGCGTTTTCGCGTGCCAGATAGCTCCGGCCATAGTTGAACAGCAGCCGGGCTCCCACGCGCTGCAGTATCCCGGCGACGACGGGTTTCGTCTCACCTGGGATCCAGATCCAGACGTATGCCTCTTTGTAGTCGTCCTTAGAAATCATCGTGGATGACCCTCCTCGGTTTGCGAGATCTCTGGGGCAGGAGGCTGAGTTTTTCCGTTAACGCGGAACGTTGTATCTCAAGTCGATCTGGCTCGCCACCAAAAAGTGGAACCCCCGCGATAGTGGCAACTTCAAATACGGATCCGATCGCGCAACCCGGGTCCGCGCTTTCGATCCGGCGCAGTAGTGGTCGAGAAACGCCCGCGCGGTTGGCCATTTCCTGTGCGCTCATTTTGCGGTCGATCCTGCCCGCGCGAATCATCTGGGCCAGCAGTTCGAGGGCTTCGAGGTTCTGGCGGGAATAGGTGCGATTTGCCGGTTTCGCCATAGTGTCACCTGTAACATAAATATTCCATTAATAGGTTTAATGGAACACTTATGTTCCAATTATGCCCGATAATGAGAGTCATGTCAAAGTTTATTGGACCCATTAGCAAGATCAAAAAACGCTTTCGGACATATGTATGAGGCAGAATGGCGATCTTTATGGCTGGGCGATTGATCTTGCTTTTGAATGGACGACGGCCTGCCAACCAGCCGTCGTGAATCCAACACGTGTAATTGACAATGCGAGCTAATCAGTAATAGGACCGCCGTAGTGTCAAGGGAACCTATCCCTGCGACCTCGTTACCTTCAGTCAGGTAAACTGCCCGCATGGCTCTGAAGTTCACCACATCATACCTTGAAGATTCGCTGTCGCTCTTCCGCTATTACAAGAAGCTGGCCGAGCGCGCCATGGAGCAGGTCTCCGATGAACAGCTTTTCGCCGTGCTCGATCAGGAAGCCAACTCCATCGCTGTCATCGTGAAGCACATGGCGGGGAACATGCGATCGCGCTGGACCGATTTCCTCGTCGCCGATGGAGAGAAGCCCGACCGGGATCGGGATTCCGAGTTCGTGGATCCGCCGGCCACGCGCGAGGCGCTGTTTGCGTTGTGGGAGCAAGGCTGGCAGTGCCTGTTCGAGGCCCTGGAGCCGCTTACCGATGCCGACCTTGGCCGCACGATTACCATCCGCGGTGAGGCGCACTCGGTGATGCAGGCCGTGAACCGCCAGCTTGCGCATTATCCGTATCACGTGGGCCAAATCGTATTGCTAGCCAAGCATTTCGCTTGCGACGGCTGGCAATCGCTGAGCGTGCCGCGGAACAAGTCGGCGGAATTCAATCGCAGAGTTGAGGCCGGCGAGGCGAGCCAAAGGTAGACTCGCATGGGCCAATTCTCCTCGCGAAAAAATAAGGCCTCAGTTGTTGCGCAGCGCAATATAATGCAGGCAGCCGGACTCGACCCATCGATGCTCCGGCTACCTCAGATCTGAGGCGTTGTCCAACGTTCCGAACGCTGACCCCAATCAGCACACCCGGACCAGCCCTCCAGATTGCGGAGGTGAGAATCATGACGTTTGACCTTGCAGCCTTTCTGGAGGAAGCGGGGGTGGGACGAAGAGTTGTCCGCTTGAAGCCCAAGCAAAACTTCTTCGCACAGGGAAGTTTGGCCGACTCCATCTTCTACCTCCGGTCGGGCCGCGCAAAGCTCACCGTCGTTTCGCCCGATGGCAGGGAAGCCACTGTCGCGCTTCTCTCCGCCGGCGAATTCATCGGCGAGGAATCGCTTGCCAGCGTGGGTGGCCTGCACATGGCCACCGCCACCGCCATTGTCTCCTGCACCGCGCTTCAGATAGCGAGGGAGGAGATGATCCGCGTGATGCACCTGGAGCGAGCCCTCTCCGAAATGTACTTGAAATTCCTGCTCGCCCGGACGATGAGAACCCAGGCCGATCTCGTGGATCAGCTTTTCAACTCCAGCGAAAAGCGCCTGGCAAGAATCCTTCTGCTCATGGCCGAGCTAGGTGAGCCGGGGAACCCGGACTCCTTCATTCCTCCCATCACGCAGGA
>Ga0302188_10002891_pt1 | contig 12217 bp, 8 predicted proteins | sample II_Bog_E2_1_FD_198783 | JGI IMG/M metagenome (GOLD analysis project Ga0302188, IMG submission 198783) | Peat permafrost microbial communities from Stordalen Mire near Abisko, Sweden - II_Bog_E2_1 | ecosystem: Environmental > Terrestrial > Soil > Wetlands > Peat | place: Sweden: Abisko, Stordalen... | reverse complement strand
AACCAACTTGCCTTCATATAGGAGCGCATCAAGATAGAAAGAGAAGAGAGGGAACTCCATTAAAAATTGAAGTATAAGATCAAATCAGTCAATCACATGGCTCAGAGTGATAATGATTTTTATCCTGATTTACCTGGAAAAGACAAAGGAGAGTGTGGAAGTACATGCATTAATGAAAATTCAATTAATAGTTTACTCCCAATCGAGGAAACCACCGATATTCTGGTTAACCCATAAGATCATTCAGATCTAAACGAAAAAGATCAATCTAATTTGTAAGATAGTAATTTAATAAATTAAGATAAATGCATGGAAAAGAGTATCATTATCAGGATAGGAAATGAGTATTTTAATGAAGAAACCCTATAATACTGCTATGATTGTGATTCAAGATATCCGACAGGGAGCTAGCATATCTGTTCTGACTGCTTAGTTAGCTTAAATCAAATCGACAAAAAACTTAATTAGCTTTCTAAATTAAGTGAAATAGCTCTAATAGATAAGTTTGCTATTTTTATAAATACAGCCATGGCCAACTGTAACTCTCAAATTTTAAGATCGACTCTCATGATCTTAAAGGGCGATAAAAACATAACATTTACCCTGTTTGAATTGGTTATCAAAAAGAGATTGATCAATTTAATGAGTAAAAAGATTGGGATGGTCTTAGAGCTGGAAGATAATGAATGATGATTTATAGTCAATCTTAAATTAGAAAGAGTTAGTGGTTTCCAAATAGAATGGGCATAACTTTCAAATTTGTTAAATTTGTCATTACGGCTATTAATCCATAAATTTATGTTCTATAGACATACCTCAATTAATCCTGAAATACCAATCAATTTAACTGCAGCAATTGTATTGATCAAAAAACACAATATAAATAGTTTATGTTGATATCTTAATATTCTCTCCTCTTGTTGTTGATGAATTATAAACTTATAATTACGTCATAAGTTAAATAAATCAATATATCTAAAAAAGAAACATTCAAACAGATTCTATTCAGGAGGAAACCTACTTTCCTATAATTTTAATATATTTTTTAAAAGATGATCTCTAAATATACTTTGAAAAATTATCGCAGATTTTGCTGAAGCAACTAAATGAGACTAATGCTGATACATTCTCGATTGTTAAATCACGAATTATATTTGCATTTCCGATATATATGATGAATTTTTTAAATTGATAAGAGATAATGGAATATTGTAAAATCATCAATGAAAAAGCATCAGCTTAAAAAATAATAAAGAAGAATATGAGACAAAGCTGTAATTTAATAAAGGGAGGGACTTCTACTAATATTATCTTCAATATTTGTACAGGGAGAATTTAAGCGTTAGTATTTTTGAACGTATTATAAATCAATAATGACGATGAAACAAAGCTTAAAAACATCCAAGTAAGAGCAAATTCATTAAAGTCCAACCAAAACTTTAAAAGTCATTTCAGATCGGTATGAAATCAAGAATATCTATCTTGGACAAGGCAGCTACGGGTAAGTTTTTGCTTGTTGGGATAAGACAACAAAAACAGTTTTGGCAGCTAAAACAATCTCAAAAATCAAACTAATTGACAAAATCAATAGCAGCAAGAGTAAAGACAGGACCAAACAATTTTACATTAAATCCATACAAGACGAAGCTTATTTAATGAGAAAATTTAATCATCAAAATATCCTCAGATTTTACGGTTTATCAGAAACTGTTGATTACATCTATTTTTACGTTTAGTATTGCAATCAAGGGTAATTTCAGTGCTAATTTAGAAATCTCGCTCAAAAGATTCAAAAAGAAGGAAAGATTCACTATGAAAAAGCCTTACCAATCATGAGGCAAATTCTTATGGGGTGTCTCCATCTTCACTAAAGAAGAATTTGTCATCGCGACATTAAACCGCAGAACATCTTGATGCACAATGGTAACCATTGATTTATATAGGCATTGCTAAGTTGAGCGATTTTGGATTCGCGACCTTTTTGCAAGATGTTGATACTATTACATCTGAATTCAGTGTGGGCTCAGGTGAATATAGGGCTCCTTAAATCCTGTTTAAGCAGAAGTCAACCCTCAAATGCGACATTTGGAGTTTAGGAGTGACTTTCTACAACATGCTCTACGGCTGTCTTCCTTGGGACTATATTGAAGATGGGATCTTATGGTAAAAATAGCTGCACAATTCCATCTTATTCCCTCGTGAAATATTTGTTCCCAGTTGGATAATTTCGATTATCGAGAAGATGCTGACTTATGAAGCTTAGGCTCGACCAAATTTGTGTGACTTAATTGATTTCTTTAAATTCTGATACTACTTTTGATAATATTAAAATATATTAATTGAACTTTAAACTCAGTTGGTAGCTAAACAGTTGAGGCCTTAATCATTTTGTTTTGTGTGAATCTATCAAAAAGGATGAAATTTTATTGACTTAAAACCCCAAATCATAAATTAATTGTTTTTCAATATTTTTGTAAAATTTACCTTTCAAAGTATTTAATTATCTTCTTGACAACGATTTTTTTTTTTTTGCTTTCATCTACGACCAACTAACAAATATAAATATCTTATGAACTTCGATGCAAAGATTGCAGTCATCGACAACGGTACCGGCTATACAAAAATGGGATATGCTGGTAATACTGCACCAGCCTTTGATATTCCTACCCTTATCACTGATGTAGGCGATCAGAGTGCAAAGGCTGCATGGACAATGAGTAACAGGAAAATAACAGAAACGCTTGATTTCTGCATTGGCTAATAAGCCCGTGATCTAAGCAGGACACAAAAAGTAGTAAATCCAATCGCGGGTGGTATCGTTCAGAATTGGGATTTAATGTAAAAATTTTGGCACAGGAGTATCTTTGACTATTTAAGATGCGACCCTCAATAAACAGTGATGGTACTGACTTAGCCGCCACTCAATCCTCCAGAAAATCGGGAAAATATGGCTGAGATAATGTTTTAAACTTTTAACGTGAAAGGACTTTACATTGGCGTGCAGGCAGTTTTTGCATTGGTCTCTTCTTCCGGAATCGACAGAGATGTAAGTTACACTGGAACAGTTTTGGACTCAGGCGATGGTGTGACTCACATAATCCCTGTTGTTGATGGTTTCGTCATCAACAGTTGCATAAAGCACATTCCCCTGGCTGGCAGTAATATGACCACCTTTATCGCTAATATGATTAGAGATAGAAACGAGAGATGTCCTGTTGAGGAAGTCAATAAAATTGCAAAGTCTATTAAGGAAAAATATTCATATGTCGTGGAATCGGGAGATTTGCTGGCTGAATTTCAAAATTTTGATGAAAGAATGAGCAATTAAAAACTGAAAAAAAAGTATGACAAATTCATCGAAGGGATTGATCCAATAACCAAAACTCCATACAAAGTATCGGTGGGTTCGGAAAGATTTTTAGCTCCAGAAATGTTTTTTAATCCGGAAATTGTGGATGAAAGATACCGTCAACCAATCGACTAACTTGTGGATAAAGTGATTCAATTATGCCCTATAGACACAAGGAGAAAACTCTATAGTAATATTGCTCTTTCAGGGGGGTCTACTTTATTCAAGGGATTTAGAGAAAGATTGCAACGTAGAGTGACAGAAAGAGTCAATTAAAGATTGAGTAAATATGAGTCGATCTCCAATGCTAAGGTAAGATTTGTTGTATTTAGTCCACACCTATTGAAGTCAGAGTTCTTGATAATCCCTATCAGAGGTATGCTGTCTGGCTCGGAGGTTCACTGCTATCGGGTTCACCAGGTTTCAGTCAGATGTATCATACACGCAACGACTACTTTGAGAGGGGACCTTCGATTTGCCGTTATAATGCTGTCTTTTCTCGTTGATCCATTCATAGCCAATATCTATCATTAGATTATAGCATTGATTTACAAAATATTAGTCCCTCTAGCATTAATCCTATTAAGTTTTCACAAAAATTGATCGTATTTTCTCTTGACTGTGAAAAATCAACAATTATAAATTTTCAGTTGTTTTCAATATCAGTTTAAGCTCTACACATTTAAATTTTAAAAAATTAACCAATAACTGGAGTATATATTTATTCCATCGAAAATGCTTGAAAACTCAATATAAGCTGATTAACTCAATTTTAATGTATAAACGCATCATTTTAACCAACATTCCGTAACTTCTCTTTAAAGATGTTTACCAGACAAATTCAAAATGGACTGACTATTTTAATTACCAATTGAATAATCAGGTAAAGTAGCATAATTATTCGGCATTAGAAATCGAAATCTTATTTAATTATTCGATTGCTTAATAGAATCTGTATATTTCTTCTCATTATTTATGTAGGCAAGTTAAAACAAATAACCGGAAAGCAACGTTCGGAGAGCTATTCAGCTCGTCAGTTAAAAGAACAATTATCAGTGGAGGCTCTTCATTGTACTGTGTCTTTATTTCCACATCCTTGGATATTCTGTTTTCTCACAGTCAATCCTCTTTATGAATCCCCAATTTAAATGCGAAGACTCGGGCGATGATCTTGTTTTGGAATCAGAAGCTTGTGATAAATTGGATTTCTGCACGCTACAAAATGACTATACTCTTACTTCTCGCCTCAATCTCTACTGTGGACGCCGGTAGGATTAGAGAAATATCATTCAATCTCTTTTCGGATTCGGATGCATAGTGGGAGTTATTATCGTTAATTGGGTGGCAAATCGGAAAGGAAAAAAATTCGGAATTATCATGGCAATGTCTATAGCAGTAGTTCATTCTTACTGTCTTCTAATGGGTAGTTATAATCAAAATGTCAATTTAATTATTATATCACAATTTTTGTTAGGGTGTGCTTTCTCCTGTAGCCTATCTCTCAGCTTTTTGCTCTTTTAGAAATATATTCCTCAAGGCTATATGAAATTTGCTCTACCATTATTCTTTATCTGCTGTACAAGTCTTGGACAAATAGGAGTTGCTATCTATGACTATATATTCCAGAATTGGTAGATTTACACCTTTATCACAACTGTTCCCTATACTATTTTGATTTTTGTGGCTTATTTTATTATCAAGGAGGATCCAATCTATCTGTATAATAACAACAAAATAGAAAAGTTGGAATAGCTAATAAGAGAAGTCGCAGAAATTAATGGAGCGCCTTTTCTGAAGACAGAAGAAGCAATTGATTCACTCTATCAACTTTCTAGAAAGACTACCAAATAATCACTCTCTCTTCCTCAGACTGAACGATCTTCAAATTCACTGCTTTTCTCTTTCGAAGTGCTGACAACAATATTTGTTATAGGAGGTTGTGCTCTGGCTAAGAATTCAGTCTACTATGGAAGCTAATTTCAGATAGCATCCGTGGGCTTTACTGCAAATGAGAACCTAATTGGCTTAGGAATTATTGAAATCATCAACTATTTATTACTCATATCGCTGACTACTTACTTTCCCTCAAATAAAATCATGATCATAATCACAGGGATAATTACCGGATTGCTCAGCTTAACATTTGCAACTCCTTTTTGTTAAAAATCATCTTCTATTCAGTTAATTTTTCTAGTGCTGATTCGATTCTTCTGTAATACCAATAGTATCTGCTTTATAAATTACTACGTAGAAAATCTTCCAAAAAAAGTCGAATCTTCAGCGGCAGGTCTACTTGAAGGCATAGGATGTAGTGGAAAAATGATTGCTCCTCTTGGTATCAGATTTTCTAACGGTTTTAAAATGAATCCTCTAGCTTTCTTCGGAATAATTCAATTGACAATCGGGCTAATTCCTACCTTTTTCCTTAAAAATGACAGTAAAACGAAGCAATCTGCATCCAAATTTGACCTTAATTAAGAAATAACTGCAAAATGATTAACTTATCTTTACTATTTGTCATTCATTCATTTATCAATTCGTTACTCTCAGTGTGAAGATTATAATTTAAATATAACTTACATGTCTGCCTCCACAGATAATACCCTCAAACTCAGTGCTGATTAATATCTACGTAAACACAGAATAATCTAATTAATGGAAGATCTCTGTTCCGATTTAGCCTATGAACAACCCCAAAATATCAACGAATTTCTTATCGAGAGATTGAGACTTAAACAAAAGCAAGGTAAGTACAATTTTATATAGGTTTTAAGACAGGAATTTTTAGCAAGGAGGAAATTTCCAATATTTTTACTCTCTTTGATCTCAAACGCGAGGGTTTTATCGACAAGTAGCGTTGTAAATAAGCCCTAAAGACTTTAGCCAACAACGAGTTCCAATGGTAGCAGGTTTAGGTAGCGGGCATTCCAGAGAAAGTGGACTAAAAGGTATTTGCTGGTCTATGCGAAAGAGTTTTGGGTATAAAATGATGATTCCTAAAACTTTAATTGAATTAAATTAAATGCATATTTATAATATTTATTACCACAAATATCAATGATGAGAAAATTCGTTAATGAGTTCATGAATAACTTACGCTTAATCTTTTCTGACTTCAATACTTTTGTATCAATTGTTAATGAATCAATATAATGATGTTTTGAATTATCATTAGTGATTAAGGAAGAAATATGCTTGATTAATTTAAATTGAGTTGACCTGTATTAATATTTATAATATATTGACAATAATCATAAATGATGAAATTTTTTGTATAAGAGTTCATGATTACTACTCTTTTCTGACTCTGAAAACTATCATTACTTTGTTATGCTCAGCATCTTTGTGGCTTCGAAAAGATTTAAGTTAAGCTTTTCTCGAATTTCAATCTATTTGTACGCAAATAATATGGAACTGAAACAATTTGAATCCAAATTTAGTAGCAAGCTATTTCTTTGGCTAAAATATTGATTTAAATGCAGTTTATATCACAAATCAAAAGCAAAGTCTTCTTCATCGCTCTCGTCTTTAATCTCTTCAGGCTTTGATATGATAGAAACAGGCTCGATAAAGGTGACAGATTTGTTCTTTTTACCTTTTGCTTGCTCTTCTTCTAATTTGAGTATACTCACAATATGTTCTTATTGCTTTTATACAATGATGTCATAAAGAGGACTATTCATAACATTTTGATTCATCTCATCTGAGCCTACTTTATTTTCTTATCTTGAAAGAGTTATCATAGTTTTCACTGGCTCCTGTAAAGGTTGATGGGGTAAAATGGTGTTATCTATTTATGCTGATAAATTTAAGGTTTCAAAGTTTGATGAAGGTTGTTGCAGAGTTAAATTGCTCTCAATTGCTGATATTCTTGGAGGAATAGTATATTGGTTGGATATTTAAATTGATTGTAATACAGATGAAACTATCTATATCGGATAAGAAATTATGTAGTCTTGACTTTAAATTCCTCTTTATTCCACTACAAGTGTTTCAGGTCTTGGCTAAGTATCTTCCTGTTACTGATTTTTTTATTCACTGTAATCAAATCTTACCTGATTTTAATTGTTATAGTTATTGAAATCAACTTATTTCTATGGTGTAATGAGACATTCTTCGGAAACATGGCTTGAGATAGATTGTTTAACCTACTTTTACTCCAACTAGCCCGAAGTGTTATATTATTTATTTAAAATCTATTACTGTTCTACAGATCTTGCTATTTCTGCAGTCTCATTCGCAGGGAAACAATCATTTTATATCAAAAAGCTTTCCTTTCCAATATTTGCTTTGTCTGATAAAGATTGCAATGCTTATATTTTATTGGTATTTAAATATCCTTTCCATGATTAATTGATAGAGGGGTTCTCTTCTTTTTGCAAATTGTAATCTTAATATTTTTCATAATTGTTTCTGAAATCATAAGTCGGACTTTCAATTATTTGATCATCTTGAGTATAAGAGTTTAAACCATATGACATTTTTTATAATTCTTCAATTTTATTTTATTTCTAAGCAGACATTTTTTGGAATTTGTATATTTGTTATTAGGTTTAAGACTGATTAAGCTAATTATTAATTATTTTGCTATGAATATCTTCAGTATTCTATGCATTAATGTATTTGTATTGAAAAGAGTCCTGAGGGCCATAACCACTATTGTCCAAATTATTAACTTATAGCCTACTTTTATCCTACCTCACCTCAGGTTCAAAACCAACTGATTGAATATTTTGAATATTTTAATGAGAGTCACTTAGATCCGTACACTTATAAGCAATATTTTTAAATTAACGCTCATAATAATCTTTAATTTAATTGGATTTATCGAAGGGAGACCTCTCAGATTAAACTTATTCAATGTTTTATATAGTTAAATATTTATTAGTCACTTTTTCTTCTTATTTCTCTCTTAGGAAATTATTTGCAAAGCTATATCCCACTGAAATTTATGGCTTTGTTAAATTACTTGTTGCCTCTTAAATAGGTGATACTTCAGACTCATGTTTTTTGAAATTATGATTAAAAGTAGGAAGATGATGATTAACTATTTTGCTGCTATTGCTAATATCCTGAATAATCAGTTTTAACTGGCTTCTAGCATAGTTTTATCTAATCTTTTTGATTTATTGCTATTTCTGCATCTTGGCAGCATAGTCTTCAGAAAAAAGGGGCTGTTTGTATTAACAGTTTTCTGTTTTATTTTGAATTATCAACTCTTCAACTGATTGTTGAGATTACGACAAATTATTGTATTTATTCATAATGTCGTCCATTTAACTTAAATAATGATTCAATTTCTACCCTTCCTTCATCACAATTTCTTTTTAAGGTGAATATTACTCTTTGCCTTCATTTGAGTACGTAATACTCTTTGCTTCCTCAATTTAAGTTTCATGACAATTCAAAAAAATATTTTTTTCATCACCTTTAGGCATTTGATGAGGATTCACCAATGGTTTTTCATCAATTTGTTAAAATTAAATAGCCAAGTTTCTATCATTCTCCCGAACCAAATTATAATTTTTGAAGCCCACACTCTTAAATCCAGTCTCACTACCATTGCTATCATCCATTTTAACTTGTGACTGATATTTCATGGATTTGTTTGATTGTTAGATGTTTTTTATCTCTGAAAAACGACCATTATTAAGTATTACTTTAGGTTTCGTCTTTATAATTTACTTTTATTCGTAATTGATACTCTTTTTAACGGGAAGGTTGGCCTTAAGGGTAGAATCTTTAACTTTAGATTTTTTAAGCATGATATTTATGTTTTCTTTATTACTGATGGATGACTGTTTTAGGATCCAAGAATCAAACATTTATGACTGAGCCTTATTGGTATTTCTGGAAGTGAACATGCAAACACTGGAAGAAGGAATTTTTTGGCTTAATCCCATGGAATCTAAATAGAGAGTATAGTCAGCCTCAGGAAATTCAAGCCACTGCTCAACAATTTCTGACAATTTTGCTCTTCCTCTAGGAACTTCCATTTGAGAGGATCTTCCCTTCTTTTTAAGTAACTGAGAAAAGGACATATTCTTTGTATTCATATTTATAACTCTAACGAATAGATTATTAAAGTTGATAAATAGACAGTCATTATATACCTGCTTTAAATTATATTTAATAGAAAAGAAAGGAGATGGAACATCTACAAAATTCATTCATGAAATACAGAATGTGTAGAGAATGATTACCTTAACTACCTTAAGAAATTAATATTATCATTAAATATACTATGTAACCTAACGACTATAATATTCCACCACTTGGAAATCGTATTCAGTTTTCAAACAAAAATATCAACAGCGTGCCACTTTCTCAATGCAAAAGAAGCTAAGTGATACATCGCAGCTCGATTCAATCCGTAAAGAGGAGTGCTGCTGAAATTTTGCGAAACAAATAAAATTAGTAATGCACCTTTGAACCCAAGACAAACGAAAAAGGGAAGAGAAAAAGATCACTTGATCACTTCTTCAAGGATCAATAAAATTTTTTAGTTAGCAAATAGCAAAAGATACAGTTACTGCGTCAATAGATCAACAGAAGCGAAGATTAATAAAATACAGGAAGACCATCAATAGACTCGAATTCTAAACTAATAGCTGCCATGAGTAATAGCAAAAACACTAACATTTATTAACGCTTGTCAAAATAAAGACAAGTGCTGTCATCGGTCTCTGATGAAAGTTTATTTAGTCCCAAAATACTGGATCGATCCAAGTCGATAAGCCGTAAACACGATATTTCAACACTTCTGTACTAGGATGCCAAAAGAAGACAATAAAAAGATCAATCAATAATTGAATGTTAGAGAAAACAAATTGACATGATGATGTCACCAAAAATAAATTCAAACACAAATGCCTTAGTCCGAAAGAAGATACTTGCATAATTTACTGAATTTATCAGCGAGGATGCTGATGACATGAATCCTCTGGTTGCCATTTCCATTCTCTAAGAAATTTTTAATGTAGATCTTAATCCTAATAAAAGTACATCAAATAATCTTTTGGCTAAAAAATTGATGAAATATATTGCAGAGCCAAATGATAGGAGTGTTGTCACAGTTGTAAGATTATGGATGTTTATTAATATCGTGATTAAGGGAACTTTGGAAAGAAGTTGCTTTACTGAGGAATAGGAAATTAAAATCCATGAGGAATTTCACTATTTTTATAAGGAGAGAATGACCAGGGAACGAAAGGAAGGCACTCCAGAATTTTTTACTTTCAAACCTAAAACATTAGCCAAATCTAGCAAATTGGCAACGTCATTTCGAGATAAAACATACTAGAAAGTTTAAAATTTTATCTCAAATCAAAAGTTAAATATTCAATTAAAGAAAGGATAGAGTTCTATAGAGTAACTGTTTGTGGCAGATTATCTGAAAAAACAAACCGAAAATGAACAAAAAAAAATAGAAAAATAAAACAAATAACTTTAGAAATGTACATTCAAGCCTGACATTTCTCCTTCTACTTCTTCTTTGAGTCTTTTGAAAAAGAAACCTAAAGTGACACTGAAAGTTTTAAAGCGGCAAACACATCAAAAAGCATACTGCACTCAAAAAACACAACAAGATTAGCAGGATACCACTATATTTTCACAACACAAGATTTAACCATCCATGAGTCATTAAAAGAGTGTGTATAAGAGCACTCAAAAAAGATAAAAAATATAATTTAAAAATGTGAAGAATATGGATAAAATTATCATGAGGATGTCCGCCGGAAGGCAAAAACGTGAATTTTCCAACCAACTTTTGGAGAGAGGGTATCCCTCTGGGTATAACTGGGCTTCCTATCAAAGGTAAATGCATCGCTAGAGTATCTAAAATTGCAAGAAATTATAAGGATTAACTTACAATTGATATTGTTCCATTATTTTTTTAGAGAACTTATAGATAGTAAAATTGTTTTGATTTTATGAGTTGTTTTATAGTTTTAGCGAATTAATTTTATTAATATTTGATTTGAGACATCTAATTGAGTTTCAATAAACATATAATTACGAGGCTGAGATAAAAGAAATGATTAAACTATCCAAAATTAAAGATGTTCGTCTACCGAAGTAGTAATTTCAACTTAACCATAAGCCATTATTGACTAAAAAAATCTTTTTGTCAATTCCTAAGATAAACGAGATTAAGTAATCTCGAGATAGAATTCATTGGTCAGTACCTAAAAAGTTATGTAACTCAAATTAATTTCGATATTCAAGAATAAAATAAGGCAGTAGTAATCAGAGAATATCATTAAAGGTGCCTGAAAGCATGTCATTTACTCATATAGGCATCAATAAATTGTAAACATTCACCCATCCAATTTCAGTTAATGACGATTGTTTTAATTTATAACTTTACCAATCGCAATGCTCTCAGATTGATGATTCTCATAGAAAACGATTTAAAACTTTGTCCCCTTAAAATAGGTAAAAAAATGAAAAAAATATTGATTTGACGCGATTAAAATATTTTAATTTTCATAAAAACATTCAATCTTTAAGAATAAAAATACGAAAAATGAATAATGGAAAAAATAATTGCAAAATAAATTAATTTTTGAAATTGAGAGGGGTCGGATATAAACTCGAAAAAGATCAACTGAAATAGGCCATTTTACTAAAATAATCTCGGCTTAATCAAGCTTATACCACAATTTCATGAAGGATTCATTTAACATGATATCCAATTTATTATTATCTCTTACATCAAGTCAATAGAGACCTCACTTTGATATTTTATTGTTTAAAGGAAAAATGCATTGTTTTAATCACTAAATTAAATTCATGAAGAATAATTAAAATAATCATTCATTTTTCTTGACCTTATTAATAGTTTATAGAACATGATGATAGACC
>Ga0302188_10002887_pt1 | contig 12223 bp, 12 predicted proteins | sample II_Bog_E2_1_FD_198783 | JGI IMG/M metagenome (GOLD analysis project Ga0302188, IMG submission 198783) | Peat permafrost microbial communities from Stordalen Mire near Abisko, Sweden - II_Bog_E2_1 | ecosystem: Environmental > Terrestrial > Soil > Wetlands > Peat | place: Sweden: Abisko... | reverse complement strand
AAAGTTTTTCTCTGTCGAGAAGGCGCTTGTGTTAGCAGCTTTGCCCGAAAAATGGAAAAATTCCGGATCGCAGGCAAAACGAGGTACTTGTTTAATATCTAAAATTAAACCAATATCAGTGTCTATTATAAGGTCTGAAATTTTCTTTAAATTATTATCACGAATATCACGTAGTTTTAGGGTTTTGGTGTTCATACATGGTATTTATTATTCGTAGTTTGTAGGATTGAATGTAGAATTATAAACCGTCACTTTTGAAATAGTATTCATTTCGCTACAGACGGAGCACCTGGGGATTTTCAGTACCTTACGGCTCTTCATTTCGGTTTTAAGTAAATTCACCTCAATCAAGGCCCCTGCATTCCATGATTGCAACGTTTTTGTGAAGAATTTAATTAATTCCATTACTGCGATATCGCCCAATATTGACGACATCGTTGGATGAAAGCCAACCACACGTTGCCCTTCAAAGGCCGAGCACTCGGTTGTCCTCTTAACAGTAAAGTTTGGCATAATAGAATTTTGACGGTTGAGCAGGCATTCAAAGCAAGCAGTTTCACCGGGTACAACCAGGGGCCCCACAAATCCTTTAAAATCCTGAAGCACAACAGGCAAAAACATGATATTGTTATCTACACAAAACTTATTAAAGTCCCGCATAAGCTGCATCCCTCCAAAGTCAGACGTGCAGATCAAAATATCCAGACCTGAATTTTCAAGGCTATCTACCCAGTCATCATAACTTGTAATATTTTGCAGTTCATTATTCCAGACATCAAGACGGAGTTGTCCGTTGTCCGAAAAGAAATTAACATTTCTAAATAGCTTATTATCAACAAGCTGGTAATTCATGATTTGGCTTTCAGTTAAAGATTTAACAATTTGCCGCGATACGCTGTTTATGCCGATAACCGCGACTTTTTTTTGCTTTAAAGCGTCAATATATTCTCTGCCAACATTGAGGTTTTCATAAAATATTTTTTGTTGATATTCATCATTATCGATATTGTATTTAAAAGCATCAACATCAGTTATTAAAAATCCCTTTGTTTTAAGTTCGTTGATAATTGTTATGATCGATTCGTCGTTATAGCCGCCCAGATAATCTAAAAGATAATCTTCCGTACATCCGTCACCGGAGGCGAGGGTAGAAATAACTTTTATAGTTTCGAAAGCCATTTCACCCGCTATCTGAAGCTGATTAATCCCCCTTTTTAAGATTACGGAATTTTCGAATTCAATTATTTGCGTGGATTGAAAATATAAATTCTCCCCGTTTATTTCTAACTTCATAGCTCAGGTATTAGATGGAAACTGGTTTTGGTTTATGGGTACTTAATGGTTTATGTATTAAAAACTTTGAATAGCTGCTGCCAAATACTTTGTATAAATCGCGATACTGTCTCCGGAATTCATCAGCTGGTAATTTGGTTGATGTGACAGCGTTTTGAGTATCAAAAAAATTCCAGTCTGGCCGCCCGTTCGGCTGTTTAACAGATACGTTGCTAAAATCATTAGCTAACAAACTGGTGCCCGGCAGGGGTGTCAATATGGTGAACGTTGGATAATCGAGTCTAAAATGCTCAACAAATCTGATCAGGTATTTAAAGTCGTTATGGCTATAGTCGGTATTAATTACAAATTGCGCCAAAATTTCAATGCCTAACTCCGCAGCGATTTTGAGTCCCTGTTCTATTTGAACAAAGGTTTGATGTTTATTGTATTCCTTAAGGTCTTTTTCAGAAATAGCATCTATACCTACAAATAGCCTTTCAAGACCTACTTCTTTCCATTTACTTAAAATTTCTTTGCTGCGCACAATGGTATCTATCCGACAGTAAGCAAAAAACTTTTTATAAATACCCTGGTTCTTAAATTCATCGGCCATATATTCCATTCTTTTCGAATCGATAAAAGCTTCATCATCAACTAAGAAAACGTATTCCTCTTTAATGATTTTAATTTCTTCTATCACCCGGTCAATAGATCGTTTGTGATATTTACCGTCCATTATTTTCCATAACGAGCAAAAAGTACACCTGTATGGGCAACCCACCGAGGTACGCAACAATGCCACCGGGTGCATCCAATCTATAAAATATTGTTGCCTGTCGGCCCCGACAATTGTTCTGTTTGGAAAAGGAAGATGATCAACAGAAATTATCGATTGCTCTCCACCGCTTACAAAAACGGAATTTACCCTGCACCACACTCCTTTTATCCCTTCAAAAGATAAGTTATTCTGTCTGGCCTTAACAATCTCTTTTAAAGGTGTCACACCTTCGCCGCTTACAACCAGATCAACCTGGGGTTCAAAAAAATCCTCGGGCAAAAGCGTGGCATGATGACCACCCGCAATAGTCAAACACTCTTTATTTAATTCTTTAACCTTCGTAAAAATACTGAGAGCCGCTAACACATGCATGGAGAATGCTGTAACTCCAACAATATCAGGATCAAAGGATAATAAAGTACCATCCAGTTCATCAGGGTGCAGTCTGAGGTCAAGAATTTTAACTGTATGATCCTCTTCCAGCAGCCCTGCAGCTAAATACTCCAATGCCAATGGTTCAGCAATGGCACCTAAATCGCCGCCCCAGTCAGGATCTGTTCTTGCCTTTGGCCAAATGAGTAATACCTTCAAAATCTTAATCGAAAAGTTAAGGGAACCGTTGTGTAGCTGATGAGCGTTTACACAACGGTTCAGAATAAGGATATTAGCATACGAATGAATTCGCTCTGCTAACACTTTTTTTCGCGGTTACGGCAGCGGCACAGCAGCATGGGCAACAGCAACAGTTTACATCCATAGCAACTGTTCCTCTGGCTCCACCTACGAGTCCGCTTCCAAATACCGTTTTGATTGAAGCGATGTCTGTGGCCGATAATTTAGCTGCAGCGGGAGTTAACTCCTTAGTTCCCCAACCGCCTAGTGACAATAAATCAGCTTTAGTTAAATGCTTCGCATCAGCGGGTAGTTTAGCAACCAGCTCACTATTAAATCCCAGACCAGAAATTGGTGTGGAGTCCGCTAACGCAACGGACTTAAGTGACGAAAAAGCAGTAAGTTGTTCTGCTGACAAACCAATCTGCTTGAGATTTGTCAATGTTTGTGGGTTTACAATCTGTGACATAAAATTTATTTTTAGGTTAACATTTATTCCAACAAAACGAAGAAAACAATTTCCGATATGCTAATATTAAGCATTTTTTTAAGCTTAATATAGATATATCAACAGCCTCTTGAAAAACGCAAATAAGATCTAACTAAATAATTTGGGCGTCTTTTCCTAGTAAACAAATTCGTTTGTGTATTAGGAATTATTTATAGCTTTCAGAATAATCATCTTTTGATAACATAGATTTTAGGTTTTAAAAACTTAATTTATTGATTTACTATACGGTCTCGATAACTATTAGATATCATTAGCCGAGAGTTAATAAGAGTTAATATTTCAAGTCTTAATCAAATATACAAATGTTATTATCAAAAATACAAACATTATCATCAAAAAAACAACGTAAAAACACGCTTTTTCCAAGCGTAAAAACACGCTATAATTGATGAGTCCAATACACAGTTTCAATTCCCGAAGATAAAAATTGAACACAGGACCCGAATTAGGTATAGAAAATCCCGAAAGGTTTGTTATTTTTCTTTAGCAGTAAAAATATAAAAGCCTGTAAATTAAATAATTTACAGGCTTCTTGATATCTGTTGATATCTGTTGCTCCCCAATAGGTGTTTCCCGAACCATTTTATGAATAATTTAAAGGCAGCGGCCTCATTATCAGCATGAAATAACCTTTATAAAATAACAATCAATTTAAAATGCTGATAATTACTTAATAAAACTCAGTTTTGTATAATTATAAATTGCAAAAAAGCAGCTTGATAGAGTTCCAATAATATTTTGTTGTCGAGTGCACGACACTCTCTTTCCTGGGGATTTCTTTTTATTATTTCAACTGTCTCATAGGAAATCTCCATGCTTTTTCCATTTCTAAGAATGATATATCTTGGTACGGTGGCAGCGTTAATGATAGAAATTATACAGTCCTGCGCAAGCCTGCATTTTTCCCATATCGGTATTTTTCGTTTTTCGACTAATATATCCTCCATCAAAATATAATCAATGTTTTCACTGACAAAAAAAAAATCTAATGCTACTTCTAAAGTTTCTATAATTGGTTGTCCCCTTCCATTTAGAGAAGTGTTAATTAAAATTGGATAACCGGTGAGTTCCTCAATACTTACTAACACCTCGTATAAAAAAGAATCGTCTTCCTTTGTTAGCGATTGTACCCGGGCGGAATGGTCAGGGTGATCTAATGCCTTTAGATATTTTCGGTGCGCGGGTTTAATTATATGCGACAAATTCATGTATGGGCTATCTTCTTGCCCTTCAAAGAAATCATTAATACGTTTTTTTATCACGATAGGAGCCACGGGCCGCCATTGCTGACGTCCTTTTATTGTATTTAATTTATCCTTTGAAGATTTTAATAAGGGGTTTGCGATTAAGCTTCTGCCACCAAGTGCCCGCGGGCCAAATTCTGCAGCTCCAGAAAATCTTGCTATAATCTTGCCTTTTGCGATTAGTTGAGCTACAAATTCAGGGGATACGTTTTCTCTCGATTCGCACAAATGATTAAACCTTTTGAGAACATCGTCAATGTCAGCCGCAGTATATTTAAAACCTATTCTGTCAATAGATTTAGTTCGATTCGTTACCACAGAAACGCAGTTAGAATTAGCAATCACATGCCATCCATAAAAAGCACAACCAATTGAAATACCAGAATCGTGCGGGGCGCTGGGAACATGAAAATGCGAGAATATTTTACTGTTCTCTATTAGCGAATTAGCTTTTATATTTAAAAAAACGCCACCGGCGACAGCAAGATTTTGTGATTTCGTAAGTATCCTGGTTTTCTCAACGTACTTAAAAATAATACGTTCCAATGCTTTTTGGATAATGGAGGCAAGTGGGACATAATTTATTATTTCTGTTTCATTTTGAATTTTATGCTGCCAACTATTGTGATATACAATTTGACCTTCTTTTGAATAAGTGAAGACATCATTCAGGCCGAGCTTAAGATTTTTTGAGCCCTTTGGGGTTTGTAAAGATGCTAACGCCATTAATTCGCCGTGTGCATCTTCTTTGTTGAATATAAATCGAGCAATGTTGTCATATAAACTGGCTGCGCTACAAATAAAGATTTCCGGAGAATTATGGGGCACACAAAATTCTCTGGAAAATAAAGTGACCTTTTTTTCATCGAAATGATAAATAGATGAACACTCTGTATAAAAGGTATTGTGCGCTTTAAAATTTATACAATGATTGTAAAATTCAGAAAATGGAACTGCGAAATCTTTGCCGTCGACTGTGGTAGATCCTGCAAGATCACTAACCAGAATTGAACAATCGGTAAAACCGGAGGTACCAAAAGCCGAGAATGCATGGGCATAATGGTGTGAAATCACGAAATGCCTTTTGTCGTACGGGTCAAATAAATTAAAATCATCATCAAAAAGCGGTTGAATTAGCCCAACCCCGCCGGGTCCAATCGCTTGAAATGACGAAACAATCATGTCAACTTGATCAATCGTTATTCCACAAATTTGCAGGCAACGCCTTATTGGCAAATTATTCGATAGGAAATTGTTTCCTGAACTCTTTTTTAGTGTAGTTCTTTCCTGTCCGACTCCAGCAATTAGAATCCCATCTTTAACAATAGCGCACGAGGCATGATGGCCATTTTGTATTCCTAATATTATCGACATTATTCACCTAAAGGATGAAATCCGAATGTTAAAATAGACACAGACTCATTTTTTTTCATTCTTTGTCTTCCATGTGCAATACTGCCCGCAAACATAATTACCATATCGCCGGGATTTAAATCTATTTGTTCCGGCTCTTCTCCCGGCGGAAAAACAAACAAAGCAGAATTGTGATCAGGGTTGTTATGTTCTTCATGAGAAAGCATTAATATAACATTCAAAGAGAAAATATCAGTGTCTATATGTGGGTCAATACCCTGACCTTCTTCATCGTAAAATAAAAAACTCGCAACTCCCGTTGATTTTACTTCACCAGTATGTGATCGTACAAAATTCAATAGCATTTTTGAGGTCGATAGCTTATTAGCAATCGGAGCACCCCGTCCCAAAAAATGTTCGTCGAATTTAGTTGCAAAAGGTCTTACAGAACTTGCTTCATCTTGTAAGGACAACAATAGCTCATCAGTCATGAAATCAGGTCTTCCAATGTAAGCAACACCGTTCTTTGATATTCTGCCACTGTAGGGTTGTAATTTTGACAACGTTTCAGTCACCGTGTCGATAGCTTTCGCTTTATGGCTACTATTTGGCCGGCTAAAATCTGAAATAAGGCCCCCTGCAGAAAGGCCCAACAGCAATTTAAAATTCGCTTTTTCGGCGCTGTTAAGGTTATTGTTGAAGTTCCTTAATTTAAGTGCCAATTCTAAACTAATATTTTCCATGTGATAACAATTAGACAGGTTTGAAGCCAAAAGCAACAATTGTTAACTTTTCATTTTTAGACATCCTCTCTCTTGCATGAATTATTGAATCCGCAAAAAAAATCACCAATTCGCCGGGTTTAAGAAATATTTTTTCAGGAACCTCATCTAAAGGATATAAAACTAATGCAGATTGTGAGTTCGTGTATTCATGTTTAAGCATCAATATGACGTTTAGAGAAAAATCTTCGTTATCAATATGCGGCTCGATGCCAAGGCCTATTTCATCATAATAAATATAGTTTGCTTTTCCTGTCGGAACTATATTTCCGACAGCATCTGATAAAAGTTTATGTAGTTCAGCTGATAAGGCAATCTTTTTAGCAAATGGCGCATTACTTACGACAAAATGATCATGAAATTTAATAGCGGAGTTTCTCAGTAATTCAGATTCTTTTATTAATTCTGACAGTATGTTATTTGTAAAAAAATCAGGATAACCTCTATATACAACTCCATTATATGGGATTAAGTCTTTATGCAATTGAAGTCTATTAATGGTTGCCACACAAGTTTTGTAAGCCACAGCCGCGACACTTGCATTTTTTAGTAAGCCTACGTCAATGGTTTCTGCAACGGCATTTGCCAACAATAATTTCAAACCAGCCCTTTCACCTGGGGTCAGCGTTTCCGCAAATTGTTCAATTTTACTTTTTAAGTCCATGAAAATGTAAGGTAGCGCAAAGTAAGCCCTGTAATCAGGGCTTACAATTTTGCATTACGACGATTGATTATTTATCGAGCCCTAAAGATTTAGGCAAATTCAACAGTGTACTCCGAACTTTCAATGATGCTACAGCCGAAATAGGTTTTTCGTACCTTATCTGGGCTGTCGATTCAATTGCTTTTGTCGATTGTAAATGTAAGGCTGCGGAATTAATGATACTACTAAAAACAGCTTTCTCGTCGTCGTTCAGCCCGTTTTGTAAATCTTGAAGTTTTGTTGTTAAAGTAGGCAAAGAAGCTTCTAAAGCTTTAGTGTCTAATTGGTCATTAAGATTTTCCATTTTTGGTTTAGATATTTGGTAAATAATTAATTTATAAAGGTTTAGATATTTGTTAAATAATTTTAATTTATAAATAAGTATTATCAGCTTTTAGGACATAAAAATAATCACCGACATACAAATCATTCTTTATCTTTTTAAATCCAAGTTTCTCAAGTACTCTTTGGGAAGAAAAATTATTTATATCAACATTGGCGACCACTTCATGAATTTTATAATCAGTAAGCAACAACTTCAAAATCCTTATGCAACTCTCATTTGTAAATCCTTTTTTCCAAAAATCGGGCGAAATAATGTAAGCAAGACTTGCATGCAAATCCTTGTAAACTGTTGCCTGAATTATCCCTACATACTCTTTACTAATCTTTTCTTTAATAGCCCAGTTTAACCAAAATTCCTCGCCATTAGGTGACACCCTTTTTTCAAGAACCTTATATCTTTTTTTAAGCGCAGCTAAATCAACAGGAGGCTCTTCCTCGATGTATTTGTAGATATTTTCATCCTGTAAACTTTCAAATAACATTTCTGCATGCTTTTCAAATAAAGGTTCAAGAATTAACCTCGGTGTCTCAAGAACGCTATCTCTATCCAAATCAAGAATAATTATTATTGTGTTAGAAGACAGAAACTCCCAAATAAAACAAGATAACCAATACCATATAGCTGATTTCCTTGTGATTACACGATAAATGTAAATACTTTTTTTTTAAATGTGAAAAAATAATAACAATTATTTTTTGAAGCCGGCCTATTATATTATTGACGATATGCGAATACCTTGTCCCCCTAAAAGGATCGGGCCAATAAATTTAAAAAAATATATAATTACCTAAACTTCAAATACTTAAAAAGTTTTAGCTTTCATAAATCAATTTTACATAACTGGGTTAACCCAACCGGGTTCGAACAAAAAAAGCACCTCTATACCTTTTAAACGATGAATGTAAAAATGGTAAAAATACAAAACGGCCTTTACAATACCGTAAAGGCCGTTTTGTGCGCCCACCTGGGCTCGAACCTATCTTTGTAATTAGCTTATTATCAATAACTTATAAAGAAAGTCAATCCTTAGGTGCTTAGTTATGTGCCCATTAATTGACTATTCAAATATACGTATTTGCTGCTTAATTCTAATTAAATAATGGAATTGTTGTCAAACCGGAAGAGAATAATGCAAATAAAAGTGAATCAAATGGACAGGCGATATCAATGTAATAATGCTAAAGTTTAATAAGCGTTCCCTGAAGTTTGATTAAAATATTTTATTAAACAATTCCGTTAAATCCTTTTTTACAACCTCATAGGGCGGAAGTATAGCAGGGTTAATTTGGTGCCCCAAACTATTTGCCCAGGCGGCTTTAATCTTACGGTCAATTTCTTCATTGATCAACTGTTCCACCCCCGTAAATTCAAGGTTTTTGAATTTCATTTTTTCATGAAAGGCGTTAACAACAACCGGCCAGTCCCAATCTGGCATATTACAAGACAAGTACCATATATCATAATAATCCCTGGGCGCTGTATAGGATCGCTGTATCAACGCCCGCAACTTTTCAGCCATGACTTCTTGTAAGTTGTAACAAGGTATCCCATCGGTTGCATTGGTTAGCTTGTCTGAATAGCTATGTGTAACAGGTCGCTCTATTACGGGGAACAGTAATTTTTCATATTGTATCATCTCGATTTTAATGCTGGTCGTCCATCGTTCAGGTGGAGGTATGGCCTGATCTTTAGAATGATCCGCTCCCCAAAACTTGACTATTGCCGCATAGCCCGTGGGGGTGTTCTTATGCCGTAGTTGGGTAAGCTGTTCAATATATAAGGGTAATTCCGTCCGTTCGGTAACTAATGTTGTGATCTCCGTCAGTAAAGCCTTATCCAATATAAAATCAGGACTGGTAACTGTAAAATCAAGATCCTCAGAAAACCGGTAATCATTGATGTAACACTTTCTCAAACAGGTTCCGCCTTTAAACACGATACTGTTTCTGCACCGATGTATCGAAAAAATGGCGTCTATAAAATGGCCTAATACCCAATCCTTATCAATGGTACTCCTGGAAACCAGGTGTTCTTTAGCTTTATTATCTATTTCTCTTTTTAGTATCACACTAATATTCCTTTTGGGCGATGCCCTCCAATTGTTCTCTGCTGATATTTAATCTCAATCTCCAGGCTGATACAAAGTCGCCTGTTTCGCTACCTAAAGGATCAACCAGGCTGTACTTTTCATTGACCTGCGTTTGGGCATACTCCACGAATGTACTAAGTGACTTCTTTTCAAAAAATTCAGCCAGAAAGCCGATACGCTTTATTACCGCAATGTTTGCAGATGCTCTGCAATAGGCGATCATTTTGTCGGCCTTTAAATCAGCCTGTACGAATGCCCGTAAAAGTTCCGCATAGCCACCGGAGTACTGTGGCTGGTCAAAACAATCAATGATCGTCTTTTCTACATCGGTTATGGGATACTTAAAATTTCCTTGTCCGTTCCACATAATTCCAATACGCTTTGTGGGAATGATCTTCACAAACTTATAGGAGGTGCCAAAAATAACTTTGTCCTCCTTTTCCTGGGTCGTCTGTATAAAGACGGTATTGGAAAACTGTTCAGTCAATCCATGTTGATTTAATGCCGACCAATAGGCGACAGCGCTATTCGCTACTACAAATGTCCCAATCACGTTTTCATCAGTAAAATTCGGGCGGCAAAACTTACCGCGCTCAATCCTGGCCAGCAACCCCTTGTGAACGAGATTTTCAAGCACTTCGTTCAGGTTATCAAATTGTTGTTCAATTTGCTTTTCAATTTCGTCAAACCTGAATAGCTGAATTTCATATTCATCCAGCAATTTCAGAAATGCTACCTGAGTTTCTGTTAAATTCTTCGATATGTACCCACTGGCTGCCATTTTACCTCTTGTTCGGAGATAAGACCTAAAAATTGGGTCTTATCCTTGTTGTAAAGGTAATAACAATTTATCACATTTAAAAATTGAACCCCAGGTTAATCTACTAATGACTACTTCGTTGCCTAAACTAATTAAAACAATACGGACTTTTTAAGCTTCTATAAGCGAGCAATCATCCACTTCTGCTAATGTTACAATTGATAGAATTCAAGGACAGTTCTCATACTGATGGAAACTATCGAATCGTTAAAGAAAGAGAACGCGGCATTAAAGGTGGAAGCCCAACGGCTTAACGAAAAAGATCGCCAGAACAGATTTCGGACCATTTTTGAATATTCGAGATTGGCAAATAAGGTAATCTCGCCGGACTTAAAGATTCTTCAAGTCAATATGGCTTTGGTCACGTTGCTGGGATATGACACCAAGGAGGAAATTATCGGCACGCGGATATTGGATTATTCCCCGTCGGCGGATCATCAGCATTGGAGATCCCTCCAGGTGCAACTTTGGCAAAAACAAGTCCCTTTTTTTAGTTTGGAAACGCGTCTTATCAAAAAAGATGGCACCAAAATCTGGTGCCAGGTAACTTCCATTTTATTTCCGGATGAATCAGGATCATTAGGCTACACAATCATTGATGATGTATCTGAACAACATCAATTAAAAATTCATAAAGAAGAATTTATTAGTGTAGCAAGCCATGAACTCAAAACGCCTATCACCAGTTTGAAAGCGAACCTCCAGTTGATGAGCCGGATGTTAAAGACGGAAACATCTGTAACAGATCGTTTGATTAAAATGACTGAAAATGCAGAAAAACACGTCATTAAACTCAGTTTTTTAGTAAGTGATCTATTAAGTTCTACAAAGATAGAGCAAGGTCAACTTTCCTTGAAAAAAACAACTTTTATTTTAAAAGAGTTGGTTGACGAATGTTGCAGCCACATTCGTTTAGATGGTAAATACCATATCAATTATCAGGGAAGTGATTCTTACAGCATATTTGCAGACCGGGACAAAATCGACCAGGTGCTGGTAAATTTGGTTAATAACGCAGTTAAATATGCATCGGAGTCCTTAGAAATTATAATTGACGCTCAACCTGTTAAAGGAGCTACCAAAATATCAGTTAGCGATAAGGGTAAAGGTATAGAACCTGAAAATATAGGCAACCTTTTTGACCGGTACTTTAGATTGGCAAAAGATAATAATCGTGCATCGGGCTTAGGGCTCGGTTTATATATTTCTGCTGAGATCATCAGATTACATGGGGGCGAAATGGGGGTAGAAAGTGAATTGGGCAAAGGAACTACTTTCTGGTTTACCATTCCCGACTACCCCGGTGTTATTGCATCTTCGGAATAACCGCTACACAACCGTAATTAATTAATTTTTAACAAGCCAAATCATGCGCAAGGACAAAAAAGCAGACCCGAAGAAAACGGAAGAAAAAGTAACTCCAAAGCCTTTAAATGATGGCATGAATACGCCGGTGCCTGACCAAACGGAGACACCCGTACCATCAGCAAGTGAAGCCGCTTTATTTAAACAAGCTCACAACCCATTAGGCGATCCGAATAAGGTTTAACCGTTTGCAATCACGAAATTAATTAAGCTCATTTCGTAGTATGATTTTTGCTGGGTAATTGGTGTAGTTCACATTAACCTTTGGATAATGATCGAAATTAAAAACAGAGCACCCGTTATTACCATAGCAAATACGCTATTGGTTACGCTACCAAAGCAAAA
>Ga0302188_10002882_pt1 | contig 12245 bp, 8 predicted proteins | sample II_Bog_E2_1_FD_198783 | JGI IMG/M metagenome (GOLD analysis project Ga0302188, IMG submission 198783) | Peat permafrost microbial communities from Stordalen Mire near Abisko, Sweden - II_Bog_E2_1 | ecosystem: Environmental > Terrestrial > Soil > Wetlands > Peat | place: Sweden: Abisko, Stordalen... | reverse complement strand
ACTATTTTTTATATTATTGATGTTTATGGTTCTTATTATTCATTTAATGGATAGAGTCCTCTTATATATTATTTATCTTTTTTTGAAAGGACTCTGTTCATAGGAATGTCTTTTTTTAAATGCGAGGGACCTTAAATTAATCTTGCTTTAAAGTCATAATGCATTATTGATTTTGGATCCCACACTGTCGTAAAAACAGTTCCTTATTAAAGTCTATCGAGGATATTGGATCGAATAGAATCTTATTCCCAGTTGTTAGGAGGTGACGAAAATTATTGAATGACCCTCTATTAATTGAAGATAAGAGGACAAATAGGAATTTGATGCTCGTGATATAATCCCAAAGCATGACCAATTTAATGAAGAACGGTACCACCATCGTTAACGATATCCCATCCAAAATTCATAGTTTTTTAATCAGATTTTACTTCTTGGCAATCAGTGCCAACATAAGAATATGACCCACCTTTCTCAAAACCTATCCTGAAGACTGCATCTTTCATCTTACTAACTTTTTTAAAGGAAAGGGCAATTCCGATTTATTCCCATGTTTTAAAACCTTTAGCGACTGCATTTTTTTTATTTTCATCACCTCTATTTTTTGGATCATCAAGAAAGCAATAAGTCAGTTCATCATTAACAGACCAAATTTTTTGATGATATTTTGGTTGTTATTTTTTCAATCCTGGTACTTTTTCATCACAAGATTCTAAAATGAAAGACACTGCTGCTAAAGACAGTCCTACAAGTGGAGAGAAAAGAGAAGCCCCACCTATCAAATATTTGAGCATACTATTTCTTTGAGTAATAGTCGGGAAAACTTCTTCCCAACTATTACATTATTCAAAGTTGAAATTATTTTAAGTTGTGTAAATTGAAGGATAGGAGTCATACCTGTGAGTGTAATTTTAAAAGTCGCCTCTCATCAGCTAATAAAAATTAATATAAGATAGTTTTAATTAATCTGCTTTTATACTATCATGTTAATAATTAATGGATTTACTTCTGAATATTAATTTGTATAAAAAGTACGAATAATTTGATATTAAATCAATGCTTCTAAACGAATAGAAGCAATGTTTATTTATTATTTTTAAGTACACTTTCCTCTTTTGCCTATACTTTATTATTACTAAGTATTAAGTATAGAAATTAAATAACAATATTTTAATGAGTTAAAATGGAGCAATTTGTAATTATTCATCATACACTTAAAATGGACGCAGATATTTTTATTAAAGGTTTGATTGTCCAGTTAAATAAACATCATTACGGATAAAGTCTAAATATAGCAAAATATTAAGTTAAAATTCAGTTATTGATTAGAAAAAAAATAATGTCAATTTAAGTATAACCCTATGTCTCGTTTTAAACCATTTATAACAACTGCCTCAATATTGGGAGCACAATTAATATTTATGCATGATTCCCTCAATTTCAAAAGACTCACGTTGTTTATATTCCATTTTTTCATGGTCAAATCTTGACATTTATTTTTCTTAAAAAGGATTGCTTAATCATGAATATTAATCGAAAGCTTAAAATTTTGTCAAAGACGACTTGATAAAAAAAAACATAAATATAAAATATAAATCTTGGGGAATAATGTTCAGATCATAAGTAGTTATATTTAAAATTTTGTTTTCTTTCGAGATCTTTATATTTAGCATCGAACTTGCAACTATAATCCTATTTTAATTGAATCAATATTGTTGGTCCTATTGTTTCAAGATGATAATGTTCGTTCATTCGATTCATTTTATAATTTTGAAATGTTTAAGTTTTTTCTGTTTACCAATTGAAAAGAGAAACCTTTTAAATGTCAGATCGTTGAGAGATATTTCTGTCTAAATCTAAACTGCACTTATTGATATTCTTATTGGCTGTGTTCTTTGCAATAAATCTTTCACATTTTCGATCAATTTATTTATACTTTCTCTTAAAAATTCGATACAAGTCGCTCTATTAATCAATATTTTTGATTGTTTACTTTTGTATTTTTACAGGATACATTTAATGTTTCTTAGATGTAGATTTATGAGCATATTCTTTGCTACCGAAATTACAAAATCCATTTTTTTCTTCTGACGAATAGTTTAAAAAAAGAGATTGTTCGTTGAGATAATTGTAGTGTTTTTTCATTTTCTACTACGATAATCTTTGGCATTGCAAACTTTCTTGTAGAATATGAAAAGGAGTTTCATTGTTAATACTTGAAATATTATTATCTGAATCATTATCCTTTAAGAACCTTCTGTCCTTGTCAAGTAGTGATTATATCTTTTTACGAATTTTATCAGAAATACATCCATTTGTAAGGAGTTACCGAAAGCATTGATTTAATTTAAGTTTAAGTTTGTCTCCTAAATTTTATTGGTTTTGCAGAAGTTGACAGATTCGATAAATGAGTTTTTATTCAGTGTCATCATCATAAATTTTGAGTTTTATTATTGATTTATCGATTCTGAGATCAATACTGAAAAGAGTTCGCTTTTTGGTTGACATTCGATAAAATTACAATTAAAATTATTTTATAAATAAAGATGATTCGGAATAAACTATGTCATATATAACGGTAAAGAGGGTACGCATTGCTCAAATTCAAAGGGTCAACAAGGTAATTCCCTCTGTTTTATATATTTGATCGGCTCGACCTTCTTGGTTCCCAATTCTGCGATTTCTACCTTTCAAGTGTCATGAAGTTTTCAATATCATTGTTTCTGCTCCTATCTTTTAGACAATTTTAATAGCTGAGAGGTTAATTCTTTAATAAACTAATTCTATTTCTCCAACTTTCATCTGCCTTTCTCTTATTAAACTCATTTACATCAATTATTCTTCTCTCACTCTCAAGTCTTTGATTTTGCAATTATAAATTTTACAAATAACTAGACATATCTCTAATGCGAACTCTGAGTTTGTTGTTTAATCCTCTAACCTCATTAATTTCAGCTGAACACAGAGTTTATTCCCCCGTATTGATCGGAGCAGTTCTTAATGTCTGCATTGACTAAAATGTTTGCAATTGAATAACCTAATGATCTGTCCGCAGGCCTTCAAGTTAATAAATGAGATTTTCTTTAATTTTGCATAGCTATTGTTCCTAATAAAGATACTTTTTAGCTTATGTAATTTGATTTTAATATTCTGCGTTGAGTTAAATGAGGACTTTCCTCTGTTCTCGGATGTTACTTGCTTCATCAATACATTCTATTTCCCTGAAATTACCTATCATTAACCTTTGAAGCAGCTAATGAGGATGAAGGGGTTGTTATCTTAAATTCATCATTTAATTATTACAGTTAATTTGCGAGGCTATATAATATTTTAATGAGTAGTGAAGATTCTGTAATGATTTTTAGTTTTGCTAATGTGCTAAATTGTTCAAATTTTGGCAAACAATAAAAAATGACTGATTGCATTATAATAAGAGTTTGAACTTAACTTATTACATTAGTATAAATTGCATCATGTAATAACTAAACTCTTCAGACAAATAGCAGGTCAAGCAGCGTATTGATTAAACTTTGGGTTTTTTCATCAGCAGCTTTAGAACAGAAAGTATTAGGTTTCCTCTTCTTCCGAATACTTATACAATATGGCGACTCTTTGCCTATAAAGAAATACAAAAACTGCCATGCTACTAATAAAATCGTAATGCAACTGATTTTTAATTCTATTTGCACTCCGAATGCAGTTATCTTCATAAGTGGCTGTCAATGCTGAAGTAAAATGAATCACAATAGCAAGTCATAAATTTGCCGATACGAGATAATATTTCATCTTAACTCCTCTTCGAATACAACAACATTTTATGGAAATATACTCTCTACTGCGAATTATTTCTTGATTTTGTTAACTACTCTTACATCACTTCCATTTTTCCTCCGACCAAAGAGTATAGACTCAATTCTAAACTGACTCCAATGAATTCGTTCAATCAGTCAACTACCATTGGCGGTAAAATCATAGAAGATGTATCCTCAAACCTAATAAAAAAAACTTTTGGAGTCATCGCTGAAAAAATGTTTACAAGAACATTTTTGCTGCAAGCAAGCACCTTAGCGATCAAGCTTAATCCTTTAGCCATTGCAGCATCGTTTGCTTTTTCTTAAGTTATGCGTTATTATCAAAAATAAAAAAAGGAAGAGGAAGGAATCCTTGAGATGCAATAGATTATAAAAACCTTAAGAGTAAGTGCAGATTAACTGGAATCAAATTTTTAAATGTGCATTGGACTGTTAGGACAGTTATTGAGAGGAGATGGGACTGCAAAACAGCAATTTCGTCAAAAAGTAATGTAGGTTGTGTAAGTGGATTGGTTGTAGGTTACAACTATGAAAGATTAGGATGGCTGGTAGGTAGTTATTTTGTAGGGGCAAAAGCCCTAAAGACCATAGAAATTAAACTGATAATCCAAGCATTATATTCTCCAATACATTATATTATATTTTTACTGCTTTCAAGGTGAAGCATAGTCTTATATAAATATTTGCAAAAATATTGGTAAATGGAGATCATATTATATTCTTATCACAATTTATTTCGTTTTTATTAGGTGCATTGCTATTAATCAACCCAATTTGTTGTTAATTTTGTGATTTGGTCTTCTGTTTATCTTTACCCAACTAATTTAATAATTGCAAATATCTCATTAATTTTTATATTTTTTAAACATTTCCTTTGGCTTTAAGCAGAAAGCAATTGTTAAGAACATCTAAATTACTCTCGATCAGTTCCAGGAGATTACCTTAGTTCCAATTTTCATGAGAAAACAACTCAATAATATCGATAACCATCTTTTAAATTGTGGAGTATGTCTATTAAAATCCTACTATCGTATTTGCTTTAACCAAATTAGATATTTTATCCTTTAGTATTTCTTTCCAATTTTACGGAATTTAAACATTATCTTCAGTATCCTTCAGTTATCCTCCTTTGTCGAAATTTGTATCCATCATAATAACACTTTAGACTAAACTTGTTCTTGCTGATTTACCGAAGTATGAGTCGCTTGTTTATCTCATAATTTTATCGTTTTCATCTTAATTGTTCCTCGTGCTCACACTTTATCTTGAGTGTTAGTATTGTTTTAAATTATTTCTGAGATTATCAATAGTTTAATTTTTGCCTGAAATTATTTTTTCTCTTGTGATCACAGCTTCGTTTAGTTTGGATATGGCTTTCCTATATCTTTTCTATTCGTCTTCCGCCTTGATAATTTCTCTTTGCTAAAGATATTGATTTTTAATGCAGAGTAAGCTAATTATTTTTTTGTACTTCTACTCGTTTGATAAGGATTCTGAATTTGTATTTGTATTTTAGATCATGTCGTTGATGGTGCTGAGTTCGCAGTTAATGCTTTTAAGTTAGCTATTTTAATGTATTATATTGCTAATTCTGTCGCACGATTGATTTTACTATGAATCATTTTTTTGTTTATTGTCGTAGTTTTCAATTTACAGGTCATAATTGATTTGCAATATTTCAATCTTTCTCAGCAACTCTAACTTTTCCTCTTAAAAGTTGTTTAATTCCTGTTTTGTTTTCTCAACTTCCAACTCCAACTTTTTCATATGTGCTTCGATCTAATCTTTTTCAAAGAGAAGGTTTTCTTGCTATTTTTTCAATTCGATAATTTAATGGCTCAACTCATCAGTTTCATCCTTATGCTTTTATTCTTGTTTCATCAGTTCCTATACTTTTTAGATATAAAGCTTTTTCAGTTTTTTGAGCTGTCTTCGTTGTTCTCGTTATTTTAACGCCAAATCTTCAGTTTTTTTAGCAATTGTTTAGAGTTAAAGAAGATCATTCTCAATCATCTTCTTGCTCGAGCTTTTAATCTCTTACCTCTCCTACCTTTCTTGTTTTTTATTCGCAGCAGTATCCTGAAGAATAAATTGACTCTTTTGAACTACCTACTCTCTTTTTTAGAACAGATGAACGGATTGTGATAAGTTTTTCTTAAAGCTTGGATTCACTACCTTTAAACTGGTATTTAAGCGTGACTCTTACAATGTTTATGCATCGCTTACAACCGAATGACAGTCAGTCATGTCATCAAGACAGCCCTCGGCCATAAACACTAAACTCTGAGATAGTTCTATATCCTCCCTACTGTCAATATTTGATGAAGGCAATTGCATGGATTGTTTCATGTGTTATTTAGTTTAAAACATAGAAAAAAAAAGTTATTTGACCAGTGATAATAAATTTATCCTAAATACTTTAATATCTATCTATAAATTATGTCCCTCTAATAGTCAAAGTATCAGTTTTTGATATAGAATTTGGGCTTGATAGCATTGGGATCAGTTATTCGCATAAACTGAATATACTCTATAATCGAGGCGCGAATATAGGGGTCGGCAATTCCTTAGATTGTCATGGCAGATTACCATCCAAATATTTTTTATGGATTTTCTTTAATTTATCATAAATTACCTAACATTAAAAACAGTCTATGCTTTGACCATTGATGGCCTGATTTAGTCTTATTACTATATCTTGTAAATATCTTCTGCTGTCCGGATCTAGCACCATAGATGCTGATCAAGCTGGGAGCTTATCCAATATAATTGTGGCATCTATTTAATAAAAGAGTTACCCTGCACAATTATCCTTATAGTAGCTTCTACCAAACTCAAGATCACCATCAGGAACATCCATATCGTCCTCTGCGTATCGGAAAAAGTGAAAGCGATGGAGTTTGGCATTTCCAGTTTGAGGCTAATTGATTACTCCTCCTCTTCCTGTTGTCATTATATTATCAGAAAAAAACAAATCATTTAAAAATAATTACGCAAACTCATATGAAATACATATACCACCTAATAATTTTAAAACTTATCAACAATAACTCCATCGAAAAGATCTTTCCTTTCTTTATGATTTAGCACAACAATTATAATAATTTCAATTATGTACCATGTGCTAATTTTTGTTTTGTTTTAAAATGATCAATAAGAATGATTAGTTATTATGACTCACTATACTCTCTTCCTTCTTCTACTGGAGTATACCTTGCAAAGCGAAGTCATTTACGCATTCAACTGTGGAGCAGAGACACAGCTACAATCGCCTATTGTTAAGTATTCCAATGTATATCAACTCGCACTCAGGATGAAATGTACTAAAATTTAACATCACGGGCCCACCGGAAAGATTCTCTCCCCGGTACCATTGTTGATCCCACTGATATTCTTCTTCTACTCACAGATCGTACTACCGACTTAAATGAATTTTCTTACAATCTGTAAATGAAAGGGCCTGACCACTATCTCCTTATATTCAAATTTATCTAAGTACAAATCATTGGACACAGACAGTTTTTGATAAAGATTCATAAAGAGTATTCGAGATACGCATTGGAGATGAAGTCGTATTTGAGATTGATATCGTGAGGGAGGTGGGCGCGGGACAAATACTGCATAAGTGGGTAGAAATTGACTTGCGAGATGATGTGCTCTATATCAACAATACTGTTGTACTCCTTTACTCATGTAGCCAGCCCTCAACGCCTATAAGTACTCGACTCGAGCGATGAAAGTCACATTCCATCGATTGAGGGGCTCACCCAAAATATAAGCTTTACTGCTGGTCAAGGGTGAGAATTCACCAAGTAAATAAGTTGCTACTTAGAGTTCCTCAATTAATACCTTGAGCAATAGATCTCTAAGAGCACAAGAGCAAAGGAGTATACCTCCTAAAAATATCAAAGGCCAATTCAGTTTCACTACAAACATATGACTGGAAGTGAAACCTTTAATTTCCCCGAGGAAAATTTGATGTACTACGTGAAAAAGCTGTTTTCTTTGAATTCTCTCTTCTCGATTATGGTAATCGTGATTGTTCTATTCCATGACGACATTTACGAGAAACTAAACGTCTCCTTCTAAAAGAACGGGTTAAGAAAAAAGTTAAAATAGCAATGAGTATACAATCTATTATCCCATTATATTTGGTCATTTGTTAATTGAAATATAAAACATATCTGTTGATTACAAAGCATAAGCTAATATTTTTGTCATCCATTTTTCAAATCGTGAATTTTTATAGTTTTAATTGCAGGGACTTTTACGATCGTATTAGATCAATACGAAAGGACTTCTTTCAATATAAATATCGAGTAGAGTTAACTAAAGTGACAAATAAATAATATCAGCTCGCAGTAAGTTGATCTTTAATAATTCAGTCTTCCTAATTATGATAGAATATTATTAATAATACAAAGCATTAAGCAGACATTTTTTATCCTTAGAAGTAAGTATGCGTTATTTTACATCTCCCAAAGCAGAAAGTTATTTTTTCATCTTTTCAAAGAAATAATCTTCCTTTTATAATATAAAAAAAATTGATTTTTAATATATAGAGCAAACGATTTACACTTTGATTTTCAATTTTTAAAAATCAATCGTAATTATTTTTTATAGAGAATATTCTACTTATTTTAAAGAGGATTGATTGCTCAATATTTTCACCATTTATATTAAATTTAATAATATAATAGTGTTAACAGTTGTCAAAAGATAATTATAATCATTTTTTGATTTTTTGATAATTTGATGACTTGCTTTTGAATCATTCATGCATTTTGTTTCGTTTTACATGATCGACGATTGATTTCATTTTTATAGAAAATCTCATCTAGAATATTTTTAAGCCAATTTTCCTTTAAATGTTAGCTTGGAGTTATATAGCATCATACTCGAATGTCAAATTAAGTCAATTTGTCTTATTTTGATATCTGAATCAAAGAAACTACATCTTAAGACAATATCTCAAAAAATGATAATTGGTCTTTGACCATATAATTCCATACACATGAGTTGATGTGACCGAATTATGTTTGATGAAAAAGGTGGAGCTCATCTGTTTATTCGGCATAGCTTTTCTATTTATACTAATACTATTTTATTAAAGATGACATCATATTTCTGGCAAATACTCCAAACAATAACGTCATTACAAATGTACATCATACAAAACTTCTCCAAATAGATTAATACAAATATCTAAATACTTTGAGCATTCGCACACTTAGGTAGTTATGCAAAACATTGAACTTTCATCAAATTTTCCCTTGTCCTGTTTGACTTTGCAAAAAGAGAAGAAAAGGTATAACAAGGTAAATGAAGAGATTAAATAATAGTTTCTAAGTCTAATCATTCAGCGCAACATGACAATTAAAGATGTATAACTTTATTCATTTAGGCTTCTCAAATGCTCAATATTAATTATAGTAGTGCCAAAGCAATTCTCGCAAATCACAGGAAAGGAATCAGCCTTCTTCGCAGATCTGTTCATTTGCATATCGGGCAGGCGCAGTGTTAAATGCTGAATCTTCTTGATACCCACTTAAGTTCAATGGAGTTGGTTTGCAGTACGGGCGGAAAAGAAGTAAGTCGCTACAACTGCAGTCTTAAGCATAAACCAATTCATAATCATACACTTATCTTAATGGGCCAAAGGAACGACCACTAAAGCTATGAGCCCACCGAATCATTCCGCTCAAGTGAAATTTGATTCGAATATACTGAACTTTTTAAAAAGTTTATGTGAGATTGGGAGCTTAATTTTCAGCAGATAAGGTGTATTTATAGTTTGTAATGCGCGTCTATAGGTGCTGTGAATTATTCCTTATACTAGTTTATTATTTTATAATGTTCGATGAAGAAGACGACAATCGGAACAGACATTTTAGTTTGGCCGATGGAATTAGCAAAAGACAAGCTGAAAAACAGCTGAAAGCAAGCGTGCAATACGTGGAAATGATGCGTAATAGACTGAAAGTGCTTGCTTCGCAGGCAGAGCATCATAATTCGAGGTCCAAGTATCAAACAGAAAAGATAGAAAAACATTTACAAATACACGAAGAAGCAGCGATAAGTAGAGATAGAGTTGCTGAGAGTTTACATTCGAGAAATAGAGTCTAGTTTGGAAAAAAAAGTAAAGAAAAATAGAAGTAAGAAAAGGAAAAAATCACCCAATTCCTTCAATAATTAAAACAAGAAAAGTTACATCAGGGACAGCTTTTAAAACAGAGCTCCCAACGCAATAAACAACTGGTTGCTCGTCGCAAACAGAAATAGCTTTAAGATAAACGTAGCAAAAGAGCATAAGTAATCAACATGGAGACAAACGCTAAATAAGTGGTCAGTAGATACAACAGATAAAAATTGGAAGATATTAGCAATATTAAGCGGAAATAAAAATATTTTTACCTTCATTACTCGCAGGAAATGATGAAACAATTCGAAGCATTGGCTGTGAAATAGAAGGAATTGGCTGATTTGAGTGTGGAAAGTATCAGCAATTCGAGATTGTTGAATCAACACTTCAACGATCTCTATGCTCAAAAGAGTCACAGCCATTTTCAACTACCATTGCTCAAGAGGCATGGAGACCGCTCCACCATTGATTCTAATTGATACTATACTATTTTAACTTTTGATTAATGATGTAATGATGGAATTTATGGGTAAATCAATAGTCAACGTTAAGCACAAGAGCTACTCCTTGCAGTACCCAATGCGAAGGATGTTCTGGAGAGCGCAGATCAGCGACAAATACTTGTCCAACGCCCATGGCATTTTTACGGCTTTGAGTCACATAAACAGGTGTTTTCAGGTTGTCCTTTATTTTGAGCTTACTGGCCTATGCAGGAATTATTTGGATTATGGGCATCTCACATATAAGTTCTTTCGGTTGCTGACGAACTAATTGGCCTTTTTACATGTCCCAACTTGCTCCTTCTAAATAAAATCCCTGAACATAGCATCCATGCTCTGGTTTTTTCTTCACAAAATCAGGATTCCTGTTCTGAGTGACTACAGTGTACAGAGTGGATTTATCGAGTGCCCAACCTTTAATTCTGCAAGACATCTGTACCAAGGCCGTGAGGTAGGCTTCAGGAATATGTAGGCCAGAGAGCCACATAATAGCGGGCTCTTAAACTTTTGCCCAATGGTTATATTGTTTAATTCTATTTGAGAAGTGTGTCATCCAGCTTCCTAATTTCTTTTCCGTTTGTGGCGCAAGTTTTGCCCATCGTTAAGGAAGATTGCTGTTTTATAGTGATAATGCAAGTTAATCAAGCTCTGAGCTCATACCAATTTCTCCCTTAAGTGCTCTTTTTAAGTTGATGAGGGTATCCTTCATACGTTCAATGAGATTGTTGAATCGCTGCAACTCTTGGAATAACACAATTGTAGTGGGTGTAATATCTGGGCAGTCCGCTCGAAGAATATTAACATCCCATAAGGTCTACGGAAGTTTACTTAGAATATCGTTGGCTGTAGATTCAATTAACTACTCACGGTTGATACCTCCACCTGAGATGGCTGAAGCAAATTGCATCAAAAGTAGGTTTTCCCAGTTCAATTTTGCTGAATTTGTGAAATAAGTGATTTCAGCATTAGCGTTCAGTCCAAATACCATCGGTGAGTTTATCAGAGGAATTTCATTCACTGTATTGAGGAAGGCCTCTAGAGTATTGATATGGGGTTGGGCATAATCGAATTCAGGAGTTTTAGAGAAGTAAAATTTACGATTTTTATCAAATAGAAAATCGCCCATATACTCCTAAAGATATGTCATGAGGACTCGTCGATCCCAATCATCAGTCACTCTGCCTCCATACATAGCCTCTCCAATTAAATATTTCAAAGAATTCCATGGAATTGCCTCATCCTTATTCTCGAAGGCTTTAGTGAGATACATGTTTAGCAAACGATATGAAATTGAGAAATCGCTCTGATTAAAGTCATAGGGGATGTTCCAACCGATTTTACCGTATTTTCGACGATCTTGCACAATTGCATGGAAGAAACTCACCACAAAGACTAGAGGCTTAAAGGCTTAATGAGGACATTCGTTTAAAGATTATTAAGAAAGCTTGGCCAAAGTCGAGCGCATGTTCAGTTTAAGCCCATCTGGAGGTTCTGTCACTACCTTTAGAGCTTTTTGCAGAATACCCAAAGGAAATGCGTCTGTCGGCTGAGTAGTCAACCATAATCTGAAATCTTTGTTAGGTCTGCTGAGTGTTTCCAAAAATTTCTACAGATGGTCCTTAAGCCAGCTTGATAATAAGTGACAATTTTGTAGCATAAGCCAATGCCCTCTATTTGAAGAGGTTGACAAATATATATTGGCTTCTTTTTCCATACCCTGACCTAAGGACAGATATTTGAACTTATTCCCAGAAAATCCCTCGTCATCAGCCAATTTCTGAACATCAGAGAGAG
>Ga0302188_10002881_pt1 | contig 12245 bp, 8 predicted proteins | sample II_Bog_E2_1_FD_198783 | JGI IMG/M metagenome (GOLD analysis project Ga0302188, IMG submission 198783) | Peat permafrost microbial communities from Stordalen Mire near Abisko, Sweden - II_Bog_E2_1 | ecosystem: Environmental > Terrestrial > Soil > Wetlands > Peat | place: Sweden: Abisko, Stordalen... | reverse complement strand
TCCATGGGGTGTCTAAGTGGCGTGTTGACGAAGCCGCCGATGCCTTGGAAAGCATTTCGGAGTGACACAGATTCGCTGCAAGATCGCAACGGGTGAGTTTTGCGCAGGGTTCTCACGGTGAGTCGTCCCATACGCGACTCCCGCGTCCTCGTCGAGAAGAAAATCGTCCATCATCTTGTCTCCTCCCAGATACTCCGGAATGCCGAGCGGCGCGAGAGTTTCGCGGTCCACTCGCACCCGCATGAAGAGCTTGAGCACTGTGGAAGTGTAGTAAACATAGGAACTTCTTTTCGAGAAGCGAATGAGCAGTTGAAATTAAGACAATACTCCAGATCCGCTCTAGCCACGGCTGGCCGGCTTCGATCGAATACGTGGAGTGGCCGAACCCGGAGGTCTCTCTGGGTTCGGCTCGATGAATCGATCGAGTAGGACCACATTGAGCAGCGACTTGTAAACCCGGATGCGGCCGTTGTATTCAATAAGGCCGAGCTTTCGAAATCGATTCATGAAGAAGCTGACGCGAGACCGGGTGGTGCCGACCATCTCTGCCAGAGTCTCCTGAGTGATGGGAGGAACCAAGTGTTCCCGATCTCCCGGCTCGCCAAATTCGGCCAGGATCAGGAGAATCCTGGCGAGACGCCTTTCGCTGGAGTTGAAAAGCTGATCGACAAGATCGGCTTGGGTTCGCATGCTCCGGACCAGCAGGAATTTCAAGTACATTTCGGAGAGGGAATGCTCTTCGTGCATCACGCGGATCATCTCTCCCCTCTCGATCCTGAGCGCTGTACAGGGGGTTATGGCGCTGGCAGTGGCCATATGCAGCCCACCCACACTCGCCAGCGATTCCTCTCCAACGAATTCACCGGCGGAGAGAAGCGCGATCATGGCCTCTTTCCCGTCATGCGAAACGACGGTGAGTTTTGCGCGGCCGGTCTGAAGATAGAAGATGGAGTCAGCGGAACTTCCCTGCGAAAAGAAGGCTTGCTTGGGCTTCAATTGGACGATTCTTCGTCCCACTCCGGCTGTTGCCAGAAAGCCAGCGAGGTCAAAAGTCATAAAGCTCCCCTCGGCCATCTGAATTGCCCGTCCCGGATGCGGTCATCACGGGAGCGGTTCGGAAGGGCAACCGGCATGTATAGTCCCCATTGCACGATTTATCGCGGAGGCGGCAAGGCGGGCTCACAATGGAAAATGCGATTTCGGCCAGGAGTGCTTTCATCGAGAAACCTGCAATCGAAGAAAGAGAAGATAGAAGGAGCTGTCGAATTTAGCCTACTCGCGTATTCTGGCGGTCTCTGTACGGTTCCTGACACAATCCGCACTTTGTCAGGCATCGTGAGCTTGGGGCATACTGATTCGGATAGGGTATTGTCTGAAAGTGAGGATCCGTTGCGCACGAGCGGCTTTAAGAACACTCTCCTGAATGCTCTGGACGAGGACATAGTTGCGCGTCTTCGTCTGAAGCCGGTCCAATTCGAGCTGAAGCATGAAATCGAAAGCTCTGGCAACCCGATCGATCACCTCTATTTTCTCGAAGCGGGGATGGCGTCGATGACGACCACGTTCAAGGATGGGTCTCAGGTCGAGGTAGGGATGTTCGGTTTTGAGTCGGTCATCGGCGTCTCAGCTCTGATGGGAACAAAAAAGAGTCTGAATCGCGTCTACACTCAGATTGCAGGCCATGGCTATAGCTGCCGCGTGGAGGACGCGCGAAGGGAGTTTCGGCTTGGCGGCGACTTTCAGTCTCTGGCTCTGCGCTATGTTCAGGCACAACTCGTTCAGGCAACGCAATCCGCTGGATGCAATGCGAAACACAACTTCGAACAGCGACTCGCCCGCTGGCTGCTCATCTGTGCAGACCGCGCGAACATCGACACGTTCAAGATTTCGCAGGAGTTTCTCGCAGACATGCTTGGGGTTCGCCGTCCCACTGTTTCTACGACAGCCGGGACTCTCAAGCGAAAAGGAATTATCCAATATACCCGCGGAGAAATCCGCATCCTCGACGTCCCTAGGCTCACCAAGACCTCTTGCGAGTGCTATCTGATCATCAAAGATTACCTCGACAATTACACAAAGTTCGACACCGCAATCACTGAATAGCCGTTTAACCCGCCGTAGCGGCAAATGCGGGCCGGGATTTCGGCAAAGTAGAGAGCGGGTTGGTTTCAGCGGTGGCGTTTTCATTGGCATTGGCCCGTGGTTTCACGCCCTTTACTGGAAAGCTGCAGTCGATGGCCGCCCGGGCGCGGTAAAGTTCTGCACAATGCGGATAAGAATAGGCTAGCTTTCAATCACCCATGGAACTGGCCCGAATTGGCTATAGCCGATATGAGGTTTGAAGATATTTCCCAAGAGTGAGCAATACTGAACTGCCCTTCGGGATCGTTTATGCGACACTCGGGCTTTGCCCCTGCAGGTGTGCTCAGCCGCATGCTCAGATGTTCCATCTGAGCCAGTTATGCTCTGCTTAGCAGGGCATTGGAAACCGTCGATGAACCTGTCTTGGTTGCGGCAACTCCGCTGGCAGCCCTCACAGACCCGATCGTATAGCTTACTTTTTCTAAGCGGCAGGGCCATTTTTTGGGGGAAAGTTTTAGATGCCGGAACTTGAAAAGCCCGCGTTCGATGCAGAGGCCTTCTTGGCGAGTGCTGGGGTCGGGCGCAGAATGGTCAGACTGCGCGGAAAGCAGGCCTTCTTTTCGCAAGGAGAAGCGGCCGACTCTGTCTTCTATCTGCAGAGTGGCCGAATTCCGCGAGGGCAATCAAAGTCGGCAATACGTACAGCTTTTCAACATCCGATTTATTAACTGATAAGCGCTGGGCGTTTTCAGATGGTTGCAATTCTCCCACCTCATTGGCCTGCCATAGGCAATTGCTCTGATGGCGAGCGGTGCAGCTGATTTGGTTCGTTCTCCGGAAGAGAGTGATTGGTCACGATGGAATACTCGAATTTAAAGTCGTTGCTTCGCTGGATGATTGTAGTTCCTATTCTGGTTACGACATCGCTTGCTGGATTGCTCTTTTGGGAGACGTTCGACCTGAATCGATCCTTACAGTTGGTTGATCACACCGATCGGGTTCTCGACCAATCCGGGCATCTGCTCAAGTTGCTGGTTGACATGGAATACGCGAAGCGCGGCTTCCTCGTAACCGGCGACGAGACCTTCCTTCGTCCGTATCTGGAGGGTACAAACAAATTCGATCCCGAGTACCAGGCGCTCTTTCAGTTGGTGGCTGACAGCCCCGCGCAGCAGCGGCGGCTCAATGACGTTTATGCTGGCTATCAGGAGTCTGAGGAGTACGACAGCCGGATTATCGCCCTTCGCCGTGCGGGAAAGGCTGACCCCACTCTCATTGAGAACCGGCTAAGAAAAAGCAAGATGGATACGCTTCGAGATGAGATCGCAGAGTTTCAGGGTGTGGAAGAAGGGCTGCGCATCGAGCGTGTTCAGGCCGCGCACCAGCGATGGACCTTCATGGTGGCAAGCTGCCTTCTCCTGGGGTTGGGGTCTGGGGTCTTTCTAGCGTTCTTCACTCGATACAACGTCGAAAAGCTGGGTACCAAGCTGCTGCAGAGCGAAGAGCGGTGGACTGCAACTCTGGGCAGCATTGGCGAGGCCGTGATAGCAACGGACAGCGAGGGCCGAATCACATTCCTCAACCCCATCGCGGCCACTCTAACCGGATGGGAACAGGAGGAGGCTCTTCACCAACCGATTGGGAACGTGCTTAGGCTCATCAATGAAAAGTCCGGGATGACCGCGGACAATGAAGTACTCCGTGTGCTCAAAGAGAAGCAGATTTTGGCGGTGGCCAACCACGTGGACCTGGTCACAAGGGACGGCCGGGAAGTTTCTGTCGAGCACAGTGCTGCGCCGATTCTCGCCGGCAAAGGAAGAGTCATTGGCGTGGTGTTGGTGTTCCGCGACGTTTCGGAAAGGCGGCAGGAGCAGATAGAAACTGCCGAGCAGGCTGCATTGCTCGAACTTACGCAGGACTCGGTCTTTGTGATCGACATGGAGGGAACGGTGCTGTTTTGGAGTCGCGGGGCAGAGGCCATGTTGGGGTACACCAAAGCCCAGGCCGCCGGCAAAATCGCGCACGAGTTCCTCTGCACGGAGTTTCCGCAACCTTTCTCTGAGATAAAGGCTGTACTGATGCGCGTGGGACACTGGGAGGGAGACCTCATCAAGACCGCTCGGGATGGCAGGCGCGTTGTGGTGTCCGGTCGCTGGGCATTGCAATGGGGCAAGCGAGACCAGGCGCCCCGGGTGCTGGTGATCAACAGCGACATCACGGAACGCAAGCGGGGGGAAGAGTCGCTCGTCTTGCAAAGAGAACAACTGCGGGCCCTGGCTGAACGTCTGCAGTGGGTGCGCGAAGAGGATCGCAAGAAGGTCGCTCGCGAGCTGCACGATCAAATCGGGCAAATTCTGACCGCGATCAAAATGGACATGACATGGATGACTCGTCATCTGCCGGAGTCGGAAGGCGCGGTACTCGCGCGACTAACAGAGTCGATTAAGTTGATCAACGATGGTGTCAAGGCGGTGCGCACCATCTGCAGCGGTCTTCGTCCTGGAGTATTGGACGACCTTGGCCTGGCGGCAGCCATTGAATGGCAGGCCAGCGACTTTGCTTCCCGCAACGGTGTCCAATGCCAGGTCTCTGTACCACCTATCGATTTGCACCTGGATGGTGACCGGGCAACCGCGACTTTCCGAATCTTCCAGGAGTGCCTGACCAACGTGATTCGGCACGCGCAGGCAAAGTCGGTGCGCGTTGCCCTGTGCCAGGAAGAGGAAAGCATCCTCCTGGTGGTGGAAGACGACGGAATAGGTTTCTGTGAATCCGGCTTCTCCAACTCTCTTGGGTCCTTGGGGCTCTTGGGCATGAAAGAACGCGCGCAGTTCTGCGGAGGCGACGTACATATCTCCAGTTCCCCCGGCAACGGAACGACGGTCACTGTCCGAGTGCCCGTGGACATTCCACGCGCCGAGAGGAGCGAAGTATGCACATCCTGATCGCGGATGACCATGCCGTCGTACGCCGCGGCCTGAGAGAGATCGTGGCTGATGCTCTTCCCGGCGCGGAGTTTTTCGAAGCCGGCAACGGGGATGAAGTGTTGAGCCTCCTGGGGAAATCTCAAATTGCGATGCTGGTGCTGGATATCAACATGCCTGGGCGTAGCGGGATTGATGTGCTGAGGGATGTTAAGCACACATACCCACGTTTGCCGGTGATCATATTGAGCTGCCAGCCGGAAGAGCAGTATGCCGTACGCTGCTTGCGGGCCGGCGCAGCCGCCTATATCAATAAAGAGAGCGCCACTGAAGAACTGGCGATGGCGATCAAGAAGATAATCAGTGGTGGTCGCTACGTCAGCACGAGCCTCGCTGAAAAACTGATCGATAATTTGGATGAGTCCGCAGACAGGCCCCTGCATGAATCGCTCTCGGACCGCGAACACGAAGTTATGAGAATGATTGCCGCCGGCGTCCCCTTGACGGAAATTGGCGAAAGGCTTCATGTCAGTGTCAAAACGATCAGCAGCTATCGAGCCCGCATCATGGAGAAGATGCAAATGAGGAGCAATGCTGAACTTACCCGCTACGCCATGACGCACAGCCTCATCGATTAGGTTGGCCTGTCGGTGTAGGAATAACCCTACAGGGCGAACGGAACAAACCCTGCAACAATCACGGCATACGCTGATGCCGATTCTCTTTCACCTCCGGTACATTAGGTTCAGGGCGAATTTGCGACCTTGCGAGCGGATAAGACGATGAATATTCTGATAACAGACGATCACGCGAACGTACGGCGCAGCCTGAGAGAGCTCTTGACCGATGCATTTCCGGGCGCTCACTTTACCGAAGCCTCCAACGGGGACGAGGCGCTTGCTCAGTTGTTCGGATCTCAACCTGACGTACTGCTGCTCGACATCAATATGCCAGGGCGAAGCGGGTTTGAAGTGCTGAAGGATGTAAACCAGATTTATCCTCAGCTCCCTGTGATCATGGTGAGTGTCCAGTCTGAGAGCCAGTATGCGTTGCGCTGTCTACGAGCAGGCGCGGCAGAATATGTCAACAAGAACAGCGCTTCAGAAGAACTGGTGCCGGCGATCAAAAAGATACTGGACAGTGGCGCAAAGTCTGCGCGGAAACCGAATGGAAATTAGTCACAGAATTCGGTCAATCTGTTGACAGGCTCTTGCAAAGGAAGCTCTCGGAACGAGAGATGCGAGGAGATATAGATTACAGACTCCGGTATTTCCAGGCGAAGTCCGTCGACCTACTTAATGTACGTGCGAGAGCGTCAAGCTTCCGTCTGAATAGCATGATGCACAAATAAAGGTCAACGTCGAATCTGCCACTACGGCATAACACATAACTTATTAGATGCCATTGCTCATCCGGCGTAAGGAAAACCCTACACAGTTGATATGTAAAAGCCTACAGCAACAATAGTCTTCGCCGATATTCACTCTCTTTCTTGCCCGGTATGTTGGTTATATCGAAGTCACAAAGGCTGACATCAAGTCATACCCTTGCACAGACTCTGTAAGACTGAAAGGTATCGACCATGGCTACTAGTTTCGCCACAATGACGAGTACGGCGCCCAGGATTCCACTGGGTCGCGCTTTCCCTTTGCCTCCGGTTGCGCATCATGACTTGACGGTCGTTCCGAACCGGATTAACGTTTCGCAGCGTCTGGCACCCAAGTTTGACATCCTGGATTTCCTTAACAGGTTCACTCCCGGAAAAACCAGGCGCGAATACCTGACCGGTGAATACATCTTTTCGCAAGGCGACACCTCGAATGCAGTCTTCTACATTCAGAGCGGCAAGGTAAATCTCACCCTCGTATCCATGAGCGGCAAGGAAGCCGTAATCGCTCACCTTCCAGAGGCTAGCTATTTCGGCGAAGGTTCCCTGGCGGGTGAGCCGCATCGCATTGCCTCAGCGAGCGCACTTCAATCCTGCACGATCGTTCGCATCGAAAAGACGGCCATGCAAGGCCTGCTCCACCGCGAGCCGGAGTTCGCTCAGCATTTCCGCGAGCACCTGCTCTCCCGCAACATCCGAATGCAAGCTGATTTGGTCGATCATCTGTTTAATTCAAGCGAAAAGCGCCTCGCCCGGTTGTTAATGATGATGGCAAACTTCGGCCAGGAATCGAAACCCATTCCGGTCATCGCCAAGATCAGTCAGGAGACTCTGGCAGATATGATAGGCACCACCAGGTCCCGTGTTAGCTTCTTCCTCAATCGGTTTCGCGATCTTGGCTACATTGAATACGACTGCAGTGGGATGCGTATAAATAGTTCACTGGTTAACATAGTTCTGCACGACTGAACGCCACACCCGCACCAGGGCCAGTGTGTAGCAATTCACTGCGAATACATCGCGGGAGAATCTGCTAGTTCCAGCCCGCCGTGAACCTTGACCGGGACCGATGCGTTCCTGGTCAGCTTTGGGCCACCATGTTCGAACTCCGCCGCGATGGCCTGGAGCGACATCCATGCATTGGTGCAGACGGATCGAGTTCTGCTCCCACAGCATTGTCGCACGCGACTATGGGTAGTGTGTCTTATGTCCGTTGCCGGGGTTTGCGGAGGATTCTGCTGGTCCGGCTCATGGGCTAGTACTACGACCGTTCGGATTGGTAGTCTCCCAGGTCTCAAAATCGAGATCGTTCGACCTTGCTCAGGGCACGCTTTCGACAAGCTGAGGACAGGCTCTGGGGCGACCAGATTTGTGGGCGAGATTGCGAAATCACCGAGTTAGGGCACTAGCTCTCGGCAGGGTCTCAACTCAAGCAACTGGTTCCTGACGGGTGACAGGAGTGTTATCGTGTCAACTGTCTATTCCTCCGTTGCGACCCGAAGATCCATACATCAATGATTGTGTGCCGGAGCCAACTTGACGCTGGAGGTGCTGAACTACTGCAAGGCGTGATGCCAGTTTAGGTCGTCAAAAATGGAGTCGTTTTAAATTGGCCCAGATTGATAGACAATCGTTGAAGACCATCCTTCAGGGGCTAAAGCCCAGCTCGTTTTATGCCGTTTTCGGAACGACTGAAGTCGTGCCCTTTCAAAACGGATAAATGACTATCTGTGTGGCAGACTACATTAGATTGCTCGACGATATCCCGGCAATGAGCGCATAGCGTGATCGTCTCCTCAATGCTTGAGGCACCTGGCCGGATATGGCGGACCTCGAGTGTGATCTCATCTCCCATCTGGTTGCACCTTCTGCATCGGTAGTGGTCTCGCCGAAGCACTTGAAGCCGCGCCCTGGATGAGGTTAGCTGGGTGCCTCTGTGGCAGGCAACATGTCCAGGCGCGCTCGACGAAAGCAGTTGTTTCAACTCCCGGCGATCAACTTTCTTGGTGAGGGTTCGATAGATGAGCCTCAGGTCGGAGATAAAGGTCGCACGCGACATGTATTGACTATCCAATGCCTGCTTGGCGGGCAGAACCACGTCACGATAAAAGTCATCGAGTTGAGCGGCGGGTATGCCGGTTAGAACTTCTTCTTCCGCGGCAAACGCAATGGTCGCTCGTCCAGTAATGCCGGGGCGGCAGAGCAGAGGGAATAGCTGGTGGCTTGCAAGCTTCGGACGTGGTCCCACTAAGCTCAAATCACCGCGGAGTACGTTGAAAATCTGAGGTAACTCATCGAGTTTCCGGCGGCGCAGGAACGATCCGATGGGCGTGAGTATTTGATTTGAAGAAGTCGTCACGGCAGGCCGTAGGTTGGCACTTAAGGCAACAGGCATGGTGCGAAATTTGAAGATCGTGAAAGGCTTCCCGCCGCGCCCAACGCGATTTTGCTGAAAAAGAACCGGCCCAGGGGATGTGATCCGGACCGCGATGGCCGTGGCAAAAAGAATTGGTAGAGCAACAGGAAGAGAACACAGTATACAAAAGCAGTCAAAAATGCGTTTCAGCGACGATCGTGACCAATTGCTGAGGTTCTCCCGATCGGGATCTTCCGTCTGCTTCTTGGAACTAGTAGCAATGAACCTGACTGGGTAAGAAGCGGTAAAGAAGCCTGTTTCGATTTCGTCCAGTACCATTGGTTTCAAACCTCATGCTCCTTTTTTCTGTGAGAGTGATACCGCTGTGTGCGGCCCCGCCAAAAGCGGGACCGCATGGCGACTAATAAGGACCCCGTAGGCTCTTCGCTGTTTGCTTCTGATTCGAAGAAGGCATGAAATGATAGACGAGGCTGATTGCCGGAGTATTGGTCACCGAGAATAGGCGCTGTTTGGGAAAGCCGTTGTCGATGCCAAAGTCAGGCATCTTGTAGAAGAGTCCTCGGTACTCCGCACGAACGGAGAAATGGCGGCTGACGTCGTATTCCGCGCCAACCCCAAATACCATGGCTGGGCGCGTTTCCTGGTGGGCGAAAATGGCGTTGATCGGCTCAAAGAACAGGCCGCCGCCACCGAGTTGTCCAAAAGTGCGGAACCGCTTCGAACGCGGTCCGTAAAAGGCGTACGCCAGCGTAAATTCATACATGTGCGTATCGAGGGCGCCTGCTGAAAAGCTGCCGCCGCTAGGGGGAACAGTCGTGCCTTGCCCCGGTACGTTTCCCCATCCCTCGGAGTCAGTCTGCGTGAACCGCGTATAACTGAAATTAACGTTGTAGCCAAGGTAAGGCTTCATGGCGCCATGAAAAGTGAAGAGCGCGCCGGCAGAGGGCGATGCAGCTTGGCTTTGCTGATGCACCACCGTCCATTCTGGATAAACGTTGAATGTGGTTGGATTCCTGGCAAATGTCATTTGTCCCAAAAGGCCAAGCGAGACGTCTGTGCCGGGCGTAAAGTTCTCATCTTTCGGCGGCTTCGGGGTTTGAGCAATGGCGGCCTTGCTCAACAACAGCAGCACGAGAGTAAAAATCACCGAAGAGTGAAAAGTGCTGAACGAGCGGTTCTTAAACGGCATTAGAAGCTCTCCTTTAAGAGTTCAAACTTAAAGAGATCGGCGAGGCCGCAATCTACTCCCGCTTTGGAAGAAATCTCTCACAAATCGCTCTGCGCACCCGATCCGGAGTGCGCGTCTCATAGAATGAGATAGATGGAAATTTCTTTTCGATTCGGGCATAGATTTTTGCTGCGTTGGACTCTTCAGCAATAGATGAGGCCTATTCTCAAATCGGTTGGTTCTTCATTCTCGTCCGACTCAATCGAGCGGATACTGAGCCGCTATTACCAGCAGCTTGTGGAGTGGAGCCGGATTCTTGCGCGGGGCGACCATACCGCCGCGGAGGAATCCGTGCAGGATTTATGTCTGCATCTGACCGTTGCGCAGCCGGATTTGAGCCGTGTAAACAATCTCGACAACTACCTCTTTATGTGCCTCCGGAACATGTATGTGTCCAACTTGGCGCGAGTCTCGCGAGAGCGGCTGCGCGTGATTCAGGTAGAGGACTACGATGCTGTGGGCATGGTTGCCGCGAATAGCGAATCAGACACTGTGGACGTTCAGAATGAGCTGCTTCGCATCGGCGACTACGTGATTTCGAGAAAATACTCGTCCAAGAGCGCAAGCCATTTCATCCTGCAATTCTTCCTTGGGTATCGAAGGGGCGATGTTGCTTTACTGGCGCGTGTACCGATTGCCGCAATTTACAACGGGCTCAAGGATACTCGAATTGAACTGCGGGAACACCTGTCCGCCGGGGAAAAGATCCGCCTTATTTCCCGAGGCGCCGCGCCGGAAAGGAAGCTGCTACGGGCTGGCTTGTCCAGCGACCTCTTCCTGAAGGAACTGCGCTCGACCATCCTCGACGCCGATCCCGCGAGCTGCGTGGCAGAGAAGGAACTTTTCGACGCCTACAAGCAGCCAAGCGCTGCTCCGGTTGGCTGTCGGGAACTCGCGCATCTTGCCGGCTGCGAACGTTGTCTTAAGATCCTGGAGCGCGCCTTGCAGTTGGACGACCGCGACGGCCCCCTCGACGGCATCGATGGCGACCTTGACCGCAGGCCGAAGCCGGAGGGGACCAAGAGTTTCGAAGCGACCATGCGGCTGGTGCGCAATCAGCGCGAACAAGTGCTTGAACGGCGTCCCGCGCTCCTGGCCATCGCGGTGGACGGACGTGTTGTCGCATTCCATGCTGTTGAAAGCGCTCACAATTTGTTGTCATCGCGCGTGGAAGCGACTTCCAATGTGCATTTCATCGAAGTCTTCAACGAATACGGCGATCGACTGGCTCACATTCCGCTCGATCCCGAAACCGCAGCTGTTTCAAGAGACCAACTGTCGCAACAGATTCTGCTCAGCGACGATCGCCATCTGCGGCTCGATGTTCGTTTTGACGGGCTTGGCATGCATGCCGAAGTGAATTATGTCGATCCCGCTCTCGATGCCAGTGGCGTACTCGAACCATCTCCTCGCCCGTACAAAAGGCTGGTGTCTTTCTGGGAACGCTTCCCGTGGCCGGAGCGGTTCCGTTTGGCTCCATGGGGCGCCGCTGTCTTCGCATCTCTCGTGCTGGCGGCAATTGTCGGGATCGCCGGCTACCGGTACATGCATCCTAATTGGCGCGACGTATTGGATCGCGCACAAGCCGTGTCTCAAGTTCCGTCGTCGACCGAAACACTTCACCAGACTCTTCGCGTCGAGCGAACCACGGGAACGGAGCAGGGATCGCTGCAAGGATCGATTTTGGGCTCGATTGACGTCTGGCGTAGCAGCGACGAGAAGGTGGTGCGGCGTCTCTATAACGCCCGGCAGGAACTGCTCGCCACGTCAATCGAATCCAAGGACGGCACGAGCTCCGTTCATGTTGAGAACGAAACAGCATTCAAGCAAACAGACCGCCAGTTCGTTGAAAGCGGTGTATGGCGGAGCGATGTTTCCACCGCTGCTTTTGATTCCCGTGAAGGAACGGCGGCTGAGGCTTCTCGCGGCTTGAGTGGATTTGAAGTTACGCAGCGTGAGAACGGTCGCGACGGAATTCTCTCGCGGACACTCGTGCTGGACCGCAATTATCAGGTTCAGGCAGAGAGAGTACGCTTCCAGACCAAAGGTGGTATTTCTGAGGTTCGGCTGGTGCAGACTCTGCTGCGGAGAGTTCCCAACAGAGAGGTGCCGCCCCTGACGTTTCCGCAGTCGCAGGAGATGACGGTTCCAGGTACGCAGGGCGAACGCAGTCTCCCGAGCGAACCTGGCGGCAATCGAGCGAAGGATGGCAACGGTGCAAACCTTGAGGTTGTCGTGCTGTTTGAG
>Ga0302188_10002871_pt1 | contig 12264 bp, 15 predicted proteins | sample II_Bog_E2_1_FD_198783 | JGI IMG/M metagenome (GOLD analysis project Ga0302188, IMG submission 198783) | Peat permafrost microbial communities from Stordalen Mire near Abisko, Sweden - II_Bog_E2_1 | ecosystem: Environmental > Terrestrial > Soil > Wetlands > Peat | place: Sweden: Abisko... | reverse complement strand
CTGACCCCATGTCGAATTCCCATCTACCCCGCATGGCTCTTTTCCCAAACCAAGGAAAGGACTACGATGAAAACGAGGCCCGAACCATGGCAAACGTACAGACGGAACTAGAAATCGATTGGACCGCCTGCGAACTGATCGAACGCGTCCCCGGTAAGGTTTCCGGACGCCCCGTCGTGCGCGGAACCCGTATCCTCCCCGACGCCATCGTCGGCAGCTACGACCTCGGCGAAACGATCGACGAGTTGCGCGAGGGATTCCCCTCACTCTCGGTCTCGCAAATCGAACGTTTGATTGAGTTCGCCCACGCCCAGCGAGCCCAGGCCAATCAGTGAAGGTCCTGCTCGACGAAAACCTGGACCACGCGCTCAGGAACCTTCTCGAACCCCACGAAGTGACGACTGTCACGTATATGAAATGGGCTGGAATTCAAAATGGCGCGTTGCTCCGCGCCGCGGAACTAAGCGGGTTTGATGTCCTCGTTACCGGGGATCAAACGCTCGCATACGAACAGAATCTCATTGGGAAACGTCTGGCAGTTGTAGCCTTAACGGCAATCCAGCTTCCCCTGATCAAAGAGCATCTGCCAGAGATCGTGGCGGCGATTAGTAACGCCACCCACGGTTCGTTTCAGATAGTCGACTGCGGCAAATTCCGCCGGAACAAAGCACCTGAAAAGTAACTTGCATGGATCCCGATGAAGTTGAAAGATATGGTCGTCGTAACGCATAACCCCGGCGACCCGCCGATCAAGACCAGCACGGACTGGTCCGTCGTCGAAGCCTTCACCGAAGAGCAGCTTCACGCCAACGCACTCTCCGATCCGGATTCGCAGCCGATCCCCCCCGGCACCGACGAGGAACTCGCAAAAATCGGCCTGCATCGCATCCCCAACGTCAAAAAACTCCGCGAGCGCCTCGGCCTCACCCAGGAAGCCTTTTCTGCGACCTATCGCATCCCCCTCGGCACCTTGCGCGACTGGGAACAGGGCCGCAAACTCCCCGACGCCCCCGCCCGCGCCTATCTCACCGTAATTGCCCGCAACCCCGAAGCCGTAGCCGATCTATTGCGTGAGGCAGCCTGATTAGGCCACCACTTCATCCCACTCGATGAAAGTCAATCAAGCAGCCCCCCTGTGTTCCCCACCGCACAGCATCCTCGCCCCGAATCGGTTACACTCCCACACGGTATTCATCCTGGGAGGAACACGGCCGGGTGCCCCATCCATTCCGCGTTCTGTGCGGAATGGGTGGGAAAGCACAAAACCCAACCACCGGCCCTCGGGCATTTGCCCTAAATCCCGCTCCCGAGACCCGCGATTCCAATCAATACATATCCTCCCGCCGCAGCCCACAATAAAGCAGCACCACCTCGCGCCCCGCAACATCGCCGCGTACCTGGAATCTGCCTGCCTATAAATTGAGCATTTGCAAAAGACCGTCCACACTCAGCCCGTGGTGTACGGCAATCCGCTTGAGAATGCTGGAGAGCGTGCCTGTTTTAATGGGATGATGATAAGGAATGACTTCGTGATTCTCGCCGTCACGCTGCGTGGTCACACGGATATGCGATCCCTTTTGCCGAGTCGCCTCATATCCCAAAACAGCGAGCGCCTTGACAAGTTGCGGCCCATCAACGTCGCGCGGCAGCCGCATCAGGCCAGTACTTCATCGCGCACAAAATGCAGTCGAATAATCTTCGGCGCTTCCATCGTCTCATCGAAGTAGCAGCGGACAGCATCCTTCACCATCGCGCGAATCTCTTCCAACGAGTCGCCCTGCGTGTGGATGCCGTACCCAAGAGCAGATGCGGTGTAGCCACCGTCCGCCTCGTCCTCGCGTACCTCGAAGATGATCTCGCTCATTGAAGAAACGCCCCTCAATCCTGACCAAATGCTACACCGAGAGCAACTCCCCAACAAGCCGCGAAGCGCCGCTCAAATTGACGATTGTTGATTCCCGCCCCATGTCAGCGTAGTGTGACTTATATATTACACATCGGAAGGGCAAAGGCGCGAGAGGAAACATGACACCGAAAACTAGCTCCTACCGCCAATCTCTCCTAACTTCTCTGCTCGATCCCAACGAAGCCTCGGCGTATCTTAACGCCGCCCTCGAAGACTCCCCAGAAGCCTTCCTCAAGGCTCTCAAGAATGTAGCCCAGGCCCGCACAATGACCACCGTTGCCCGCGAAGCCGGCATCCAGCGCGAAACCCTTTACCGCGCCTTCTCCGAACAAGGAAACCCGACCTTCGAGACCCTGTCCTCAGTCTTAGGCGCATTAGGCATGCGACTTTCCATCGCCCCGAATGAATCCCCTACTCATTGAGTTCCGTCGCCGGGTGCCCCATCCATTCCGCGTTCTGTGCGGAATGGGTGGGAAAGCACAAAACCCAACCACCGGCCCTCGGGCATTTGCCCTAAATCCCGCTCCCGAGACCCGCGATTCCAATCAATACATATCCTCCCGCCGCAGCCCGCAATAAAGCAACACCACCTAGCGCCCTGCAACGCGGCGGGTAGCGTTTGCACATCAACTGAAATGGTGAATTGCCTGGCGGTGCACACGCTATCCTGGCAGCAGAAAATGACGCAGAGGCCCGAATGCGGGCCTCTGCGGTCAACGAAGAAAGTGCACCAGCCTTCTGTTATGGGTTGAAAGACTTAATGGTGTTGGCGACGGGGCGCAAGCTGCCATTCGTTTCCAGCATCTGGTAGATATCGCTTTCGTTACCCGAATCGTAGCCGTAATCCCAGATACCGAGGCCAGCGTAGCCGCCACTGCTGGTATTTGAAAGGAAATTTGCCTCTGCGGTGTTCTGCAGCGAGTCACTCCATTCGTCAGTCCCCTGGCCGCTTTCGCCCATATAGATCGGCTTATCCATCCCGAGCGAAGATGCAGTCGGAACATACCCATCGTCCGCATAGACATGGAAGTCATAGAAATCGAGACCCAGTCCCTTGAACATATCGAGATTGGTCCACGTATGCCAGCCGGTTGACGTAGTTACCAGGCGATTTGGGTCGGCATTATGGATTGCCGAGGCCATCGTCTTCATGTAAGACTGCGCCTCCGCCCAGGTAGCCCCGGTGTTGGTGTAGTTGCCCGAACTCCCTGCAATCGTACCGTCAATTTCGTTCATGGTATCGATCGCCCAGACACCGCTGTTGCCCTTGTATCTGTCGACCAGCGGGATCAGCGCGTTGGTGATAAACGATTGGACCTGTGCCGGATTTTCCAGCCAATCCTCGCGTCCGTTGTTTATCGTCAGGTAAAGGGCGATATCGTTGTTCTGTGCAAGCTGCACGGCGTTGTCAAGGTTGCTCCAGAAGGTGGAAGTGACGCCGGTGACATAGTCGCTGCCGTTGATCGTGCATCCCATGTCGCCTTCCATGATCCATACGCGCACAACTTTAATGCCCAACGAGTGCATAGTCGCCAAGGCATCATTCATGTTGGTGGAGTTATACGCTATTCCATAACTCGGCTCCGTCGGATCCTCGCCCAGCCAGGTGTTGTATGCTCCGTCAAGCCAGGCCAGGTTCGCTCCCTTGATGTATCCGCAAGAGCCATTTACCGGCAAAAAAGTCGATCCGCAACTGCCTGATCCACCACCACCGCCGCCGCTGGTTGTTACCGTGATTACAAAGTTCTGCGTGCTCTTGCATCCGCTGGTGTTGGTGTATGTGGCCACAAATGTATCTGTGCCCGCGCTCAGCGGAATGTTGTTAATCTGACGCGAAGTGGAAGAGAAGCCGCTCGGGCCGGACCAACTCCACGATCCGCCGGTTGACGGCTGGGGCCCGAGGTCTACCGTGGACCCGGAAGCTACGCTGGCGGTCGATTCCTCATCCCAGGCTCCGCTTGCATAGATGTACGGGGTGATCGCGGTGGGCGTACAACTTTGCGATCCGCCGACCAGCGTGAAGGCCCACAACTGGTTCGCGTTTCCGCTTGTGGCGTATTGGTCGATCGCCGCGCCCTCAGTGGTTGAATCGGCGTTCACATCCAGGGCCAGGCCGCTGTTCTCGTTGATCAGTTCATAGTAGCCGCTGCCCTTGCTGACGACTTGCCAAATCTGGCCTTTGCCGGAGTCGTAGGGCCACTGGTCGACCTTCGCGCTATTGGCCGTCGATGCGCCGTAGACTTCCAACGCCAGGCCGCTGTTCACGTTGATAAGCGATACGTAGTTGTTGCCAAGGTTGGTGAGTGTCCATTGCTGGTTGGGATTGCCGGTCGAATCCCATTGCTCAAGGTCGGTACCTTCGGTTTTGGACGCGCCGGTCACGTCGATGACCTGGCCGCTGTTCTTGCTGGCTATGGTGTAGGTTCCGTTGGCAATGAGATTAGTCTGAGCGAAGCCGGGCACCGCCGACGACACAATAGCCAATGTCAGGGCAAAAACCCCGCGGGGCATTAGCCCGCCGAGTTTCAGCCGATTTGATGTTTTGTGGAAATTCATGTTGGGGACCATGTTGTTCCTTTCATGGGGCGATTCCGGGTGGGGACTTGCAAGCGGTTGATAGCGTTATCACTCAGGGCATTGGGATGCCCCGTAAACGCCACAGGGGAGGTGATAGGGTCAATTGTTGAGATGGACTGAAAACGTATTCAAGTTCGCGGAATGCACAATATTCCCAGAAATGAACTATCGTCAAGAAAAAACTTTTACAAACGACATGTAGCCGATGTCTTGCTTCTTAGAGGTGGGATTCCAATGCGGCTGATCGCGTTATCATTCGTAGGTTTAATGGCATGCACACGGGACATTACACGGTCAGCGTTCGGTCGATTCTCGCGATGGGCTGGAACGTCTTCAACTCCGCGGATTGCGCAATATTTCCAGAAAGGAACCATCGTCAGGAAAAAATTGAAACCCCATACCGTGCTTTCTCCGAGCAAGGCAATCCTATGTTCGAAACTCTCTCCTCAGTCCTCGGCGAGCTGGGAATGCAGCTCTCTAGCGCTCCCAGTGAATCCGCGACCCGCCGAATCCCTTCCGCCTCGCCCGACCTACGCCTCGGTGTTCCCCACCGCACAGCATCCTCGCCCCGAATCGGTTACACTCCCACACGGTACCCATCCGCGGAGGAACACACCATGGCGATGTTCGAGTTAGAGCAAAAGGTAGTGGTAATTACAGATATGGGCGTAACCTATGACGCCATTGTTGTCGCGCGCGCCAAAGGCGACGACGGAGGCCGCGGCGCATACAAGGTCACGCTCATCGGCATGGGGGATGAGCAAACGGGACAGTGGCATAAAGCGACCGACGTCTTCCTCCCCGAACTAACCGCACAAGAAAAAAAGGAAGCCTGGAACGAATTCCTGAACGAGTAGTCGCTTTCCACTCCGATCCATCAACTTCTCGAAGTCTCGATCGCACGCAGTTTCTTAGGAAAGTTTTTTTATTGCCAGAATCAGCCCGGATGAGTATTTTGTCTCGGGAGGAATTTCCTATGAAAGTTCGCAAGATGTTATTGGGTGGCGTTCTGTGCCTGGGGCTTTTTACATCGGGCGTAGTCGTCGGCCAGAACGTAAGCCCACTGCGCCACCCCAATCTCAACGCTGCCCAGCGCTTCATTGAGCAAGCCATTGCCAAGGTTGACGCCGCGCAGGGTGCCAATGAGTTCGACATGGGCGGTCATGCCGCCAAAGCGAAAGAACACCTCGCCAAGGCGTACGAGGAAATCAAGCAGGCTGCCGAAGCCGCCAATCGCCACTAATCCGTTCCAGCACTATCCCTGATTTCCAACCACGGCGAAAAAGCAGCGGGGCTTCAAATCTCATCCAGAGATTCGAAGCCCCGCTTGTCCTAACTCCGCTAACATCCGCGGCAGCGGATACTAACTCCGCTATCTTCCTACTTAGCCACAAGCGCGGTAAACGGCGCCACATAAGCCATCAGGTAGACAAACACGCCGACCATCGCCGCCAGCGCCAGGCTATGCCAGAACACGAACCGGAGGATGGTTCCTTCCTGTCCATAATTCTGTGTAGCCGTCGATGCCACAACAATGCTTTGCGCATCAATCATCTTGCCCATCACGCCGCCGGCCGAGTTAGCCGAACACATCAGCACCGGCGAAACATTGATCTGCTGCGCCGTAAGCTTTTGCAAGCTTCCAAACAACACATTCGACGAAGTGTCAGACCCGGTAGTCGCCGTCCCCACCCATCCAATCAGCGTGCCGAAGAATGGATACAGTGCGCCCGTTCGCGCAAACGCCAGTCCCAGCGTCGCGTCCAGCCCGCAATACCGCGTCACATAGCCAAGCGCAAGCATCGCCGCAATCGTTATCATCGTAAACCGCACGCTGACCACGGTCTTTACAAACGATGTCGCCAACGCCTTCGGCCCCAGTCCCATCAGCAGCCCCGCCAATATTGCCGCCAGGAAAATGCCCGTTCCCGTCGCCGCCAGCCAGTTCAGCTTGTAAACCGCAGCCTCCGCCGTTGCCTTCAACACCACCGGCGGAACGCGCCACACCACGTTGTGCAGCCCCGCCACCGGAATGCTGATCGTCGGCGAGTTCAGCAGCTTTGAAATCTGCGGAATCCCCCACACAAACACCACCAGGCTCAACACCACCCACGGCAGCCAAGCCTTCACAGTGGCGCCTGTGCTGTGGTCGAACCGTTGCCGCGTCTGTCCGGTAATATCCTCGAGCGCCGCGTTCAAAATCCGCTTCGGCTTCCAGAACCGCAGGAAAACCACCAGCACCACAATGGTCGACGCTGCCGCCACAATCGCTACCAGCCACGGCCCCGTATACGTCGCCATCAGGTACTGTGCCGTGGCAAACGTCACCGCCGCCACCAGGATCGCCGGCCAAATCTCCAGCATCGCCTTGAATCCCGCATACACCCAGATCAGCCAGAACGGCACAAGCAGGCAGAACGGCACCAGGATAATCGCGATCATCTTTGACAGCGTGAACACGTCGATCCCGGTCACCAGATTCAGCGTCACAATCGGAATCCCCAACCCGCCGAACGCCACCGGCGCCGTATTCGCAATCAGGCTCAGTCCCGCTGCCTGAATCGGCTTGAATCCCAGGCTGATCAAGATCGCGCCGCACACCGCCACCGGCGTTCCAAATCCCGCCGCACCCTCAAAAAAGGCGCCCAACGCGAACGCAATCAGCAGCAGTTGCAGCCGTCCGTCGTCCGTTATATTCGTCAGGCTCTCCTGCAGCGCCGTAAACCGCCCTGTCTTCACTGTCAGCTGATACAAAAAAATCACGGGCAGAATAATCCAGCAAATCGGAAACAGCCCATATCCCGCCCCAAACGCAGTAGTCGTCAGAGCCAGCCGCACCGGCATATGGTAAACAACAATCGCAATCGTCAGCGCAGTCAGCAATCCCCAAACGGCCGCAATGTGCGCCTTCAAATGCAGCAGCGCCATCGCGCCCAGCAGCACAAACACCGGCAGCGCCGCAAGAATCGTCGACAACCACCAATGCCCCGTTGGATCGTAGGCCTGCGCCCATTTTCCCGTGGCAGGGTTAGTCTTCAGCAGGTAGGCAGCGCCCAAAGCAAGCGCAAGAATTCCAAGCAAAATCACCACAACAGACGACGCGGATGCGGGCTTTTGGCCGGACGCAGGCTTCGTGTGGCTGGTGGAGGGGGCAAGAGTCGTTCCCATAAAGCCTCTCAATGGCAAATTCCTCGGCATTCCCACACCAGGCTCAAAATGACACAATCGTGGCTGACGAGTTCAAGGAACATACTGTCTGCAAAACAATACAACTCGATGTGATACCCATCACCCATTCTTATGCCACATTAAACACCTTCGTAGTCCCCCTCACATCCGCCTGCTGCCCAGCACCCCTGTTGGCCGTATAAACTTGGTACGACCGATGACCTCCCTCGCCATCTCCATCGTGATGCCCTGCCTGAACGAGGCTGAAACCCTCGCCGTCTGCATCCGCAAGGCTCTCGCTGCAATCACTGCATCCGGCGTCTCAGGCGAAATCATCATTGCCGACAACGGCAGCACCGACGGCTCGCTCGCAATCGCCGCCGCCGAAGGCGCGCGCATCGTCAACGTCCCCATCCGCGGCTATGGCGCTGCTCTGTTCGCCGGCTTCGAGGCTGCGCACGGCAAATACATCCTCATGGCCGACGCCGACGACAGCTACGACTTCAGCCATCTACCCCGCTTCCTGGCTGCCCTCGACGCCGGCGCCGACCTCGTCGTAGGCAATCGATTTCAAGGCGGAATCAAGCCCGGCGCCATGCCCCTCCTCCACCGCTATCTGGGCAATCCCGTCCTCAGCTACCTCGGCCGCCTGCTCTTCCGCATACCCGTCGGCGACTTCCACTGTGGAATCCGCGCCTTCCGCAAAGACGCTTTCCTCCGCATGAACCTCCGCACCACCGGCATGGAATTCGCCAGCGAAATGATCGTCAAATCCAGCCTGCTGGGCCAAAAAATCACCGAGGTCCCCACCACCCTATCGCCCGACGGCCGTTCCCGCGCTCCCCATCTCCGCACCTGGCGAGACGGATGGCGTCACCTGCGCTTCCTGCTGCTCTACAGTCCGCGCTGGCTCTTTCTCTATCCCGGCCTGGCCGCCACGCTCGTCGGATTCCTCGTCACCATCTGGCTGCTTCCCGCCAAGCGCGCCATCGGCTCCGTTCACTTCGACGTAGACACCCTCACCTGCGCCATCGGCCTCATGCTCATCGGCGTTCACATCTCCGTGTTCGCGGTCAGCGCCAAGGTCTTCGGCATGCGCGAAGGTTTCCTCCCCGACGATCCCAAATTCCAGCGCCTCTTCCTTTACTTCCAGCTCGAGTCCGGCCTCCTCCTCGGAATCTTCTTCCTCCTCGCCGGCTTCATCGCCATGGCCTATGCCGTTGTCGTCTGGCGTCAGGCGAGCTTCGGAAACCTCTCCCCCACCCACATGCTCCGCCTTGTCCTGCCCGCCGCGGCCTCCCTCATGCTCGGCGTAGAAATAGTCTTCTCCAGCTTCTTCCTGAGCCTCCTCGGCATGCGCAACCGCTAACGGATCTCATTCATGGAATCTCTTGAGTGCGTCAGCTTATCTCATGACTTCAGCCTTCAGTGAGGCACCGCTATCGGGCGTGATGGTGAATTGGGCGTTCGAGCCGACCTCGGGAACGACGATTGTGTAGTGGCAACAACGAAGAACGTTGGGAGTCTCGCCAAATGAAGAAAGCCATTGTCTTTGGATCAACCGGATTCGTAGGTTCGCAGCTTCTCCGCGAACTGTTGAACAGCCCTGATTACGAACAGGTAACCGCCGTCGTTCGAAAGAACCTGAATCTCACTCACCCGAAACTAAAAACAGTGATAGGCGACTACAACTCCCTGCCCGGGCTGAAATCGGAAATCACCGCGGATGAAGTCTTCATTGCTCTTGGCACAACCAAAGCGAACACGCCTGATGAGGCAAAGTACTACCAGGTGGATCACGATTACCCTGTCCTGGCGGCGCGGATCGCAAAAGAGAACGGGGCGAAATCGGTCTTCCTGGTAACAGCAGTCGACGCCGATCCCAAATCAAAATTCTTCTATGTGCGCACCAAAGGCGAAACCGAGCGAGATGTGATCGCTCTCGACTTTGACCACACGCATATCTTTCGCCCTTCAATGATCACTGGGAACAGGAACGTGAAACGTTCGCTCGTGGAAGATGTGCTGATGAAGTATTGGTCTGCTCTAAGCCCCCTCTTCACATGGAAAGAGGGCAAGTATAAGGGAATAACCGGGGGAGAAATTGCAAAGGCGATGATTAAGTCAGCGAAGAATCAAACAGAGAAACTAAAGATCTATCACTGGAAGGAAATGCATGATTTGCTGCAAACCTAACCCTCTCCAGGCCTGCAACAAAGCTCAGACCGGTCAGCCTTCAGAAATCTGCGAGAGCCCTAAGTCAAGCTGATCTAAAGGCTCTGCGTTTGCCATTCCAGCCTTAACCTGCGAACTTTGAACTCCCCGTTATACACTGACCCCAAGCCTATGAGCACTCGCCTCCGCGTCATCCTCGCGCTCGTCGTCCTGTCTCCCCTCATGCACGCCCAGACCCCACCCAAGCCGGCCCCACAAATGACCCCCAAATCCCTAACCCCGACCCAGGTCCACCAATCCGCTATCGTCATCGACACCCACGCCGACACCCCGCAGCGCTTCGTCGATGAAAACTTCGACCTCGCCGACCCCCTCGGCAATGGCAACATCAATCTCGACTCCATCCACAAGGGCAACCTCGGCGCCGAGTTCTTCTCCATCTGGGTCGACCCCGTCCAGAACAAGGGTCGCTTCGCCGGCCGCACCTTCGACCTCATCGACGCCGTCAAGCAACAGGTCGCCAAGCATCCCGACCAGATCAAGTTCGTCACCTCGCCCGAAGGCATCGAGCTGGCTCACCGCGAACACAAGCTGGCCGCGCTCATGGGCATCGAAGGCGGCCACTCCATTGAGGATTCGATTCCCCTCCTCCGCCAGTACTACGCCCTCGGCGTCCGCTACATGACGCTCACCTGGTCCAACTCCACCAGCTGGGCCGATAGCTCCGGCGACATCGACGACAAGTCCGTTCCCCACAACAAAGAGGGCCTCACCGAGTTCGGCAAAGACGTCGTCTATGAGATGAACCGCCTCGGCATGATGGTCGACATCTCCCATGTCTCCGACCACACCTTCTACCGCACTCTCGTCATCACCCGCGCCCCCGTCATCGCCTCGCACTCCGATGCCCGCGCCCTCTGCGACGCCCCGCGCAACATGACAGACGATATGCTCCGCGCCGTAGCCAACTCCGGCGGTCCCAACTCCAAAGGCGGCGTCATCGACGTCAACTACTATTCCGCCTTCGTCTCCCAGGCCTACCGCGACGCAGACAAAGCCCAGCAGCCCGAAGTCGACAAAGCCGTCGCCGACCTCAAAGCCAAATACAAGGCCGATGGCAAAGAAGCTCCCCAGACCGAAATCGACAAGCTGAAGCGAACCTTCGCCGACCGCATCCCACGTCCGCCGCTCTCCATGCTCATCGATCACATCGACCACATCGCCAAAGTCGCCGGCATCGACCATGTCGGCCTGGGCTCCGACTTCGACGGTGTAGACGGCCAGCTCCCCGAGGGACTCGACTCGCCCGCCGACCTGCCCAAAATCACCGCCGCCCTCATGGCCCGCGGCTATTCCGCAGAAGACTGCCGCAAAATCCTCGGCGGCAATCTCCTCCGCGTCTTCCGCGAAGTCGAAGCCGTCTCCAAGGAACTCCAAGCCGAGAACCGCCCCAGGATCACCGACAAGCAGCCCTTCGACAAACCGCAGAAGTAGCCCGCCCCTTATCGTCATCGGTGGGTTAGGTACAAACCGGGTGCCCCATCTTCGCCGCAGTTTTATCGCGGCTAAGGTGGGATAGCTCCATCTAACTATTAGCTTCTTATAGGTGTTGAGTTGTTTATAGCTTCTTAAGATTTTTGCCGAACGAACGCAGCGAGTGGAAGGACCGGCCACCTGAACGGAGCGAATCGGACTTGGGTTTATCTTAGAGCTATGCAAACGAAAGAGAACATTTCCAAGCTCGTTAAAGAAGAGCTTGCACGCGTGTCTGACGGAAGGCTTGCTCAGCGGATTTCAGACCTGTTGGTCGAGCCTTACTGCGTGGATCGAGCATGGGATTATGGGGCGGCTGGCGTGACCTATCCCTGTTGGACGGTCCTGGAACACGTTGAGTCAAACACCGGAATTGCGTATTGCACCGAAGGATTCGGCCCTGCAGATCCGTGGGGCCTTGTGTATTTGACCGGTCCGCACATGAGCATTGGCATGGACTCAGGCTGGTTTTTGTCCCTCGAAGGAGCTATGAGAGATAGCATGGCGTGGGATCGTTCCAACCCCACAGACTACGAGTCTCTCTGACACCGTGCCTCGCTGGGGTTCCGGTCGTATAACCGGCAATCCGGGAATCACTCCATCCAACTGGCTCACTCACCAATCGCCGACCATAAGGCATGGCCCCATTCATCGCGTCTTTTCGCGATGAGTGGGTAAGCCCCACCTATCTATAGCCTCTTATGACCTCTCTCAGTTATTGGCCGGTCCACTAGCCGCCGGCAAATCCCCCGCAGGCGCATTCCGATGCACAAACAGCACGCGTTTAATATTGTTGCGGTCAATATGCTGAATGGCGCCCCCGACACGTATCTCCACATCCATTCCAGAAATAGAAATAAGATCCCCGTTGAGCACCGTTCCGTCGCGCAGCTCGATCGTGTCAT
>Ga0302188_10002865_pt1 | contig 12284 bp, 9 predicted proteins | sample II_Bog_E2_1_FD_198783 | JGI IMG/M metagenome (GOLD analysis project Ga0302188, IMG submission 198783) | Peat permafrost microbial communities from Stordalen Mire near Abisko, Sweden - II_Bog_E2_1 | ecosystem: Environmental > Terrestrial > Soil > Wetlands > Peat | place: Sweden: Abisko, Stordalen... | reverse complement strand
CCTGGCATAGAGCCGGTTGAGCGCGTCGTACTGATAGCTGACCTTGATGCTGCGAGCATCTGTCTTGGCGGTGAGGTTTCCGTTGGCGTCATAGCCGTTTACGCAATTGGATCCACTCCAGACGCCGTAACAGATCGTTCCCGTCTCGGGATTGTTGGAGGTGATGAGCTGGCTTAGCGAGTTGTAGCTGAAGCTGCGCGCTCTGGTTCCCGAAGAGCCGTTGCCTTGCTGGGTCACTGACGCCAAGTTGTTCAGCCCGTCGTAGAGATAATCGGTCTCCATTGACGCAGCCGCAGTGGTTCCGTTCGGCTCTTCCACCTGAACCAGGCGGCCCAGGCCGTCGCTGGAGCGCTGCCACTGGTTGCCCGATTCGTCCTGATTGTCTACCCAGGTGACGGCTGCGCCGCTGCCGCCGATGTGCGACTTGCAAACGCCATTGGTGTTGCCGACGGATGCGACGCCGTCGTAGCACCAGGTGAGCGAGTTGCCGTCCGGATGAATCTGAAGCGTAGGCCGGCCCAGCGCATCGTAATAGGACTTCGACGTGCCGTCTGTGGTTGAGGACAAGGAGGGACGATGCGGGTTCGTCTTGGTATAAACCTGGCCTTCGCCGTTATAGGTCGTCTCGCTGGCGACATCGCCCTCCGCTGGGTCTTTCATGATGGTCTGCACCACATGACCCATGCCGTCTGAAACAGCAACGCTCATTTCGCTGAGGCTGGATGTCAACTGCTTTGTGGTCGTGACATTGGGGATGGTGCCGCCCGGCGCGTAGGTGCCGTCGTTGTATTGCATCTGCGTTTTGCCACCGTCGGGATAATCTATTTCCTTGAGCCGGTCCGCAAAGTCGTTGTAGATGTAATGCGTGCTCAGGCCGGTGTTCTGGCCGTTGGCATCCGTTGAGGAGATCAGATCCCCTTGCAGCCAGTCGTACTGGAAAGTTGCCTTTTGGCCGAGTACGTTGGTGATCTTTGTTATATAGGCGTTGGTTACGCTGGGCTGCGGATAGCCGGGGTTGGGCGTCAACTGGTTGTTGCTGGTGGTGTAGTTGTCGGTATAGGAATAGGTGGTTGTGTTCCCTAGAGGATCGGTCATAGAGACCACTTGGCCGGTCTCGTCGTATTGATATGTCGTCGTCGATTCCGTGCAGGGGGCCGAGCCAATGCACCGCTTGTGGATGCTGGTCAGGTTGCCGCGCCCCGTATATGCGACTTGGGGAAACAACGATGCAGCTAAGGGAAACGATGAGTCGTGATTAATTACACCGGGAACTTGCTGCACCGAGGTCTCGTCATAGCCGTAGTCCGTCTCGGCAATTTGAGCGCCATTGGAGTAGAGTTTCACCGTCAATGGCTTGTAGAAAACCAGACTTGATGACAAGGGAACTCCGGCGGGCAATAGGGGAAACAGATTCCTCGGACTGGTGATCGTCTGGAGAGTGGTCACCGTCTCACGGATAGGCGTCGGAAGAGTGAAATTGTTCGGGTTACTCGCGTAAGTAGGATTGCAGGACTGTGCCGCAGTAGCTCCATTCGTGAAGTCGTATTCCCTGTCATCGACCATTTGGCCGTTGCTGTATTGATAAAAATGGCCGGAGGTCTGGTTGTTCACGTTGGTATGGAAGTCGCACGCCAGCTGATTGGCGTTGTACCAGGCCTTAATTTCCGTATCTCGAAGCGTGTTGGTGCTGCTCCAGTCGTAGTGCTGCACCGTCTGCTCCACCGGCGGCAGGTTGTCGCCGTGGGAATTGCTAAAAGGCGAAGCGCCGGGGGTGTAGCTTGGCACATACGTGTAAGAGGTGAGGTAGTTCTGGCTGAGCACGTTGTCGGTCGTCGTTACCTGGGTGTTGATGGTCAACCAGTCACCAGTTGAATCCCACGTCGAGTTATATGTGAAATTCTGAGTCTGGGCAACATTGACTCCGTCGTAGCTGACCGTGCGCGTGGCGACGACAGGTGTTTCATACTTACCGGTGCATGCACCGGGCTCGGATTGTCCGTTGAGCATGCCGGGATAGCTGGTAGACAGGGTAACGCTTGGAGTCAGCGTCCACGTATACTTGACCCACCCGCCGTCTGGATAGATGATCTCGCTTATCAGCCCGTAAGGGTTATTGAGCGATGGATTTGGGTTATTGTCTCCATAAAAAAACTGATACTTCTGTCCGTTTGGCAACCCAATCGATGAGATCACGGTCATGGTGGCGCTGTTGGCTGGCATATCAGTTCCGTTTGGTGCCATAGGGCAAGTCGGAACACCACCGCTCAAGTATGTTGCTGTCACTGACCCTGCGGGAGTGTAATTCACGGTTGTGGTCGTCGATGTAATCGTGTAATTCAGTCCATAAATGTTTTCGGTGCAGCTTGCACCCGACCCCGAGGCGGCGCAATTTGCAACAGGCAGTTCTGACGCGGATACCGGACTAATCCCACCGAGGACAAGCTGCCTCCCCGCTGTGTCCGTCATGCCGTTGGCGTTCGCCCCAAAACTATTGCCGTTCCGGTCTTCCATGGCGGCGTTGCCTAGCGCAAGACCTTGTCCGAGCGCCAAACTATATGTGTTTCCATCATTATCAATGATGGAAACGGGAAGGCCCCACTGGCCGGCAGTCATCTGGGCAGCCGTATACAACGGCGCGACGGCCGTGACCTGCGTATCACCGTTGCCAACGACGATGCCGGGGCCGCAATTCTGGGATGGGGTCCCGCTATAGTTCCAATAGTTCGGAGCCCATGCAGCCCCGACCGGCAATGTGTGTTGCGTCATGTTCAGGTCCGTGAACGAGAGGCCGGACATGTAGTTGCAATCAAGCGGAGGAACTCCCGTAGGTGGATATGGCGGAGCAATAACATTCCAATACGCAGGACTGTTTGTAGAAAGAGGTGTTCCGCCACTCGTACCCCACCCTCCACGTGTCGCGCTTCCTCCATAGTCCTGCCCGATAAAGTTGGATGTGGTTGCCCATTGCAGAGTATCGAAATTGTCTAGCAGCGAACTCAGTTCGCCGGAATTATAGGCCGCAAATGCTGGCGGCGTGATGCCACGCCCCTTCGGGGCCGGAAAACTGATGCGAATACTCAATGATCCCCGCACGGGGTTCACGGTCTCCGACATTAGATGAATATAGTCGTGCCCGATACCCGGCTGCGGCGGCTGCACATTGTCTCCGACCGGCCCGACCGCGGGCGCTTGCCCGCTGGCTACAAGACACAGTTGAAGAATCAGAAACGACGCAATGATGGATAAAGAAAGTTTGAGGCGGGACGCAGCAGAGATGGGCAAACGGGTAGTCGGCACAGGAGGAACCTTTCTTCAAAACCTTTGCAACGGTCAAACAAAGCATCTAGCAGAACACGTCAACGTACTCGACCGCGACTGCTGCGCGCAAGTTCAGTGGGGGTAAAAAGGCAAATTATGGTTCGCTCGAAATCTACCCGTTCACCTCGGCCATGTCAATGTTGAATTGCATTTTTTCACGAGATGTTTCTTACTGTGGGACAAGGTAACTTGTCTTGTTGAATCTTTAAGCAATATGCAGCGTCTTAAGATGCGAAGTAAAAATGGCAATTTCTCTGACTGGGGTCGCTTCACAACCCCAAATTGTCGTTGACGGCGACAGCAATCTCCTGCTCGGAGCCGAGGTTGCGTTCAGTGGTTTGGATGGAGGCGTGGCCGAACAGGAACTTGATCTGTTCGAGGTCGCCGCCGTTCTTGCGGCAGAGTTTGGCGCAGGTGCGGCGCAGATCGGGGACACCTCAAGAAAGGGAATTCTCCCCCAAAAAAGGCCGGAAAATCTCGCATTAAGATGCCCGTAGGCGCGTTCTCTCGATGTGTTCCATGGCGTAGGTATCCCCTTTTGCTCTTCGCGGCAAAGAAGCCAATTTATTCATTGTCGAAGAGTGGCCGCACACGCCAGCGTGTAGATTCCCCCAGGATGAGGCGGGCGCTGAATGGCCGGCCTTCTTTTGACTGAAAACCTTCGATCACATCTGTCTTGCCGGATTGGAGAAGTTGCTCGGTTTCCTCTACGAGCATCTCGTGACCGTAATACTCGAAAAACATCTCGAAGCGGCAGGCCGGGTATCGGACGCATCCGAGACGTTCGGGCTGGGGGTCGTAGCGAATCCGCAAGTAGCTCACAATGCCCTTGGATGCACACTGAGGGCAGGGGTCGGCGCCGGGAAAAGGGGGAGGAATATCGGACATCCGTTCGACCCAAAACGGCAGCGGGTGACTACTCAACTGCTGGGCTAGCGTTGGATCAAGTATCGTCTCTCCGTAAAACGACCGCCCAGCGACCTCCTGTTTGGCCTGTTCCCGAAAATCTCGAATCAGCTTGTCGATGTTCTTTTCGATGTCGCCGGGGTTGAGGATCGCCTGTGCGTACAACTTCTCAAAGATCGCTCCATTCTCGGCTGAGTCGAGCACGTCTTCCGTCTTGTCCACACCGAACTCTTCCAGAATCGTCGCTAGTTTCTCCTCCAGCACTTCCTGCACCCGCAGTTCCACGCTGTCCTCGAAAATCAGATTGAACGCCTTCACCGGGAACTTCTGCCCGATGCGATCAACACGTCCGATGCGCTGCTCAATCTTCATCGGATTGTCGTAGTACATGAGAAGTGCTTGGTCCTCTTGAATCACTACCTCTGGAACCATCTTGGCCATCTGCACAATCGCTCGATAATCCTGCTTCTGCCAGCAATCTTTGAAGCCAGCCCTAAGAGCTTCGGTGCGGACGACTTTGAGCTTCCCCTTGCCATCACGGTACTGCAGGAATTCCTTCATCAGCGCCCGATGGCGTAGTTGTTCCAAATGAGCCTCATTCTTTGTGTCTGGAACATTCCATAGCCCCCCCTTACCTTCTACGCAAGTCTGTTCCAAGATAGTCTTTAGTTCGATTGGCTGCTCGCGTTTTTCCCATACTCTTTGAGCCTCGCGCATATATAGGGGTTGGAGCTGTTGGTAGGTCATTGGCTGTTCAACTAATTGTCGTCTAAGCAATGGAAACCTGGCGAGTCGAGTTTGGACGCGCTTGGGTCAGTGTTCCGCCGACATAAGTTCCGCTCCACGAGGCGACGACGGTGCGGTTGCGGCTCGAAACTTGAAGCAGGCGTAGCGGCTCGACTTCCAGCCCGGTGTCGAAGAGAATTTCCAGGTTGTCGAGCACAGCGACATCGCCGGGAGCGGCGGCGATCACGTCTTTCAGCAACCGCTCGACCTGCCGGGATCGTTGCATGCGGGTGAGTTCGAGCATCTTTTTGCTCAACTCCAAATTGACGTTCACTACTTCGCATCCGGCCTTTTGCGCCACAGACTGCAGAGCAGCGGTCTTGCCAGAGCCGGGAACACCAGCCAAGATCACGAGCCGGAAGTACTGGTTCGCTGCCTGTTGGATCGCTTCCTCAAGTTGCGCCAGAGTCTCGCCTGTAGACGAAACGCCAGGGTCGGATTGAATTAGAGGTGGCATGAGGTTCTATCGGCTTGCACTAGCCAGTTCCCTTTCCAATTCCTTGCGGTGCTTCTCGATCATTGCCACAAGGAGCGCCGAGACGCTGGCACGTCCACCCTGCGTCCGGGCACGCTCAAATGCAACTCGGTTAAGAAGCTCCCAGAGATCGGCTGGCAAGTGGACCCCCGTTGTCTTATATGGGCGCCCCTCTGCCTCGGATACGGTTGTCATTTTTGCCATAAGGGATCAGTGTACTCCTTGTCAATTGTGAATTGGTGATGCCCAGTGCCAGATCCGGAGAAAAAACACCTCGCAGCCGAATTGACAAGCGTATGAAGGTCGAAGATGGGGTGGTAATCGGTCATTTGGATCGACGTGCATCGCTCTACATCGCAATTCCGGTGGACCTCGAAGCGGAAATGGCCGCGGCTGCCAAACGTGGCAGCAGACAACGATTAGGGGCTGTTCGCAGGCGCTGGCGGGGTGCCGGGGGCGTAGTGGGCGGCGGCTGGTAGGTTTCATCCGCGTTCAACCCACGAAAACCCCGGCCTTATAGCCGGGGTTGCTTCCTCTAAACTTTCGCCGTGTGTTCGCCTATGCTGATTCTGATGTCCTTCGGAATTCAGAGACGAAAGCTGTTCGTAGTGGAGTGCAAACGATGCCGGCGGGACGTGCCTGCCGGTGTGCTTGAATTTCCTTTTCAGTCCATTGTGGTCGTCTGTCCTCTGTGCGGAGAACAGCGCCGGTATCTTCCCTCAGAGGTTGTCCTGGGAACGCCTCATCATTTAGTGGCGAAGCAGGCACGAGCGGGGCAACGTTGAACTGGCCCTTTCCTCGTTAGCACGATGGTCCTGGGCTGGTTGACTCTCAGCGTCGCGTGCCTGTTCGCGAGTGGGGTGCCGGGGGAGCAGTGGGCGGCTACTGTTTTCTGCCGGCACTGCCGCTCTCCAGAGCCTCTAGTTTGTCATTGGGTGGCACTTGGGGAGTGTTTAATTGAAGGAAACGCGGACCCTGCGGCGTTTACCAGGACCGATCGTATTTATAGCGCAAGGGAAAGGGCTACGGCTGGTGTTTTGATCCAGAGGTTGGCCACTCCCAGCGGAGACTATTGCGCTCGATCTTCTGGAGCGACTGAATTCCAAGTAGGTCCCACATCGTTTCTTGCCCTTTGGCGTTCAAGATCGAACGAAATGTTCTAAAATATTCGTCAATAAGCAGTGCAATTTCCTTATCCAAATGTGCAAGACAATTTGCGTCATTGCAGAATCGATAATGCATCCCCCAGCTATGCATTGAATCGCTCACTTTTGTCAACGATTTAAGTACAGCGAATTTTCTATCGATCTTGTCTTCTGCTTTGTAGTTAAAGAGAGCGATCTTTGAGTTCTCCAATATCACTTTTATTGATTCGATGTGATCTTGACGCTTTTTCTTGGTGGGCCGAATTAGTCCATTGCAGAACTCGATCCCTAGAAACTCGAACGGCTCCCGTATACTGGCTTTATCGGTCTTGTCTTTTGCGAGAGTCATCTGCCATTTGCTGAGGATTGCCTCTGCTCTGGAAAATGCTTTAAGGGTAGTTGCCTTATTGGGTCCAAGAACCAGAAAATCATCGATGAATCTTATGCATCGGATGTTTGAGAGGTTATTCATTTCATCGTCAAAATCCTTAAGTAAGATATTGCCCATCATGGAAGAAATTGAGTTGCCTTGCGCTACACCAATTTCTTCTATCGGGAACTTCTTAGCGTCGTCACGGAGTTTCTGCATATTACTCAGTTCAAGGGCTACAGCAGTATCATAGAGGCTCAGAAAATCCTGGTCGGAGATCACTGTTTCGATAATCTTTCGAACCGCAGGCTTCGGAATTCTGGTGAAGAATTTTGAAATGTCTGAACGAACTATATACGCGCCGCCGTTTTTGATTCCTTCGAGTACAGCCTTAATCGCCGCTGGGACGGCGCTGTAATCATCTTCTTTGCAACCTCTTACGCCGCCAAAGCTGTTCACGGAGCGTACCAGAGCTTCAATCCCAGGCACCGTCATCATAACGTCGTGGACTGCTCTTTGAACTATTCTCGACTCGACTGGTGCGATTACAATCGGTCTAAAATCCGACTTCCCGGGCTTTTTTACCCTGACCCCTTTAGCGGGCTTGAAGGTGAATTTCTTATTTCGGAGCTGTCTCTGAATCCGATCAAGATACACCCCCGCATCTTCTGCAAATATGGCGATCTCTTCTCTTGTTTCAGGGGATTTAGACGTGCGGCCATTTCGCTGGATAACTAACCAAGCATTTTTCAGTACATTCGCACTGCGGACGAGTTTGAAAAGGCTTTTGGCCATGCCTGATGGTCCCCGTTGGTGAACCCGACCGCGTGACCTGGTCTGCTCTCTGCGAAGGTACCCGGAGTCCCAGGCCCGATCCGCTCGACCGAAACTTTCGCATCGGCGATGCGTGCTGCCCAATCATCGCTGTACTGCCCGCGTGACCAAGCAAACAACACAAGAGTCAGTAAATCTATCTTAAGATGACTCAACCTTGAATGCAAGCCTCGTATCGCGGGAAGAATACGGCGCGGGAATTTGATTGGCGGGTGGCCTCGGTCTCTGTGATGTTTCTAAACCAAAATGAGGGTGTCCCGGTCCCTCGCTGTTGGGGACCGGGGACGGAAGCTTACGATCTCCCACTAGACCAGATCCTAACGAAAAGTCGCCAAGTGTCATGGAATCTGTTAGATGCTCTCGCCTCGCCGGAATGGCCTGTCGCTGCGGCGCTTATCGGTGCCAAATCCGGCGGCCGTTGATAGCGGGTCAATTCTGAGACCCTAAATCGACCTGCCGCAGGAAGGTTGCCACGCACCATCACCATCGGGACAGCGTCTCCTGCGCAATGTCCGACGTTTCCCCGGCGTATAATTTGTCTGTACCCTCGCACCACTAGAACCGCTTTGCCCGCGTCGGGGGGAGCGAATAGCGCGATGTCTTCAGGCGGTAAATACCGCGGTTTGAGTCGACGCCTTCTGAACAAGAGCGTTGAGGCTTATGTGCTGTCGCTTGAGACAATCAACCGGCTTTCGATCACTTATCGGGTCGAGAACTTTGCCTATCTGATTTGCAATGCCTGGGAACTTCTGATGAAGGCGAAGCTCTCCCATGAATCGGGGACGGGAGCGATCTATTATCCTAGTCAGCGCGGTGATCGACCGCGGACGATTTCTCTGCGCGACTGCCTGACCAGAACCTTCCTGAGTGAGCGTGACCCGGTCCGGCTCAACATCGAACATGTCGCCGACTTGCGGGATGAGGCAGTGCACCTGGTGATCACCCAGGTTCCCCGCGAGGTGCTTGGCCTCTTCCAGGCTGGCGTCATCAATTACCACAAGTATCTCACCTCATGGACCGGCGTGTCCCTTTCGGATCGTGTTCCTGTCGGCATGATGACCCTCGTCTATGATTTCAAACCGGAGGAGCACGACCTTGATAGTGCGGTGATGAGGCGACGGTTGGGCCGGAATGCGGTGAAGTACCTATCCCAGTTCCAGGTCGCCATTCGCGCAGATATGTCGAAACTGGGCAACCCGCCGGAGCTATCGATCGATATCACCTATCGTCTGGCACTCACTAAGACGCCCGGGCCGGCAGATATCGTTCTCACGTCGGGTCCAGGCGATGGCACTGCGATCAGAGTTGTGGAAGTTGCGAAAGACCCGTCAAAGACCCATCCGCTTAGACTAATGATAGAGGTAAAACTAAAGGTCGAGGAGAATACGGGCCTCAAACTGAACCAGCATGACCTCCAGTGCATCGTCCGCGTGCACGGAATAAAGAAACGTCCAGAGTTTTACTATAAAGGTACCGTTCCAGGAAATCCCTCGCAGTACAGCCCTCAATTTGTCGATTGGATCACAAACCAGTACAAGAATGATCCCCAGTTCTTCACGAAAGCACGCAGGGAAGCCGCGAAGCTGAATCGGGGCAACCGCAAACCGTCAGCATCACTGACACCTCCGCCTTCCGCAAACGCGGTAGGCGAGCGGCCCCCAGGTGGGGTAGTCGCCCCTGGAAAGCGCGAGGTTGCCTGAAATGGCGCCCGCCCATGCGGCAGACGCACTTGCTTTGCGTGTGGCTTCCCGTAAATCTTGCCCGGAGATTAGGAGTTACGAATGCATGTGACCCTTCAAGAAAACGAGAAGTATCGGCAGTTTGTCAGCGACATTGCGACAGAGATGGGCGTCTTCGATTTCAACGGAGATGACATCGTTTGGCACTACACGAATGGGGCTGGCTTTCTCGGAATACTACAAAGCGCGACGATTTATGCCTCCCAGGTTGCGAGCCTGAACGACACGACGGAGACGAAATACGCTTCGGACATCTACAAGATGGCGGTCTCAGAGTTGATTAAAGAGCGGGAAGGCGATGCTGAGGCAGTCGCCTTTCTGAACCAGGTTCTGGGGTTCGTAAAGGATGAGCCGGATTCGCCGACGCACGGGACGAGCAAGTTCTTTGTGACCTGCTTTAGCGGTGACGAGGACGAGTTGACGCAGTGGGATCGCTACTCTAAGCCGAACGGATACGCGATTGGCTTCCGTGCGCGTGGGTTTTTCAGAGAGCCAACGAGCCAGATTTACCGTGTAATTTACGATCACGAAAAGCAAATGACAGCCGCCATGAAGATTGCGGCGGCAACACTCGATTTCTACCGGGAGGGCCTGACAGGCGAGCGGCTGGAGAATCCCGATGAATGGGGCAAGCTATTCTTCAACGCCTGGGACGAGTGGGTGTACAAGCTCGCGCCACTGGCAAAGGACAAAAAGTGGCACTCCGAAAACGAATTCCGGCTTGTTCACGAACTGAAGGCGAGCGATTTCCCCGATGTGCGTTTCAGCCAGAAACCCAAAATGCTGGCGCGATACCTACCACTCGACACACCTGTATGGGTAAAGCGCCGGGCGAAGCTGCTGCCGATTGCAAAGGTGTGGATCGGACCGGGGAACCATCCGGCCTTCACCAAGATTAGCGTTCAGCTTCTGCTTGAGCAGATGGGCTATTGGGACATCCCGGTCGAAGTGACCAAATGCACTGTCGATTGGTAGGCTTTGGGCGACCCCTTCCCTTATTCGCGCCCCTTTTTGCACGGGTGATTTAGTCGCCGATCCGCTCGTAGGGCCGCTGATTAATCCGGATAAGTCGGCGAGGGTTAAGGAGTGCCCACTTGCATTGAACAGCGCGAGCAAACTGCCTTTGGGCAGGGATCGGGGAGTATGATCGGCTGTTCGGAGGTTACTTTGCAGGGTAATAATTGCCTTGACCCGCCCAGCGGCGTAGTATGGGCGGGCATGGAATCAGTTATTCCGGGGAAGGCATATGAGTGGATTGGGAATACGATTTGCCCGAACCGTGGTTGGGTGATTATGTGATTTATTTCTATTGCGACGAGAGCGGTTCGGCCGGGAACAGCGACTGGGTTGCTGTTGCCGGATACAGACTCTCTCACTTCGGAATTCATCCGTTCAGTGCGCAATGGTCCGCTTTCCTTCGGGCACACGAAATCCCTCCCATTCACATGAGAGAGATATTTAGTCGAAACCCGCTCCCAAAGAAATCGAGCATTTGGGCTGGTATCAGAAAGTCTAAGGCCGCAGATTGGGAACAGTGGCGCGACCAAGAACTTGATTGCTTTGCTTCGTGGGTGAAGGGCAGTTCTGAGACTAGGAGTGGGATTTGGCCGCTTGTGGCGATGGGTTGCGTGGTCAACGCTGATTATTTCAGGGGAGGGCTGTGTAAGAAAATTGCGAAGAGGTTCAACGAAGACGCTGTTCGCTTTGCTCTTCAACGCACAATTTTGCATTGGATGACGATGAGGATTAGCCAGGGCGAGGACCCGGAAGTCGGTATTGTCTTAGATGACAACCATGAAGAATCTTTGCGCTTCCATAAATGGGTAAATGAGATTAAGTATGGGCGTGATCAGGCGATAGGTCGGAATATTAAGTCCCTGTGCTTTGTAGATGATATTGGGTATCCCCTAGTCCAAGCGGCGGATATGTTAGCCTACGCCTCACGCGATAGACAGCAGTGTTTCAACGACGGGATAACGAGCGAACTCCAGCCGTCGATTTATGAGAAGCTGACAAACAACAGAGCTTCTGAGCCAGAAGTTTTAGGGCCTATAGAACTCGACGCATTAGAGGCGCTTGAGGCTGGCGGCCCCGGCTCCGACGATCTTTCCAAGCCACAAATGAGGGTGCGTCCGGGGCCTCGCATTTAGGGTCCGGGGAAGGCTCTCGATTCTCCCGAGTGATCAGATTAGTACCATTATGTCGCCTTGTGGCAAGATTTTCCGAGGGATTGGCACTGGGCCGGGGGATTGGCAAACCGGAAGTTGAGTTTCAGTGGGCGAAAAACAGGGCTTAGCTTGAAATGAACAACCCCGCCGCAAGCGGCGGGGAATCAGACCCGGAAGAGATTGAAGCTTTGGAACCCCCTTGTGCGCGCCAGGGGCAGACCTCAGCGAAGGTTTCAAAGGGACGGTGCCCAGGCGCGCGAAGAGGTTCCGTTTCTTTGCTGCAAGTAATGAGAGCCAAGGGCCTCCGTTTTCTTTTAGTCGGACTAAGCGCGGGCCGAACCGGCCCTAGTCCGGCACGGCGGAGAACATGCCAGGATGAGCACGCACGAAAACAGCCGCCAGCGGCGGCACGTGCGCGCAGATTTGCCGCTAAGAGCGCCCCGGCGGGGCAGCGGCAAATACGAAACCATTCCGTTCCATCCACCTCCGCCAGCGGCTCCGGTGAAACACGGCTTCGGAGGTTCACGGTCAACGCGGATTGTT
>Ga0302188_10002848_pt1 | contig 12321 bp, 5 predicted proteins | sample II_Bog_E2_1_FD_198783 | JGI IMG/M metagenome (GOLD analysis project Ga0302188, IMG submission 198783) | Peat permafrost microbial communities from Stordalen Mire near Abisko, Sweden - II_Bog_E2_1 | ecosystem: Environmental > Terrestrial > Soil > Wetlands > Peat | place: Sweden: Abisko, Stordalen... | reverse complement strand
CCCAACCCCAACCCCAACCCCAACCCCAACCCCAACCCCAACCCCAACCCCAACCCCAACCCCAACCCCAACCCCAACCCCTAAGATTTTATAATAAAATATATAAGATTAATTATTTAGCATTTTATGCTCATAAAATAAAAACAACTAGTGATATTTAAAGTCATATTCTTTATTTTTCATTTTTTCTGTTTATGGATGACTTAAAAACTATTTTTGAGATCACTTCAATCGAATTCAATCTGCAAAGACAACCCAAGAAATGGTCCAATATCGTCTACAAATGGGCTATATCATTGAGGCAGCGTCAATCTTATAAATTATTATGCCTAATCTTGTAGAATTAAAAGTTAAAGATAAGTGATATTATTAATCATCACAATAAAAATAGATGGATAAAGGTTACGAATAAGACAACTCCAACAACATCACAGAGACTTACAGTCCGCGTTATAGAAGAGGAGATTTCAAGAATATGTTGCTAAGAAAGCAAAACAACAAATCAACTTCCCCTGTTTCTGATAAATAGCTGAGACTTCCAATGTAGGAGGGAATTTTAAACAATTTCACTTAGATTAGTGGTTATATTAACTCTCTTGACTAATTGTTCAAGGCGAGAATGGAAGTACATGAGGAATAAATTATCCATATAGCTCACTCCGAAATAAAAAAAATTCAATTCGAAACAGAGAAAATAGTTAGAAAATATTCTCAACTTATTAAGGACAAAAACCTCAATAGCTAAGTTTTAGATTTAAAGTATGAGGTGAGATATTATCAGCAAAGAGCGTGTGAAATGTATGAGGAGAATAAACAACTTAAAAAACAGCTTAAAACTTTGAAGCAGGAGCTTTAGTAGTTCAAAATTGGAGAAGAAACTAGCCACTTTGCTATGCAGAAGATATCGAAGGCTTATCTTAAGGAGAAAACTATAAGAAAAAAGATGGAGATGGGGCAACTAAGATCTGTCTTAACTTAAGGAAATGAAAGTAATATTAAAATTTCACTGCTTTCACAAAAGTCCCAGGATAAAGAATTATCGTTTACTAAAGCTCGGGTTCAAGGCTCGAGTCTGAGAAAATCCTCATAGACCAAAAATAAGAGGTAGTTAAACTTTTTTACAACTAACATCAGACCAAAGAAGTCAGTGATTCCAAAATTAAGTAAGTTAAAATCAATAACTTAATCAACTCAAGATCATATGAATACTTAACCTTCTTGTCTGCTATTTCCCATAGTTTGATATATTTCTTCTATTATTTTTTTGTGAGTTTAAATCGTCAAAATAATTCATATTAACTTAATTCCTTCTCTGAGAATTAAAATTGTATTAATTTCAAAAAATTCTGATTATTATTATTTGATGGTTTGGCAAAATTAATTAGGCTAACTTTTTTAATAAATTATTGAATAATAACGTCGACTGGTTCCTGAAAGTATTATTTTGATTATTCTTCTTCTTATTGAATAAAATCTACTTGAAGATTCTGAGAAAAAAGTTATCAAAATTTGAAAATAAAAGGTCTTATATAATTGCCAATCGTTGCACTTAAAAAGTATATAATAAGGCCTTAACTAGGCTCAATCAGCGTATAGTCAATAAAAAAAAGGCTTCACATTAAATCTACATATTTTTTAACTTTCGATAATTCTATAATAATAGATTTTATATTTCTATGATTTTTTTCCAATAGTTAACGGCTGGGTTTGTAATTGATGAGGAAGAAACTGCATTGTATTATTGCTTTCTCTCATAAATTCCACAAATTTCATAAAATAAATGATAAAAAATGACAGAAGTTCAAGTGTTTCGATTTCTTCGACTAATTATAAAATAATTAATTTAGAAAATGCAGCAATAACAAAAAATGGGAAATTTTATTAGCAAACTTGAATACATTCTAAATGTACTTTTTAGGCTAACTTAGAATCAAGAATACAGTGAAATCATCTGTTGGGACGAAACAAACACTATGATCGACATCTTGGACATATAAAAAATGGAAACTTAAATCATTCCTCACTTCTTCAGACATAAAAAGCTATAGAGTTTCGTTCGACAGCTTAATCTCTATGGCTTCCGAAAGATCAAACAAAATGGGAAGTACAGATTTACTCATTCTTAACTTCTTAAAGGAAACAGGTAAAATTTCTTCTAATATAGATTAAATTAAATTACTTCCAATAAAATCTCAAAAAAATAAACAGAAAAGGACAGGAAACATAATAAGTTAGAGGAGATCAATCAGAATGAAAATCAAACTGGTGGAGTCAATCAAATTGAAAGAAAAAAATTGTTTTAGAATTTGAATAATTTCAATTAAAATCGAACTTAAACAGAGTTTAATTTAACAAACATGATTGTGATTCCAGCCTTACCTAACAACCAGGCTTTACTGAGCCAACCTTGCCTAATTCCTGACCAATATTTTAATCTATGGAATATGTTCATGTTCCAATCTCCTCCCACATAGGCTTTCTTTTACACCAACCCCATGCAGACCATTCAGTGAATTTATGAAGATAAGATGGGAAATCAAATGATTTTAATACGTTTATTGACTTGTAAATATTTAAAGCATTCTTTTGAGAGATATTCTATTTAAGAATTTCATCAATAAATTGAAGATATCATTGGAATGGCAAATGAAGGATGATTTTGTGTATTAGAAAGAAATGGAATATCGGGAAGAGAAGGACTGGATATTACCTGCTGGTAGTGATGATAAAATTAAATGAGAATAAATCGAAAAATAATTTAAAAATAATTTTTAAATTCTAAAGAATTAGTTTAAAATCAAACATCAATTAATCTCTGATATATATTTTTTGGTTTAATCACGTAGAGTTATTTTATCAAGAAAAAAGCTTAATACAAACAATCATGTACAGAATTATCAACTGTATCTATTAAAATAATCCTAATTCGAGTCATATAGAAATATCACATTTAGATTGTCTTTACTAGTTCAGTGGTAGTCTGCTCTTAAGTTTTATTCAAAGTCGAGTTCTCACTGATTTATAATTTAGAAGGTAAAGCTTTACACTATTGCTTGCTTGTCCCATTTATATTATGATTTAAGTAACTGCTTGGTCGTTTATTTTTTGCTTCAAAGTGCTTCCTTTTTTCCAGTAAGCATTAAAAATTGTCTTCCACAGCCATGATCTTTAAAAATTAGATTAGTCTCAGCAGTTTTTTATCCCTTTGGTCTCCATAAAAAGGCTCTATCTTATAAAATATTTCTGGATTGAGAAGTCCAGCCATAGAATTATCCTGAATGATTTGATGGGTACATCTATGAGGAGAGTTTGTTTCAGATCTCTTCCCAAGAGTTTTAAATTCTTTAAATAATAGTTTTTATTGATAATAGTGCATTGCTATCGATATAGAACGTGCTTAATTCGCTTTTTTGAGTCAATATTAGCGATAACTTTGTCAGTATAATCTTTTAGTCCGGCTGTAAATATTACTATCTCATAAAGTTGAGACATTTCAAACAAAAAAATGTCTAATCCGAATCTCTTACTTACGTATACCTTTTATAGAGACCCATTAACTTCAATTTATGCTGTAAAATCATATACTTTAGTCTTGCGAAAAGACGTATGAATGAGAGTTTAATCTAAATCTAGCACAAGTGTCTTGAGTCTATTGCTTTAAGGAGGTGGCAGTAAAGGTTCTAATTTAAACTTCTTTTTCTTGATTTTTTCAACTTACTTAGTCATTTCTGATTAATTGACATTGAACTCAAAATGTTTCTCTTTTTTCCAGCAGATCGACAACAGATATCTGAAGCAATTAATGTATTTTTATAAAAATGAATAGTTCACTTCCTATGATTCATTATTTTTGCTGATCATTTCAGTCTTATCTGACCTCTTGGCCCAAACCGATCTCTTGAGTGTTTAGTTATACTCTTACGTAATTTCTGCGATATTTCTAGGTTAATTTATAAGTACTTGAGTTGAGTATCCTCAGGGCGAGACTTTTTTGGCTTATTTTCCATTTTCTATTTGATTATGTATTAATTATTGAACATAGAAACTTTAATATCTATATTCAGTAGTAAAAAAATATGAGTGCAAAATCATCAGCAATTACCATTGATGATGGAAAGTTTTCTATTATCTTTAAATATTTTTCCATTATTGATAAAAATAATAATTGCAATACATTAAAGCAATCACATACTCAGGAGTTTTAGCAGCTGCATTTATTATTGGTGAGGCACCGACGGTGAAATATCTTTTGACAGTGTTTACAAGAATATGTATCTCTCAGCTAAAAAGAAAATATTTTTGGAGGATGATGACACTCCCCACAAATTCGGCCCTTTTTGGTCTGACAGATCTCACACTTGTAAAAATGCTTTACTAAGATCCCATACTCATTCTCTAAATGTGGAGTTTCATGTCCGTTATAAATGTCATACAAATTTTTTAAGCTGAAAAGATTTTATTTTAGACAGTAGTTAACTCGAGGCCCGAAGAGTTTGTCCATTAGTTCACAATTACAAATAGAGTCATACATCAGATGTATTTGCCTTTTGAGTATTAAAAAATCGTAAAATTTCCTATTTTTGCGAACGACGTCCTCATTAAATTTGATTTCAATGATGGCCTTATCAAAATAAGACTTGATTTACTCATATGCTCTCTTGCTAACATTATACCCTTTTAAATCGAAGTCTTCAATGGCTTTGTAGGGTATTTGAATGCGTTCCTCTGCAGTATGGTCATTGCAAAACCATTCTCCAGTGTAATTGCAGTAGTTCATGTTGGTGCCCAGAATATAGAAGCCTTTGCTTAAAGGTTGCTGACACTAGAAACAATTTATCTTGTTTTCAGATACCTCAGGTTTCTAGTGAAATTCAAATATTTAGCGTTAGTCTTTAAATTTTTCATTAAAGAGGTACTATGAATTTTTTAAATGGCGAGGACGTTGACGAATTTGCTCTAATTAAACACATGAAGGAGTGACGAGGATTGTTTGAGAAGGAGTTGGCAGTATGGGAGTGAAACCGTTACTTACAACAGGTTTGGCTGGTTCCTTCAATTCTTTCACTTCAGATTGCATTTTTGTATTGATTACCTTTTTTTGTGCCAGTTCTGCTTTTTTAATTTCTTCTGCCTCTTTCTCCCTTTGTATTTTCATCTGTCCTTCCATGTATATCTTATAATTCCTTTAGACTTGTTCGACAATCTCTTCCAAAAGTGACACTACATCTTTTTTCATCATAATCTTTTTCATTTCTTCCTCCTCCTTAAAATGGTTGAAATCAGTGATGAACTGCGATTAGATCACATACTGTCCGTCCTTGAAAAAGCTAAGTGGAGCTATATCCTTCTAAAACTTCGCCTTCTTCTCGGCAATATTTTTGTAGAGATACCCCATCTTACTAAACAGGGAATCAAAAAAATTGAACAGCTTCTTGGTGTGAAGCAGCAGTACAAAATATATGCGCATCTTGATATCTCTGCCTTCATAGATCTTGCGGATAATAAAACTCATTTCAAGCGTGTTGCTGAAATTCTTTTCGAGCTCGTCCCAATAGTTGCTCGTCTACTCAGTATCGTAACGATATTCGTCTAGCATGTTGTCCCTGAATATTTCGATAAATTTTCCTAATAGAAGCCGAAATTTTTTGGGTTTCGGTTGCTCACTGTTCAATGAAAATTCGTAGATAAATGGCTTGGCTGAGTTCTAGTACTACTTTTTGACCTTGTTATAGAAATCTGTTCCCCCTTTAGTTCCTTCCCGACTCATGAATCAATCAATTATAAATCCATAGCTTAGCAATAATTTTTAGTCGAATATCTCAACTACCCGATTTATGATACTATAATAATTCAGAGCAAAATTAGATCTTTTTGTCAAATGCGGTGTTTATAGGACTATAGAGGCATTAAAAATTACTTGATACATTCGTTTTAAATTTCAACAATAAATACTAATAAGAAACTGTTCACTTTAATGAATTTATTTCATCAGAATATCCAATCATTTATTTCATCACATAAATTTATTAGTAAAAATAGTTCCATGTGCATATAGTTTATTAGAATGTAAAAAATAGGACACACATTCATCACTCTTCGGCTTCATAAAATAGCATGTAAGCCCTGCTTTGCCTCACATACCCCCACTCACACTTTCGACTATCAGAATCTGATATCACATACCAGTTATCACCCGGACTGTTCAACCGTTTGAAAGTGAAATAGTGTCCCATTGACTCATTTCCGATATGAGTCAATAGGCTGGTAAGCCGATAATTCTTCAATTTATTCTTAGTGCGGATTGGCAATATGTCTTAGAAAGCGATGTGTTTTCGCAGCAGTTGTGGATAGCCACTCATCTAATTGATAACCAGCTGTTTAAGATGAATCACTAATATTTTCTAACTATATAAAAAAATACTGGAAATTTAGTGATAATGGTTCTCTTTAGAATGGTTGTCTGTACACCCTATAATTCAACAAAAACTGTATCCCGTTAAGGATCTCCCGTCATTTACTCATACTCCTTGGAAAATCCTCTCACAAATGTGGATAGGCTGGAGTTTACTTATGACATATCCATCTCTCCGTTGTCAAGATTTGTCAAAAATTGAACAATTTGATGAGAAATAACTGCCAACTGTTACTTATGCGATCCCTTTAAAATTTTGACAGAGTTTATCAGTTTATTAGAGTGTCTTTTGATAGAACAGTTTGTGCAAGTCCAATTTTAAATTCTTTATTCTTTTTGAAATTATTGAAGTGCTGTAGGGATATCAAAAACTTGCATAGGTTTTATCTCTAAAGACAGGTCATAAAAGGGATGAATCTTGATGGCCGTCTCGGCTCGACACTCGCTGCATGTTATTGAAGATTTAGTGAAGCCAAGTAGATTATTCTAAACTTCCTCACTTTCCATTTTAAGGGAAGCTGACAAATCAATACGTTTCTGTTTGCTAAGAGTATGTTCGAAGCATCCGATAATAGCAGCATACAACTCATGAGCATCTTGCTGCTCCAAATTAATAAGATCTTCCTTCACAGCCGATATTAGCTATAGTAATCTGGCAACTCCGATACTCTATGAGTTGCTGTTGAGTTCTATGTCTCAGGAAAATTACTTTTCAAAACTTAAAATAACTCAATGATTAACTCTTCATTTTTATCATTGTGGCCTCGAAAGCGTTCTATTGCTTGAAAAAGGTTCTATTGGAAGGATGATAGGGATGAGAGGGCTTGCAGTAATGAGTTCACAAAACAGGTGTTGCCTTAATTATAAATACCTGCTGGCTTGCTATCCTCTTTCTCTTATTCGTTATTATTGTCATCATCAAAGTAAAATATCTTGCCAAGGCCTACTTGGATATGAATATACCATAAATAGCAGCTATTCCTACGGCCGCAATAATGACAGCTTTGGTTGCTATAGAAGTTGGCTGCTTGTTGGTCATAAGAAATAGCTCCATCTCACTTATTATATAATGGTCATAATTAAACAATAAACACAATCCACAAACTATTAATTTGAAATTTTTAATTTATGATAGGCCAATGCCATCCACTATACTTATCACTAACTTTAGCATTTTAAACATCATTCTCCATGCCAACTATCCGCTTAGTTGTTGAAATTAATATCAAATATGAAACTACCCACTATCAAAGGTAATAATGCCAAGCCTTTCTTGAATATATTGGTATATTGTAATATATTCAAGTAGACCATCAAAAATCCATTATCTTTTTGCTGTACAAAATTTAAACTAAACCTAAAAATCTCGTATTAATGATAAGATTTTATATTAATAATATTATCCACCATTAACATGATGAAAACTCTCCTTATTTTGCTCAGTCTTACCATTGCTCTTAAGGCCTTCACCATTCAGCAGGAGGAGATCTCCCAAGATTTGAAAGCAATTCCCTGGCCTTTCACTCTCTGCGGAACCGGAGGATGGACCATCACAAAGCTTACTTTGGCTCAAACTCCTGCCAGAAACATCAATGATGACATCGACGTGGTAAATAATTTTTAATTTAGATTGGAACAGCCACTGAGGACACTTCTTTCACCGTAGTTGACATTAACGTCAAGTTGAACGGAGTTTTTCTTCACTCTGAATCAGTTGAGTTTAAAAAATCTTATGCTGACGGAGAAACAGTTGAATTCAAATATCAGAACTTTATTCCCAGCTTTGCTCCTCCTGGAACTTATGGTTTGACATTCACCTTCAAGAATGGTAGCACTGCCAATGGATGCCTTGCCTTCAGCTTCAAACTTGGTTGATTATAATCATCATCAATATTATCTCATCCATCAATAAAACACTCATCTCAAAGAACAACCGAGGAATATAATTGAATCAATTTGTTGATTAAAAGGAAAAGGTAGGTTAATTTTTAGCTTTATATAAAATCTACTAACATCAAACAAATTAAATCAGGTGGATATTTTTTTAATATCCCTCAACAATTTGCCAAATTTAATGGTGATTCTCCTTTAAAATATTATTATAGTTTTTTAATACTATATACACATAGAAAACAAACTTATTAGAAAAGGATATTTTGTCTTATTTCGTCCATATTCACTGAAATTCAACCAAAATATCCACATTTTGCAAATTCTTAGTTTTATAATTCAAATTAATAATGTGGACAATTGCCTCTGAACCCATCGAAAAGGTTTATCATGCAAGAATTCTCAGTCGTAGCTTTCTACTTTCTGTTGGCTGCTGCCTCTTTGCCTTTATTATACCAATACTCATTCTTGTCTCCATCGGATGTAATTGTTGTCTCACTCAGATTCATGGAACACATACCAATAGCAGCTTATACAGCCTTTACTTACATTTCAACAATATCAATCGTCTTGCCTTTTAGCTAACGGAAACACTATTTACGATAGCACGCTGACCAATTAAATCGCGACTAATAATTATCAGTCCTTCATATCAGTGGGAGTCGATGGAGGAAGATTAATCATTTCTGGCACGTTTACGCCAACCAATATTGTAGGATGCTCGATTCTTTTATATTTTCAGGTGTCTCTCGGCGTATTTTACTTGATAGTTTAGAATTTTCAGTCTGTAGCAGTGCTACCGATTTACTTCCAAGCGTCAGCATCATCAGGCAATCTTGTATCTGTAAGCTAATGGGGAACAGTTACCACTAAACTATTATCACCCATTCCAGATAGCTCTATCCCTTCTCAAGATTTCTTGAATTACTACGACAATTTTTCTCAGATATTAAGCATTACGGATACTCACCAAAATGTTAACCAAGCAAAAAACTTAACTCTAATTCCCAAAGTATTGAGCAAACAAGACAAATATTCTTCATCAGCTGGAAGTTTAACCTATTCAGGTTCATTTCTGATTTCAGCTCAAACCTACTTGCAGCAGGTGTCTCTCTTAATTAATCTCCGAACTTTTATTCCGTTCTTCATCTATCTTTTCATTCTTTTCTGGGTGTTTTTAACCCAACCCACCGTGCGCTGGATGTTATAGAACAAAATCTATCGTGCGAAGGTCAACCATCCCAAGATGAAAAATTTATGATTGCTATTGATTTTATATTCTACTATACCGAGTTTTCTATCATAAACTATTATATATCATTAAGTAATGCTCTCAGAAATAGGCTTAGATAAAATTAGAGAGACCTAGCACTCTATTACCATCGAAGGAAATACAAGAAGGATAAATCCACACATTGTGACCTTGAATGAGTCCGCTATAGAAATTGACCTTATCACTGAATATTCATCATTTAAACGAAATAAGGAACAGCAAGGATTTTGCCATAAACTGAAGACACGCCTAAATTTTCTCTGTGGTGGATGCCTAGTTATTATGAAGGCTCTTTGGCTCGAAGTCAGTAAATAGCTTGACATATAGTACCGAAGCATTTTTGCGGAATGTCCAAGAGGCCAAATCATAATGAAAAAGGAGATGGCAAATAAAAGCTGCTATTTGAATAGTTTAGAAAAAAGCGAGCACGATTTTTCCTAATTGTGTTGGGAACGGACTGTGGGGAATAAGAGATTCAATAAGCCTATTAAACCGTAAGAAGTCTTTAAATTAGGCCAGTTTCGTAACGACTGAAGGCCAATCCCTGTCTCTTGGCGATTTACTGAGCAAAACAAGCTGCGTTTAATGGTCAATGCCATCTCTGCTGAGCTGTAAAAAATATCTAATAATTTTCATGAAATTTGACTGTTTCGATCACCTTCTACGTTTCGGATAGTTAAGTTAATCGGATATTATATCAATGGACAGCAGATAGAAGGAGATGGAGCTATACAAGAAATAAATAGAAGAGAGCTTTAGGAAATACTAGCAGATTGAGCGGGGATTTGTTGGTTCTTATGTCTAAAAAGAAGATAAACTTTTATTTGAATGATCAGCCAACTATTATTGCATTATTTCTAATTATTTAAAAAGAAAAGAACTCTATGCTTCCATTAACCTCTTCAGTATAGATTGTAAGAAATATATTTATTAGTCACATCTGATCTTTTGATTATGTTTCTCATAATTAGACAGCTAAATTTGCACTTTTATTTGCTATTAATTGTATGGTAAAGAATATAAACATCATTATTTGAGAAATAACACCTCGGATCTAAAAGCTGCCAACGAAAAGAGATTGCTACAGTCTTCGATGCTTACTACAGCATATATCATTAAAACTATCTTAAAACATAAATTGAAAATTGATAGTGTTTGTGTGAGTCCCCGAAGATCATTGCCTTGAGAATTTTCAGTCCATTAGCCAATTGCCACTCCAACGAACCAAATTGCATCGCAGATAATACTTAGCAGCAACAGCCATAGAATACGATGTTTCTGATTATAGGGTTTACTGCTCCATAGAAAGAAAGCAAATATTGCTAGGGGAAGGTTATAGTCATTTCGATCAGGGCAGTTTAAGAAGGCAACTAAAGCCATCCCTATGAAGGTGTAACTGAATAACTATCGTTATTTCATCAATTACCAAGATCAAAATTATAATTGATTTGAAATAAATAAAATCACCTTTTAAAGAATATCAAAATTAAGATTAATTCAAAATATACTCCTTTGACATTAAAAATAACGACTGCAGCATTAGCTGGAGATAGTAAAGAACATAAAATCATCTGGATTTTAAAAAAAGGGAAATCGTTAAGCCCTCCTTATTATTCCATTTCCCATGATTGTTTTACTAATATTTACAGGCAATCTTTCGATAGCTTAAATGGTGCTTGAAATTTTACTCGGTTGTTTATTTGGTGACTACATTGCATGAAATATTGCATAACCTCTTGGCCAATCGCTAGTTTTATATATACTCTTCTCTCTTTCTCTTTCTTACATAGGACTGATTCATATGGATCTCTCGATGCGGCTCGATAAAACTGAGCGATATCTTCTTTTCTCCCATCTTATGAGATTGATTTAAGAGTTGACTTTCGAATGGGGGTCTGCAACTAAGAAACGATTCTTTGGTGGGCTGTTCTTTACTGATTGATTTCTCGAGTGAGTTGTTGAGGGATATGTTGGACTTCGTGAGTGATTTGACACTATTTTTATTTTTGATATGGGCCATCTGGTTTTGCAGGCAAATGATCTTATAAGTTCTGCTGTACGGATCATACTTGGGTTTCATGGGAGTTAATAAAATTTATCAGTAAATCTATCAAGAATAATTATTTGTAAAGTATATTGATAAAGATTGGATCAAAATTATCAAGCATCCAACAATTGTAATTTAATTTCAAAGACATTATTATTTTATGCAACAATTAATTTTATAAAGTATTTGTCAGTTTATTCAAAAGAGTCAAAACATTCTATGTTGTTTAATCATGATGACTCGAAAGAAATACTACCGAGAAAAGTTTACATCTCCTTCTTGGCTTTAAATTTAAGGTAAATTGGCTCATCATCACCCTAGCAGATTAATTCAGTCATGAGGTCATCCACCACTTGCAACTCTAATAAAATATGAGTCGTAGGCTTGGCGTCATCCTATCCCGTTAGAGTCAACTGAGATATTTAAATGTTGTAGGCTAGCTCTACATTGCGATAAAATGTAAATTTGCGGTTGGCTTGTGAAGTAACTGGGGATATGACTATTTCGATGAATTCACTAACCTTTGCTCTAATCACACTTTATTTTCCACCTTTGCCTGCCTTGGTAATGTTTTTCATTGATTCTTTCATCTATGAAACTGTTTTTGGAACTTGCATATAATTGATATTTTAGCTACTAGGAGGCTCGTTCGTTGGTTTTTAATTACTCCAGGCTTGGTCATACAACTTCCAAAAATAT
>Ga0302188_10002847_pt1 | contig 12323 bp, 10 predicted proteins | sample II_Bog_E2_1_FD_198783 | JGI IMG/M metagenome (GOLD analysis project Ga0302188, IMG submission 198783) | Peat permafrost microbial communities from Stordalen Mire near Abisko, Sweden - II_Bog_E2_1 | ecosystem: Environmental > Terrestrial > Soil > Wetlands > Peat | place: Sweden: Abisko... | reverse complement strand
AGGTGGATGCCCATAAGGTCCGCACCGGATTTCTTTCTCCGTCGGATTGGCCATTGCTGACGAAGGCGGCGGGACGCCTGTCGAATGCCCCCATGTTTATTGATGATACTCCGGCCATTTCCATGTTGGAATTGCGGGCCAAGGCCCGGAGAATGAAAGCCGCGCACAACATAGGCCTTGTGATCGTGGATTATTTACAGTTGATGCAGGGACATACCAAAACGGAAAGCCGTCAGCAGGAGATTTCGGAAATTTCGCGTTCCTTAAAAGCGCTGGCGCGCGAGTTAAGTGTTCCGTTGATTGCCATTAGTCAGTTGTCAAGAGCGGTGGAAAGCCGTCAGGACCATCGTCCGCAGCTTTCTGATTTGCGTGAATCCGGGGCCATTGAACAAGACGCGGATGTGGTAGTGCTATTGATGAGGGAGGAATACTATAATCCGACCGATGAAAACCGCGGCATTGCCGAAGCCATTATTGCCAAACAGCGCAACGGTCCGACAGGATCGGTAAAAATGAAATTCTTTAAAGAATTTGTGAAATTTGTAAACCTGGAAATGGCCCATCACGAGTAAATAATCGTGATGTCAATTGACAGCCTAATATAGAGAACATATAATTGACCCATGCTAAAAAATAAAATACTTTCAATCGCTTTTTTCATCCTTTGTGCAATTTTATTAGAAACAAAAATTATTTTTGCACAAGCAGTTACGGATAATTCCAAAGAGACCGAAGTCAATGCTGCGTTGAATGCGGAAGAACAAACTACCGGTACGACACAGCCTGTAGCTGCGGCCAACGCCGAAACGGCTCAGCCGCAACAACAGCCAGCAGCACAGCCGGCTACAACACAACCTGCCCCTGCCGCCAATTCCGGAACTACTCAAGCAGGGCAACAACCTACTGCTGCTGATAGTATGAAAGTAGAACCCCCTGCTGCCGAACCCATGCCTGAAGCCGCACTCTCTGTCAAGATTGTTAAAGCTATAGATATTGAGGGTAACAAATCTATCGGTATAGCCCAAATTTTAGCCAGGATCAAAACCCGCGTGGGCGAAGAATATCAGGAAGCGGTGGTGAGTGATGATCTAAAGCGTTTGTATAATACCGGTCATTTTTCTGATGTACAGATCGATCACGAGGACTTGGATGATGGTTACAAAGTGATCGTAAGATTGAAGGAAAAACCGATCGTTGATGAAATAACTTTTTCAAAGATCCGTTATTATAATAAGAAATATTTACTGAAACAAATGAAGACCAAGGTGGATAAGTTCCTTGATAATAAGACCCTTAAAGATGATATCAACATGATTGAAGATTTATATAAGAAGAAAGGATTGACCCAGATAAAGGTAGATGTGGAAAGCTTTGTTGATGACACCACTAACAAAGCCAGTTTGCATTTCATTATCCGTGAAGGGTTCAGGGTCAAGATCAAGCGGATTTATGTTTATGGGAACGTTGCCTATCCGGACAAGAAGATCATTAAGGTCATGAAATCCCGCTGGGCATGGTTTTTTGGTTCAGGCCTTCTCAAAGAGGATGTCTTAGAACAAGATATGACGGCTATACAGGCTTTTTATGAAAAAAATGGTTTCCTGGATACAAAGGCAACTTATCAGGTGGAGCCTTTATATCAGGGTATGGTGAATGTTAATGTTACCATCCAAGAAGGCAGGCGCTATTATGTGGGGGATGTTAGCTTTTTAGGCAACGCTATTCTCTCAGATTATGATATTAAAAGTCATCTCAAAAATTTGATTGAGGGAAATTTCTTCAGCCATGAAAAAATGGAAGAGGATATTGGTAATGTCCGTGAGGCTTATTTTGACCGCGGCTATATCTCCGCTCTAGTTGAAGAAGCAACGTCTTTTAATGCCGAGTCAGGCAAGGTTGATATTAAGATCAATATTAAGGAAGGTAAGTTGGCTTATATTAACAAGATCAAGATCCAGGGGAATGCCCATACGCGCGATATTGTAATCCGGCGAGAATTGCGCATGTTCCCCGGTGATCAATTTGACGGCGCGAAATTACGTCTTTCTAAACAGCGTTTGAAAGATTTAGGTTATTTCGAAGATGTCGGTTACGATATTGAAGATACCGACCAGGAGGATCTTAAGGACCTGGTGGTCCAGGTCAAAGAAGCCAAGACCGGAACATTCTCCTTTGGCGGTGGTTACAGCACGGTGGACAGATTGATTGGGTTTGTGGAAGTTGAACAAAAGAATTTCGACATCTCTAATTGGTCTACATTTACGGGCGGCGGTCAGGATTTGCGCTTGCGTGCCCAGATCGGCTCCAGCCAGCGCAATTTATTATTAAGTTATACTGAACCCTGGTTGTTTGACCATCCTGTTTCCGCAGGGTTCGATGCCTATTTGACGGAGAACCTTAACGATGGTACCACGGGGTATGCCTACACTCAGAAAACCATCGGTTTTGATTTGCGCATGGGGAAGGCCCTTAATGATAATCTTTCTGTCGGAACTGTTTACCGCCTTGAACATATTAATATCAGTGATATGAATTCAGGTGAGTCTGAGGCTTTACAAGAACAGCTGGGGAACAGTTTAGTCAGTTCTTTGGGTTTTAGTGTTACTAACGATTATCGTGACAGTAAATTATCTCCGACGCGTGGTTGGGATATAACTAATAGCGCAGATATTGCCGGCGGCCCATTAGGCGGAGACAGGAACTTCTACCGCCTGCAAACCAGCGGGGAATATTTTTATCCTATAAAGATCAATGATGTGACAACGGTACTCGAGATTAGCGGTCGTACCGGGATGGTCCAGGCTTACCCGAACACGCCGGACGTCCCCATTTTCGAACGATATTTCACCGGTGGACAGGATTCGATCCGCGGTTATAATGAACGTTCCGTTGGCCCGCTTGACTCCAATACGAACGATGCTGTCGGTGGCGATGTATTATTGCTCGGCAGTGTCGAATATACCGTACCGATCATTGAGATCATTAAAGGGGCGGTGTTCTTTGATACAGGTAATGTGTGGGATAAGGTCAGGGATTATGGGACCGGCGGCGTCGTATCAGGTACAGGTGTGGGCTTGCGCGTTAAGACACCTATCGGTCCTATTAAATTGGATTACGGCATTCCTTTAAATACTGAACCTGGACAAACCAGTAAGAATGGCAAATTTTATTTTAGTGTCAGCCGTGGGTTTTAAATATTCCCTGTTATTTTGAAGGCGGTAGGTTGTTAACAGGGTTCAACCCTGGTATATGGTGTGGATTTTTTTAATATAACTTAGGAGGATAATATGAAAGTGTTAAAAGTATTAGGTTTAGCAATAATGTTCGGGATTGTGAGCACAGGGATCTCTTTAGCTGCCGATTTGAAAATTGGCTATGTGGATTTAAGCAAGGTGTTTGACGGTTACCAAAAAACAAAAGAATTCGATGCTGTTTTACAAACTGAGGGCGAAGCCTTTCAAAAAGAACGTGATGCGATGGTCCAGAAGATCCAGGATGCCCAGAGCAAGCTGGCTCTGATGAGTGACAGCCAGAAGTCGTCCATGCAGTCGGATATTGAAAAACAAAAAGATGATGTGGTGGCCTATGATAAGTCAAAACGTACCGAATTATCCAAGAAGCGTGATGATAAAGTGCGCGAGATATTAACAGAGATCCAGGGCGTTGTCAGCGGTATCGCTAAAAGAGATGGATTTACCTATGTTTTGAACGACCGTGTTATGATCTTCGGGGACCCTCAATTCAATATCACTGATGAGGTATTGAAAGCTTTAAATGACAGCTACAAGAAGTAATTTTAGTCCCACGCAGATCAGCGTGGCTGAAATTGCCCAATTGGTTAAGGGAGAATTGATCGGGGAGGGCGGAGTATTAGTCAGCGGCTTTTCAGGGATTAAAGAAGCAAGAAATAATGAGCTGACATTTTTAAGTAATTCCAAATATGAGCCTCTGCTCGCTAGTACCCAAGCGGGTGTCATTCTTGTTCCCCGGCAGATTTCTTGTCCGGGGAAAACTCTTATTAGGGTTGATAATCCTTCTTTGAGTTTTACCCAAGTAGTTAATCATTTATTAAAAGATGCGCCTGATTATAAGCCGCGGGGTATCCATCCCACCGCCGTTATAGCGTCAAAAGTAAAATTAGCGCAGGGTGTAGCTGTCGGGCCTCACACGATCATTGAAGAAGGTGCGGTCATTTCAGAAGGCTGTGTGATCTATGGCCAATGTTATGTGGGACATGATACCCATTTAGGAAAAGATTGCCTGATCTATCCTCAGGTGGTTTTGCGTGAAAAGACCGTATTGGGAAATCGTGTGATCATCCACAGCGGTACTGTTATCGGCAGCGATGGGTTTGGATTTGTGCCGGTTGACGGAAAGCATATGAAAATCCCGCAGGTGGGTTCTGTGGTTATCGAAGATGATGTGGAGATCGGCGCCAACGTCACTGTTGACCGTGCGCGTTTTGATAAGACGGTTATCGGTGAGGGTACAAAGATAGACAATCTGGTGCAAATTGCCCATAATGTTACGATTGGCAAACATTGTTTGATCGTCTCCCAGTCAGGCATAGCCGGCAGCACGAAATTAGGTAACTATGTTATTTTAGCGGCCCAGGCAGGTCTGGTGGGGCATCTAACAATCGGCGACGGGGCAATCGTGACAGCCCAGTCCGGTGTGAGCCACTCGATCAAAGCCGGCGAGCAAGTCTTCGGATCGCCCGCCCAGCCCGTTAAGCAGGCTTTTAGAAACAACGCCCATATCCAGCGGCTTGATAAGTATGTAGAGATGATCAAAGACTTGAAGAAGCGTATTGAAGAACTAGAGAAGAAATAAAGAAAGGTTAATTATGCAGAAATTCTTTGATCAGGTTAAGATTTCTTTGGCTGATAATATTACGTATTTTTTAGCAGAAAAACCAGGTAGTGTTTATATTGAGCTAAATTATCGTAATAATAAAATTGAGATAGATTACAATCCAGGACCTTCAGGGGGACAATATGCCCAAGATACAATAACTGGAACAGAAGGCGCAGCAAGCCCAACATTTGTTTTATCTGTTGATTTAAAAACAGATTTTGAATTAGAAATATTACCAAAAAGTTTTATCGATAGACTGTTTGACATACAAGCGGACGTTTCACCGTTTGATCCAACTAATAAATTTAAGATTAAATTACCTACATTGGACCATGAACTATTAATACATACTAACAAAGAAGACCTTGCGAAGGACTTATTGTTCTTGCCTGATATGAGTAAGATTATATATGATTATGGCGTTACTTTTTTTAAAATTGAAAACGGGGAATTAAAGGTTTATTTAGATCAGTTGTCCTCCGAGAAGTTTGAAGAACTAAAATCAAGCCCGGTACTTATTAATAAATATCTAGATTTATTAGTCGATATATCAGGGCATATAAGACCGTAGCTTTGAATAAAAAATAGGGAGACAGCTTCCTTTTTTTGTGGATCATTTTGCACAATTAAATTATGAAACAAAGAACAATAAAGAACCCAGTTACTCTCTCCGGTGTCGGCTTGCATACGGGGAAAACTGCGTCTATGACGATCAAGCCTGCAAAGGAAAATGAGGGGATTTCTTTTGTGCGTGTTGATTTGCCGGGTAAAGAACCAATTAAGGTTAATGCATCTAATGCGGTCATGGATGAGAAGGTCACACGTTGCACGGCGATTGAGTATCAGGGTGTACGGATCTATACCATTGAGCATTTAATGGCAGCTTTAAGCTGTCTGGGCATTGATAACGCGACCATTGAAATTAACGCAGAAGAGATCCCTGGTATGGATGGCAGCAGCCTGGAATTCTTAAAGGCAATAGAGCAAGCAGGGACAGTAGAATTGCGTGCTGATAAGGATGTTTTTGTCATCCAAGAGCCTATCGTTGTTTCCAATAAAACATCGTCGATCGTCATGGTCCCCCATGATCAGTTCAATGTTTCTTACACCTTGGATTATGACCATCCATTATTGCGTTCGCAATTCTTTTCACAGGCTATTAATGGAGCTTCTTTTGCCAAGGAGTTGGCAGCGGCCCGTACTTTTTGTCTAGAATCTGAAGCTGATGAAATTAAGGCCCATGGTCTAGGCAAAGGGGCTAATTATCAAAATACCCTGGTGATGTCAGGCAAAGGACCTTTGGAAAACGCGTTACGTTTTCCTGATGAATGCGCGCGACATAAGGTCTTGGACATTCTTGGAGATTTATATTTATTGGGCTATCCTGTCAAAGGGGCTGTCTATGCCACCAAAAGCGGGCATGCATTGAATCGGGAACTGGTTAAAAAGATTGAGGCCCAGCGTCAGAAATACATTACAGTTGATTATCCGCCGGCGCTACCCGGAGCACCGGGGCGGGTCTTTAATATTAATGAAATTATGAAAATTCTGCCTCATCGTTATCCTTTTTTACTTGTTGATAGGGTCATTGAGATAGATCCCGGTAAAAAGGGGATCGGTATCAAGAATGTAACGATCAATGACGGTTTTTTTCAGGGCCATTTCCCTCAAAAGGCAGTGATGCCGGGGGTGCTCATGATCGAAGCCATGGCCCAAACAGCAGGAGTTGTGGTATTGACCAGCGGGGCTCATAATGGTAAAGTAGCTTTATTCATGTCTATTACAGATGTGAAATTCCGCAAGGTTGTTTACCCCGGAGATCAGTTATTGATGGAAGTTGAGATCATCCGTGACAGGGAGCGTACCGCGCATGTCAAAGGGGTAGGGCGCGTCGGCACAGAAGTGGCTATTGAAGCAGATATGATGTTCTCTTATACAGAAGCGCATTATTTAAATAGTTAATAATATGGCTAACATAATTCATAAAACCGCGATCGTCGGAAATAAAGTAAAGCTTGGGAAGAATGTGAAGATCGGGCCATACTCGGTCATTGAAGGCCAGGTGAAGCTAGGTGATGATATTACCATTGGTGCCCATTGTGTCATTGAGGGGTATACCACTATCGGGAAGGGATGTCAGTTTTTTACCGGAGCTGTGATCGGCTCTCCTCCGCAGGATAGAAAACACCAAATGAAGGACAGGGTTTGTTTGAACATCGGGGCCGGTAATGTTTTTCGCGAATATGTGACAGTGAATCCCGGGACCATCGAGGGCGGCGGTGAAACCCGCATTGGGGATAACAATTTGTTCATGGCCTGTTGTCATGTGGCCCATGACTGTGTGATAGGTAATGACTGTGTGCTGGCTAATTATGTAGGCCTTTCAGGGCATGTGACCGTTGAGGACCGGGCGGTGATCGGCGGTTTATCCGGTGTGCATCAGTATGCCAGAGTAGGGTATTTGTCTATGATAGGCGGCTGTTCCAAGGTCAATCAGGATGTTCCGCCGTTTTCTTTAGTGGATGGCAATCCTGCCACTTTACGGGGTTTGAATATCGTGGGTTTAAAACGGGCCGATCTGCCGTCAGAAAATCAAAAGATCCTACACCGTGCCTTTAAGATCCTTTTTAATTCCGGATTAAACCGAAGTCATGCCGTTGTTCAGGTCAAAGAACAGTTAAACGGTTTACCTGAGATCCATCGGGTCATTGAATTTATTCAGACATCCAAACGTGGCATCTCCTAATTTAAAAACTATCGGCCTTATCGCGGGTAACAGGCAATTCCCGTTTCTTTTTGCCAGGGCAGCGCGCGATCAGGGATACAGGATCGTAGCTGCAGGAATTGCGGGAGACACTTCCCCGTTCTTATTCTTCTCCGTCGATAAATTTCAATATTTTAAAGTAGGTGAATTAAAGAAGCTTTTTGGGTATTTTCGTCAGAGTTCTGTCACTGAAGTCATTATGGCAGGGCAGGTCAATCAAGATAATTTGTTCAATCCTGCTGTTAAGTTAGATGAAGAGTTTAAAGCGCTTTCTGATGCCCTGCGTGACCGTAAGGCGGATACAATCTTTACCGCCGTGGCGGATCGTTTAAAGAGAGAAGGCATGTCCTTGCTCGACTCTACCTTCTTATTAAAGAAATATTTAGCCCCCCGGGGCACGTTGACTCGACGGGGACCTACGGAGAGTGAATTAAAGGATATCGCGTTTGGGTTTAACATCGCTAAACTTATGGGTAGCATTGATATCGGACAGACCGTTGTGATCAAAGAAAAAGCCATTGTGGCCATTGAAGCGATGGAAGGCACGGACAAGACAATAGCCCGGGGCGGGAAAATTGCCCGCGCCGATGCCGTGGTGGTCAAGGCTTCCAAGCCCAAACAAGATAATCGTTTCGATGTGCCGGTGATCGGCCCCAAGACGATCCAAACCATGAGCTCCGTCAAGGCCTCTTGTCTTGCCATCGAGGCCGGCAAAACTTTGGTCATCGACCGTGAAAGAACTGTAAGCCTGGCAAATCAAGCAGGTATATGTTTGGTCGCAGCTTAATATATAGGAGAAATGATTATGCTTCGTGTTAATCGCAGGATCAGGGATATTGTAGGATCAACGACATTGGCCATCACGGCCCGGGCCAAGGAGCTTCAGGCGGCAGGGCATGATGTGGTTAATTTCGGGGCGGGTGAACCGGATTTTGATACGCCGGATTTTATCAAGAAAGCCGGTATCAGGGCCATTGAAAGCGGAATGACTAAATATACCCCTTCTATTGGAACCCAAGATTTGCGCGAGGCCATTGCGGCTAAATTCCAGAAAGATAATGGTCTTGTATACAAACCCAATCAGATCGTGGTTTCTTGCGGGGCCAAGCATTCATTATTTAATATCATCCAGGTTTTAGTTGATGATGGGGATGAGGTGATTTTTCAGTCACCCTATTGGGTGAGCTATCCTGAAATGGTAAAGGCTGCGGGCGGCAAATCAGTGATCATCCCAACTAATGCTGCTACCGGTTTTAAAATAACACCGGACCTGTTAAAGAAGCATATTACATCTAAGACTAAGATTCTGATCATCAATTCACCGTCTAATCCGACAGGTGTCATGTATTATACAGAAGAATTGGCCAAGATCGCTGAAATCTGCGTAGCGAACAATATTTACGTGATTAGTGATGAAATCTATGAAAAATTGATTTATGATAATAACGCTTTCACATCGATAGCATCGCTGGGGAAGGAAATCTTTGACCTTACGCTGACAGTTAACGGTGTTTCTAAAGCCTATGCCATGACCGGCTGGCGCATCGGTTATGCCGCTGGGGCCCTCGAGATCATGGAGTATATTAAGAAATACCAGGATCATTCGACGTCCAATCCGGCATCTATCAGTCAAGTTGCCGCTATGGAGGCTTTGAAAGCTTCTCAAGAATCTACTGATCAAATGTGTCAGGTATTTAAAAAACGCCGTGATTTGATGCTACAATGTTTAGACCGTGTTGATCAACTTTCCTATATCCGTCCGGAAGGCGCTTTTTACGTTTTTTGCGATTTTTCTAAAGTGGGCGATGCGACCCTGATCGCTAAACAAATGTTGGATGATGTCAAGGTGGCCGGGATCCCGGGTGACGGATTTGGGGCTGTCAATTATATCAGGTTTAGCTTTGCCACGTCGGATGCGCGTATCCAGGAAGGAATTTCGCGCGTGGCTAAATGGATATCTAATCAACAGTCTTTGGTAAAGGCTTAATAAATAAATGGAAAAAACTCCCCTTTTGAGAGAACTGCTATTGTTGACCATTCAGGAGAGTGCCTCTGATCTGCATTTGACTGAAAAAAGTCCGCCGATCCTTCGTATTGACGGCCGACTGGTGCCGGCTAAGATGGAGGCCCTCAACCGGGATCAAATCCAGGAAATGATCTATAGCGCTCTCTCCGATTCGCAGATAGCAAAATTCGAAGAGGAAAAGGAATTGGATTTTTCTTTGGCTTTAACCGGTTTGGACCGTTTCCGCGTGAATGTGCATGTTCAACGGGGATCCGTTGAGGCGGCTTTCCGGCGTATTTCTTTGTTTGTCCCATCCATGGAAGAATTGCAATTACCCCCGGTGATCGCAGATCTGGCACGCAAGCAAAACGGTTTGGTCTTAGTTACCGGTCCCACGGGAACAGGTAAAACTACAACCTTAGCGTCGATGATCAATTTGATCAATGCCGAGCGTACGTGTATGATCATGTGTATTGAAGATCCCATCGAATATATTCATTCCAATAAAAAATCAGTGATCAAACAGCGTGAGATCTATCGTGACACCAAATCATTCTCGGAAGCGCTTAAACGTTGTTTGCGTCAGGATCCGGATGTAATTGTGGTAGGAGAAATGCGTGATTTGGAGACGATCTCAACAGCTTTAACGGCAGCAGAAACAGGGCATTTAGTTTTAGCTACTCTACATACCCCTGATGCCCCGCAAACCGTCGAGCGTATCATCGATGTTTTCCCGCCGTATCAGCAGCAGCAGATCCGCCTGCAGCTTTCGTCTGTTTTACAGGGGGTTATTTCCCAGAAACTAGTACTTAGGGCTTCAGGGAAGGGACGCATCATGGTCCCGGAGATCATGATAGCCACGCCGGGTGTCCGTAATTTGATCCGCGAGAGGGCGGTGGAACAGTTGCGTTCGACCATCCAAACAGGCGGTCAATACGGGATGCGTACTTTTGATAAATCCCTTAAAGAACTTTATGAAAAAGATATTATTTCCTATCAGACTGCTTTGGATATGTCGACGGATATTAATGAATTAAAGGCGTTAATGACAAAGAAATAAGTCTAAGACCTTCTGTGTCGCAGAGATAAGGTTGATGGCATTATTGAAGTAAAGAAAGGTGGATATTATGGGGCACACAGTGACATTATTACCAGGAGACGGTATCGGCCCGGAAGTAACTAACGCCATGCGGATGTGTGTGGATGCCACCGGTGTAAAGATCAATTGGGAAGTACAAGAGGTCGGTGACAAGTCAATGGCGCTTCATGGTAAGCCTTTGACCGATGAAGTCTTGGATTCTATCCGTCGCAACAAGACCGCCATCAAAGGCCCTATCACTACCCCTATAGGCAAAGGTTTTCGTTCAGTTAATGTTCAGTTACGTCAATCGCTGGATCTTTTTGCCTGTGTGCGTCCGTGCCTTTATTATGAAGGTATTAAAACCCCTATAAAAAATGTGGATCTAATGATCTTTCGTGAAAATACGGAAGATCTTTACGCCGGTATCGAGTTTGATCTGGGCACACCTGAATGTGACCGCCTGCGTGATCTTATTAATGAGATGTCACCTAAGAAGATAAAGAAAGATTCAGCTATTTCGATCAAGCCGATCTCAGTGAGCGGCTCCAAGCGTATTGTTAAATTCGCTTTTGAATGGGCGGTAAAATTCGGACGCAAAAAGATAACCGCAGTGCATAAAGCGAATATCATGAAATTTACCGACGGGTTATTTTTGCAATGCGCCAAGGATGTGGCCCGCGAATATGAGGGGCGGATTGAATTTAATGATAATATCGTGGATAATATGTGCATGCAGTTGATCCAGTCCACATTTTTGTATGATAGTCTGGTCTTGCCTAATTTGTATGGTGATATTGTTTCAGACCTGTGCGCTGGCCTGGTGGGCGGTTTGGGAATTGCTCCGGGAGCTAATTACGGCGATGAAATCGCTTTATTTGAACCGGTGCACGGTTCAGCGCCCAAATATGCCGGTCAGAATAAAGTCAATCCGACAGCGACGATCCTTTCAGCTGTATGGATGTTGCGCCACCTTAAAGAAGAGGACGCGGCCAACCGTTTAGACAAAGCTGTCCGTATCATCTTAAAAGAAGGAAAATCCGTCACATATGACCTCAAGCCTGATCGCAATGATCCCACGGCAGTCGGGACCATGCAAATGGCTGAAGCGATATGTAAGAAACTCTAATGGCTTTAAAGGCAACATAGTTTAAAATAATTAAGGGGACACAATACTTAATTCAAGAATTAAGTATTGTGTCCCCTTAATTATTCCTTTTCCTTATGAAACCATGAAATCAAATATAATTATTGAAGATTGGGGACTGGTCAATTATGCCGAAGGTTATGAGCGGCAGAAGAAATGTGTCCAGGCTGTTATTGCAGGTGCTGAGGATCATCTGATCTTTTGCGAACACCCTGCGGTATTAACGCTGGGGAGAATGACCAATCAGGACAGTTTCCTTTATCAACGCCATGATATTGAACAACGCGGTGTGATGATCACCGATGTGGACCGTGGAGGGGATGTTACCTTGCATGCGCCGGGCCAATTGATTGTTTATCCTATCTTTAATTTAAATAAGTACGGCAAGGATCTTAAAGTGTATATGGAGAAGCTTGAAGAAGTTGCGGTTGATTTATTGAGGAATTTTGATATATTGGCAATAAGCATTTCG
>Ga0302188_10002840_pt1 | contig 12354 bp, 13 predicted proteins | sample II_Bog_E2_1_FD_198783 | JGI IMG/M metagenome (GOLD analysis project Ga0302188, IMG submission 198783) | Peat permafrost microbial communities from Stordalen Mire near Abisko, Sweden - II_Bog_E2_1 | ecosystem: Environmental > Terrestrial > Soil > Wetlands > Peat | place: Sweden: Abisko... | reverse complement strand
CAACCCCAACCCCAACCCCAACCCCAACCCCAACCCCAACCCCAACCCCAACCCCAACCCCAACCCCAACCCCTATAATTTGTTGAATATTTTGCAATATCCTATTTCTATCTTTCCCTTTTAAAATTAGTTCTTATTAGGATATGGTTAGTTGTTCAGAAATAATAAATCAATTCATGCACTGTCTCAACTACCGAATCGGTATTCTTTTTCGATAAAACATGCAAAAGAAATCATACGAAATGCGATACTTCTTTATTGATGATGAAGCCAATCTATGCTATGTCTCCAGCCTCGCAAGACTCCAGAAAGTTATTCGTTTGTCTAGTGATTTCAAGGAAATTCACAATAAACTTCTGCAAATGGGAGAAAAATACTTCCCTCTTACCAGATATGCTGTTAGTGGGCCTAGGAACTATACCAGTGAGGCCATTCTACCTTTCAGCAATCGCACCTGTATTGACATCAAGGAAAAATAAGGAAAAGATGAACGTGGATATCAGCTCTTTGGCCTTATCGATGAAGATACTCCTAATCTATTGCAATAGATTCTTCGGATAACTGGGAGAAAGAAAGTAGCAGTTTCAAAACGAAAATCAGTTTTTTAGGAATAAAAAACAAAACATGAAGTGCGAACGGTTGATTTTTTCAAAAGATTTTTGATTAACAAAGAGAGATTCAAGATGGAGCATGTTGGCGAGGAAAATGGAGAGATTGAATTTCAAGGAGACATGCCAGCAAATGAAGCCAGCGGCAAATGCGTTTAGACTTTAATAAAAGAGGGTATAACTTACACAGGCTACTTCAAAAATGGGAAAAAACATGGGGTGGGGCTACTGGTAAGTGACAGTCTTGATTCTTTAGACTGTGAGTTTCTTGATGATTAGCTGGCAGGGATATGACCTGTCTTGTTGTATGTATTTATTTTAATAAATAATTGGATCTATTGATGATTGAACAACAAAATATCCTTTAGATATACAAACTTAAAGAGAAGGAGAGTAGAAGAGTAATATAGTTCTAAATTGGAATGATAAATTAAACTAATTAGGTGTTTTTCCTTCCTTAAATCATTATTAGCTCTAAATATTGTTGATATATTAAGAATTGGAATATATTTATAAAACTATGGAAATAGATATTGCTGTTTATGATCCAACAAACAAAAAGCTTTTGTCTCGCAAGTGCCGCTCCTTAATGAAGGATGCTGATTCTATTCAGTCATAATTTATCAGTTAATAAATGCAAAGCAAATTGATGGAACTGGAAGGTTAATGTAAAATCAAATAAGTGCTCTATCTGCGTCTTAATTATCCCAAAGCTATCATACTGACAATTATAATGGCAATCAGTGTGGTAGGCCTCTTGCTACTGAAATATTATCAAAGATTAAGAGCATATGTTTTTTACAATTAGGTTATATTAACTAAAATTGATGATGCTACTCATATCTATATAATCGATGATGAAAAAAATGAATAAATTTCAAACATCTAGACTATTAGTGGCAGTTAAAATGATAAACTTATATTCACCTTCAAAAAGCTAAAGTATTAGATATGTAATGATCAATACATACCATTGGGCTTAAGGTATATTGATAATATTAATAATTATACGGAATAAAGATTTACCACATCAGGATTAACAAACGAACAGGTTGATGAGCGGTAGTTGCTGTATGGCAAAAACTAACATTGTGTTTAAGTGCCAGGATACTTTGAATACCTGTTTGACGTAATGACAAAACCATTTTTCATTTTTCAGTACATAGTTTCACTCATTTATGTTTTAGAAAATGTCGCACTTTTTGGAATACTTATGGTTTTCTTTGGATTTTTGACCACTTCAGTCAATTACATATTATTGGTTCGTTCGTATCATAAAATTAAGGAAACTGCTGAGAAAAAATATATGATTAAAGTGCTGAGGAATGAAGAAGAGCATTAAATTTTTAACACTGATCTTGTTCCAGGAGACTTATATTCGCCTTAGGACTAAGTGCCTTGTGATTCGATAATAGTAAAGGGAGAACTATTCGTTGATGAGGTCAGCCTAACAGGTGAAAATATCCCTATTGCTAAATTTAAACTGAATGACAACTCCAAAATGATTGATGCTACTCATTGGATCTTTGAGGGTTCGAGAGTAGAAACAAAGAAATAGCATACTTTAGCCCTCGTCATTAACACAGGTTTTACATCTCGTCGGGGTCGTATTATTCGTAAAATTCTTACAAAATCTCCCAAACAGCCTGAATTCTTTAAAAAATTAATATATTTTCTTATAGAAATGCTGCTGGTAAGTATAGTGATTTACTTTTTGACCTTCAGATAATTGTTCAACTTACAGATAAGTCCAATTATGATTATCTTTAGATTCTTTGATTTCGTTACCTATAGTTTTCCAGCTCCTCTACCAATATTCTTCAACCTCGCCTACTCCTTCTGCCTTATTAGGCTAAATCGTAATAACATCATTGGGACTGAAGCTGAGAAAACAATCGAGAGTTCGCGTATGAAGACCATTTGCTTTGACAAAACAGGCACTTTGACTATGAATTCAATGTAGATCTCCAAAATTTACTAATTTCCTAATTCTACTGAAATTAAAGAAATTACTCGAGATTTAAAGGACTATCCTTTGATTGAAAATCTTTTTGCAAGTTGCAACTCCATTTAACTGATTAATGGAGAATATAAAGGGGATGAAATTGATTTAAAGATATTCTTACATACAAAAGGATAGTTCCAAGCCAGTTAGAGCCATGAAGTTGTTAGAAAAATACAGATAGCTGGCAGAACTTTATAGATTCTCAGAATAAATCAGTATGCATCCTAATTTCAATCAATGTCGATTCTTGTAAGAGATACTTCCTCTGACAAATATTATGTTTTTTGTAAAGGTAATCCATAAATGATCCATGAGTATTCAGAGCTAAAGCTCATAGGTTTTAGCCATTTTATTAAAAAACTATCTCTTGAGGGATACAGAAGTATTGGATTTGGATATCGAGAAATCTCAGAGACATAGACGAAGAGATACTTATTGGCAAAAAGAGAAGATTTTTTAATTAATATTAGGATCATAGGAGTTGTCACATTTATTAATTTACTCAAGGAAGATGCTAAAGAAACAATTTCTGCTTTGACTGCAGCTTAAATAAACACTAAAATAATAACTGGAGATAACATTTTCTTAGGGGTTCAAACAGCCTTCCTCACTGGGATGATTCAGCCAAATTTTAAAATAATCGTTTTAGAAGGCAAAAACTACGACAGCCAAACAAATTCTATTGAAGTTGTTGAACTTATAATTACCAACAATAGCGAGTATATAGAACATAAGTATCGTCTTAACGATTTTTAATTTGAAAACAAGCATGGACAAGTCTATGCCATTGATAATGATTTTATTAAAAAAAGGGAGGAAACTTTTTTACATGATCAAGTAAAGGTATTTGCTAGAATCACTCCTGAAAACAAGGCTTTCATCATTCGCAAGCATAAATAAATCATTAAGGCTTTGTAATAGGGAAAGACAAAATGGTCACGTATCATCGGAGAATGCAGAAACAAAGTTGGGATGGTTGGAGATGGAGCGAATGATCTGATTGCTATTAAGGAAGCCGATGTCGGTATTGGAATCAGCAATTCTGATGGCATATATAGCTCTAGCTTTGCAGTTCGTAATTTGAGCCAGATAATGGAAATAATAAGATAAAGCAAAAACACATAGCAGCAGATCATTGATCTAACCCAATACTTTTCCATCACTCAGTTTGTTAGCATTATTATTACCTTGATTCTCACTTCAGATAGCAGCTACTTTACTTCGATGCAATTAATATACAAAAATTTTGCTAATACTCTGCTAGTACCAGTTTTTATGGGGATGAGCAGATCATCTGCAATTCTAAATAAGCAAATGCCTAAATCTAATTTTATGGGATGCTAAAATCATTTAATTATATGGGGAAACTTAATAATTTATGCTATAGGAATGACTTGTGGTTATCAGTATTACATTGCTACAGATGACTTTATTCCAAATCCTAATCCTGTAGTAACATTTGCTAATGGATGGAATGGTGTGAATAAGAGTAGCACTATTGTTTTCTTAATGGGTAATATTGTCTATATTCTGCTCCCAATATTTATTTATCGTAGTCTTCCTTGGAAATAATCATTTTTTATGAATAAACCACTAATCACTTTGATTATTCTGAATACTATTGCCATCCTAATCATATACTTTGACACTAGCTCTTTTGTATTCCTTGGTTTGGTGCCAATTGAACCAAAATATGCGACTGTTATTCTGTTTATTATGTTAGGAACAAGCTTTATCATTTGTCTGTACAATAGTTTTATATAAAAGTTGTCATTGCGTGAGACTAAACCAATAGACTAATAAAATATTAAAGAAGAGACTGAGCATATCGAACATATACATTGATATATAATCTTATCTATTTTTATTTCTTGCTTCATGCTGAACTCAGAATTATTGAAGCCAAATCCAACATATTCTCATCAACCTTATATGAGATTTTATTATTCATTCCAACTCTTATCATATAACAAATATTGATGAGCCAAGTAATCAATAAAAATATTTTGCCTTTATTATCTTCATTGGCATAGATTTTCCTTCTTTTTATTATATTTTATTTAATTCAAGTCATTAATATATCTTAATGAGTAAAGTTTCTGCTAAAGCTCCTGCTGCTAAGACCCCTGCCCCAGTTCCTGCTAAAAAAGCCTTTGATCCTAAAGACTGGGCTAAGAATGGAGTCACTGAAGAGGAAATTGCAGGCTGCAAACAATCCTTTGATCTCTTTGATAGTGATCAGGGAGGATCAGTTGATATTAGTGGTAAAAAAAATATTATGCAGAGCTCAAGGCCGCCATGACTTCCCTTGGGTTTTAATCTAAAAACTCAACTGTTTTCCAGATGATTATTGACTTAGATGCTGACGGCAATGGAACCATCGACTTCGGAGAATGGGTGTCCCTAATGACCAAGAAAGTCAGCGAACGTGATAGCAGAGCTAATATGAAAAACGTATTCGCTCTCTATGACGATGAAAAAACAGGATACATTTCAGCCAAGAACTTGAGAAGAGTTGCTGATGAGCTAGGAGAGAATATCCCTGATTCTGAATTGGATGAGCTAATTAAAAGAGCTGATCTTGACCAAGATGGACTCGTTTCCGAAGAGTAATTCTACACTATCCTCACCAGAAAGATCAAGGATTGATGAAGTCTTATTATCATCCCTATTCAGCCAGAAGTAGAATGTGTTGCATTTGTTGCACTATTTATCAATAGATTGAAGAAGATTATTGTATATAGTAAATCAGATAATGTCTATTGTCATTCTCCCTTGTATAATGCCAAACAGTCAATCAGTCTACGCGGACTATCAGGAGTTTTTCTTCTGAGTCTGCAGCTGTTCAACGTTAAATTTTGTGGATATAGTGATCGGCATCTTCCAGAATCAAGATCCAGCTTGAGTGATTTCAAGGGATCTTGCTCCTTATGCTTTTGAAGAGGAGTCCGGAGAATAGGCTCCAACTTCAGCAGAGAAGATTTTCTTTGCTTTTTATATTTGGAAATGTTCACATCTCCACTTCTTTTCCTAACTTCGCATTCTTTTTTGAGGATTAGATAGTATGCAGCGTGGTATTTATCAAGTTTATAATTTTTCACACTTTCATACACTCTCTTCTTTTCCATTCTGAACTGCTTCTCTAGTAAGCTTAAAATTGATTCCTCTGGAACTATAATTTAATTCTTGAAATCGATGAAATCAGGAGATTTAAATTGATGGTTCATGAGGAATTCACTTGCTTGTAAATCGTTGAGACATGCTCGATTAGTTGATTACACAAGCATTGAAGAGAGAAGTTTATTAACTCTTGCGCTGAAGAAAGGTTTTGGAGCCCAGTTACAATTAATAATCTTTGCTCTTCGCTTTTCGTTGCTTTAATTTTCGAAAGGCAACTCTGCGGCTAGCATAGCATAAATGGTCACGCCGAGTGACCACACATCCATGAGTTCAGCAGAATATGCAGTCTGGAGTAATATTTAAGGAGGAGTGTAAGAAGGCGTTCCACATACAGTTTTCCTAAACATTTCCTCCTCACTAAGCTGTTTGCAACTAAATCCAAAATCAACCAGTTTTACCTTCCATTCATGATCAAAAAGAATATTTTCTGGTTTAATGTCCCTATGGCTGATACCCATGCTTTTTAGGTAGAGAAGAGCAGATAAAACCTCATTAAATATTTTAGCAGCTTCTCTCTATCCCAAAGGTCCGTTATTGATAATGTAATCAAATAATTCACCGTTGGGACAGTATTCCATAAATATGTAAATTTTGTTGGACTTTTTAACTACTTCATAAATTTGTGCAATGTGTTCGTGCATCAGTTTTTGTTGCAAAGAAATCTAACTTTAGATGGATTCAATTTGTTAAGGGTCGAATTTATCAATTTTGAGAACCTTCACTGCCACAATTTCACCTGTCGGGATGTGGGTAGCCTTAAAAACATGGCCGTACCCGCCTTCACCGATAATTTACTCTAAATAAAAAATATGGTACTTAGTTAGTAATCTTCCAATTCAGTCTTAGAGTTTTTCGTTTTGAAATGAAGAGTATGACGTCTTTCCCTGATGTTAATTGGCTGTATTAATGAGCTCTGGCTGAGAATATCAAATTGACTCATTAACTTAAATTATTATATTTATCGAGCATTTAAATGAACATTAATATTTTGTTTCTTAGTCGCCTGAAGGCAAAATTATGAAATAATATGCCGAAGTTCGTTTTTGATCTTTTATGATCAGATTCGGCCTTTGATAATAAAAATATTTGAGAATTATATCGTCTTTTGGCGAAACGCTTACTTTTAAATTACTAATCTTGTTATTAAGGAAGCATACGTTTTATCTTTTGTAGATGGCTTTCCTCTTGGTCTAACACTTCTATCGCAATTAAATTAATTGCCCATGCCATTTTTGAAAAAATGTTGAGTTTTGAGCAAATACTAAATTTAAGAAACAATAGAGTAAGACAAGCATAAATCTTTGAACGAACAAAATCCAATATCTCTCATTCAAGTCGAGCTATAAAATGTATTTGAGGTGATTTAGATAGTAAATTAGTTAATTTAAACTAGTTTACAAATTTAATGTGTTTCTGAATGATGGCAAGATTATCACTCATAAATGTTGTACTTGAAAGCCATGAGCATATCAATCAAGATGATGTCTATTGCATATATATGAAAGATCAATAAAATAAAGTTATAAAATTGAAGATATTTAACGCTATATTCACAGAACCTAACTTTGATAACTTTCATGATCAAAAATAATAATATAGCTTATTTTTTCAGCTTATTTGTATCCATCAAAACTTTAACAAGCATCATTCTACTATAAATCTTATTATCTAAATATATTTTTGGAATTGGTTCATCTCTTTGATTGACAGTTAATTGCAAAACATATAATCCTTTATTCTCAATTAAATAATCTCAAATCTCAAATAGTAATATTTCTGTCGATTAAAATTAAATGAGGGGGATGATGATTCCGCAAATTGTTCGCTCGAGCTTCGATAAATCAATTACTCTCACCTATGGCAAACCTCAATTTTCGTTAGTCTGGATGCATGGATTAGGGGATTAGACTGAATCCTATGTACCCTTCTTCACACATGTATCTTCTCCTCTCTACCAAGGCTGTCGAGTCAAATTAATCCAGGCTCCTCAGAGATGGGTAACTGTTAATTCTTCGGAATGCAACTCATGGTACGATATTAGGTCTCTGAATAGATTTACTGAACCGTAGAATTCTGTTTTTGATCTAAATCAGGTCAACAACAGCGCCAATATAGTCGATAGCTATGTTAAAGATGAAATTAGCTTTTGGGGTCAGCAGGATCCATCAAGTAAAATTAATTCTCATCATCGCATTTATGTTGGAGGAATGAGTCAAGGAGGAGTGATGGCTTTACATTATGGATTAACTATTCCGAACCCGCCTGCTGGAGTTATTGCCCTCAGCTCATACCTTCTCAAAGCAACAGCCTTAAATAATCTGAGAAAGGTGCCAATTCTATTGGCCCACGGTCAGCGTGATCATGTTATCCGATAAATTGAAGCTCGGCAATCTTATTCAAAGCTTCTCGAAGATGAATATTTGGTGCAGTATTCAACAATCAAAGGACTATAGCATAGCATAAACCTGTAGTAGTTGTAGCTAATGGGTAAATGGTTGAAAGAAAGTCATTAGTTTATCCGTAAACATTATGAAAAATAGTAATAGTTATGATATGTTAAAATTATGTTATATTTTGTCGAACTGTATTAAAAGATATGGTGTAAACATCAACTAATTTTTGGTGATAATTATGTTTAGAATGGATAGAAGGGAATGTAGATCAAGAGAAATCACTGTATTCCTATATCTTGATATCTTCACTGCTTTTTCGATCAGCAGCATTTTTTACTTTGAGCGTACTGATAAAAGTATCCTGACTTTATTTTTTGAATCTACGATTACGACGAATTGGCGGCAATGTTTTTTGGGAAAATCCTGTTGTCCTTACATCTTTTTTAGCCTATAGCTCATCGTAGAAAGTTTATTTCAAGTGGTTACTGTCTTTTTCTTCGTTCATATGATCATGAGAGTTAGCTAGCTCTTTATCTCCTTTTGAGGCTTCTAAATTGAGATTCCAAAAGCTCGGACCTGTTTCTTGATAAGCAGAAATAGTTTTAATCATTGTACTTCTAGAAGGATCAATATCCTTTTAGCAAACAAGCATATAGATTTACAAAGGCAAGATTAATGATACCATTAACATAACCAGAATGAGAGTCAGCAATGAATCAGGAACAAAGAAATAGACAACCAGGGACAAGAGGGCAAGTATATTAGTAGTACACCAGATTTTGCGGCATTATAAATTTGCTTTTCTCATTTGGTACTCGATGATTATCAAAATTCCATCGCAGATGATCGCAACAGATGCCAGATAGATTGGATTCATTGTTGCAGCAGCCAGCATAGTAGCCTTAAGAACTAATCGAATTCTGCCTATTTTCTTCTCCGAAACAAATGCAAAAAGAGCCTCACAAAGCACTAATCCATAAACAATAATTCCTACAATATAGAACGCTCCTCTCAAACTTACAAAAGAGGAATTATTGAGAAACGATCCAATAATAGAGGAAAATCCTGCGAAAGCAAACCCAAAGTAGAAGTAATTAAAGAGCATTTACTTGTATGATTTAAATTTTATGTGAGGAACAGCCTTTTATTTTTTTATTTAAACTGTCTTAAGTTCAGCATCCTTCAATGCTATGTATCCCAAGAGTAGAAGCACAATAAATATAGAAAATGTAATTAAACTCATACCTGCAAAGTTCATGCTTGTGAAAAAGAAATAAAATCCCTTTGGTGAAGTATCAATATTCTAGGAAAAAATATTGGGAAGGAGTTTGTTAATCCATGGTAGATCGATAGCCATAAATCCTAAAGAAAAATTGATAAATTCAGCATAGGTGGGATAAATAATTAAGGGAATTGTTTTTAGTGCAAGGAGATGACCAATAATCTATCCTTGCCGATCTAGATGAGGCAGGCAAATGGCACGGACCATCAGGTAAACAAAAAATAGGATGCATATTATAAGACCAAATAGATAAAACTTTAGGTTTATTGATGATTAAATGTAACTGTTATAGAACTAGGGGTCTTTCAAACTATATGCCAAATTGAGATCACCATTCATCAAGATAGACGGTAGAATTTGTGATACAGTAGATGAGGGAAGAACAAAACTACTTGAGACTGTTGGATCAATTGATTGACCTACCAGCAATCTTCCAGCTGATAGCACAGGCATTTGAAGGATAGAAAGAGAAAGAGGGTTGTTAGTATAGAATACTAACGATTTACCACCATTCCCAATCTCCACACTAAAGATCGTTAATAGTGTAGAAGAAGTCGCATTTTAAAGATATATTTTGGCAGTAGAGTTCCAATTCACTCCCGATATATTTTAAAATAGCATATCCGCAGTGACAGTTAACTCGTTTCTCAGGACAGACGAATTAACGTAGAATGTTGTAAAGGTTAACTAGGTTGGTTGTTGTACTGGAGGAGCTCCACCTGAGGATACTTGCATAGCAGTGCATGAACCAGTTGCAGTTAGGGTAAATCCGCTGAGGCAAGCTGTACAGGCAGTATTATTATAGCACTAAAAACAGTTTGTAATCGTTGAACAACTGTGACAAGAGCCGGTAGAAAGATAATAAGAAGAAGTGCACGACAGACAAATAGAAGAACTACTGCAGAGAAGACATCCAGAAACGGAAGAGCAGAGAGTACAACTGGAGGAAGAATTGAGATAGAAACCACTATCACAAGCGAGACAAGTTAAAGAAGAACTGCAAAAGGAACATCCAATCATAGCTGATGAGCACGCTATACAACTGCCAGCGTTCAGATAGAATAATGATTAGCATTCAAGACACACACTTCCTGAAGAACATTTACTGCATCCAGTCATCACTGATGAACAAAGTGTACAGAAATTTGAGGCTGAAAGATAGTAACTATTATCACAGTTTAAGCAAGCTGATGAGTTGCACTATAAGCATCCCTGCTGGAGACAATTCATGCAGCTGCCCATAAACATAAAGTACCCAGAGTTACAATTAACGCACAATAATGGATGAGCTTAAACGCACACTGAACAACCTGGTTGAGCACAACCAACACATTGATTACTTGATGAGAGGTAAAACCCTCCTTCACATTGAAGGCACACTGAATTATTTGAGCAAAATGTGCATCCAGTGAGCACATTTTGGCATAAAGCACAGTTGTTGGTCCCATCAAGATAATACCCACTTTCACAACGTAAGCAGGTACTAACACTGCTGCATTCAGCGCAGCCAGGAATAGATCCAACACAAAGGAGACAACTTCCAGTAGACAGATAATATCCACTCTAACATAAAAAACAAGTGGAGCTACTGTTGCAGATAATGCAGGCAATGCTAATTTGAGAGCATAGTTGGCAAATACTACTGGAGTTGAGGAAATATCCCTGCTGGCAGGTGATGCAAGTTGAAACATTTTTACATAAAGAGCAGGCAGGTAGAGTACTGGAGCAAGCCAAACAAATTTGAGAAGAGAGATAGTAACCGCTACTGCAACTAAGGCATGAAGTGCTATTTAGGCACTCCTAACATCCATTCAAATATGCTTAGCATAGCAGGCAATCGGGTACTGTGGCATTATAGTAATAAGTTGGAGAGCATGTCAGGCAGTTGTTTGACAAGGTTACACAAGTTTAGCATTTAGTTGAGCATACGTGACAACTCCCAGCTGCTAGAAAATATCCACTTATGCATAGAGCACATACTGAATTTGATGAGCAAGTCAAACATCCTGAAAGGGCTGAAGAGCAAGTGACACAGCTGGTTGGTGAGGAAAGATAAAATCCTTCTTGACAGTTCAGACAGACTGAAACTTGAGAACAGTCAACGCAATAAGTTACTGAAGATGAGCATAACAAGCATTGGCCTGTTTGAAAATAATATCCATTAATACAACTAAGACAAGCTGTGGATGTACAAGTCAAGCAGAGACCTACTAATGTGCAAGAAGAGCATTGATTGGAAGCAAGCGAAGTGTTGAGAAAATATCCCACGTCGCAGCTCTGACAGTTTGTGGTGCTCGAACAAATTGAACAATTAAAACCACATGGGGAACAAACTCCGGCTAAAATAAAATAGCCTAAATTGCAAGCGAGGCAAGCAGAAGAATTACAGTGAAGGCAATTCGCTGAACATTGAGAACAGTTTCCGGAGCTCAAAGAATAGCCAATGGCGCAGTTGGTGCAAAATGTCCCGTTGAGGCAGTTTAAACAATTAGCCAACGATGTGCACAGAGAACAAGTAGATCCATTCAAGTAATATGAAGTTAAGCAAGAGCTGCAATTGGATAGTGAAAAGCAGCTTGCACAATTGTTACTGCAAGCTAGGCAGTTGGGGCTAGATAAATAATAACCTAAAGTGCAGCTGTTACAACTTGTAGAAGTTGTGCAGGTTTGGCAACTAGTGGGGCAAGAGGCGCAAGAACTGTTCGCAGTTGAGCCAGTAGAGTAGAATCCTGAAGCGCATATGACGCAGGATGTGCTAAAAGTGCAAATTTCACATCCAGTCATTACACTAGAGCAGGAAGTACAATTTGAACTACCATTAAGATATTTTCCTGTTTCACATGATAGGCATGCCGAAGCAGTACAAAGAGTACATTGAGTAAAAAG
>Ga0302188_10002834_pt1 | contig 12376 bp, 13 predicted proteins | sample II_Bog_E2_1_FD_198783 | JGI IMG/M metagenome (GOLD analysis project Ga0302188, IMG submission 198783) | Peat permafrost microbial communities from Stordalen Mire near Abisko, Sweden - II_Bog_E2_1 | ecosystem: Environmental > Terrestrial > Soil > Wetlands > Peat | place: Sweden: Abisko... | reverse complement strand
CAACCCCAACCCCAACCCCAACCCCAACCCCAACCCCAACCCCAACCCCAACCCCAACCCCAACCCCAACCCCAACCCCAACCCCAATAAGTTTCTATCAAATATGATTTATCTTTACTCTCCACACTTTGATTATTATTTAGTTATTATTGTTCATCAAATTTTTCTCTAATTTTTCGTAATATTAAATAGGAAACAAAATACATTTTTAAATTAAATCTCTACATCTAACAAATTAAAGTTATATATTTTTAAATATTATCTTGCATCATGAAGCGAACATTTATGAACATTCTCGAACAAGAGGTTTTTATTCGTTAATTTAGCAATAAGAAGAACAGCTTCGCAAAGTGCAACGACAAGAGAAGGCCTCTCTTAAGTTCTCCAAGCAGCGTTACATGAGAAACAATAGTCCTTCTCCAAAACAAAAAAATTAAGAAGTTGATCCTTCACATGTTGCTCTTCTCAATCTTATGAAAAAGAATCTCAAAGTTAATATTCTCTAAAGACTTAATCAATTGGTATTATTTTATTGATTTAGAACGTCGATCTTGATGGAGAACAATCAGTTTCTTGGTTAAGTTTGAGTTGCTACGACCACAAAGACTATTAGCGAATACCACAAGGGAATAATATGGAAGAGATTTGGGCTCGATGCATCCTTAAGATAAATGACAAAACATAATGTATTAGAGGTATAGTCTTGGGCTACAATGAGTAAAAAAACAAATACAAATTTAAACATAATATTGAGGGTAGTTATAAAGGCATCTTTGTTCCTCGAATTTATCTATGTATTGATACAGAAGATCCTTATCGTTATTGTGACAAAGTTGCGAAGGCATATTTTTCTAGGCTCTATGCTGATAATCTCATCAAATTTAATTACTATGTTAACAAAATGCCAACGGAAGGGCTCAGTCTAATTGATTCTTCGCAGCGCTAAAGAATAAAAGTTTTAATATCTCAAACCAATTTCGATCAAAATACTTTATAAATCCTACTATAAGAAGCTCAAAACGACTATTGGAAAACCATGAATTCCCTTATCTTAAAAAAACATCTATCAGAAAGTAGAAATGAGCTTGTCCCCACATCACTCTCAGTTTCATTGACAAGAAATAAGAATTTACCTTCATATTTCGGACTTTTATAAACTGGAAAATAATTGGAGTTTGTGATTGACTAAGGATAGAAAAGAATTTCTAAGGGAAAGGGCTTTGTTTAAAATTTTGGAGAATATTGTGAAAAGACAATTTTAAATGAAAAGAGTGTAGTTATTGCCCTAAGGCAAGTGAAATCTTAATGTGAAAAAATTGCCTCCCTTTAATTATGCAAAGCTAATCGTGAAAGAAAAGAACCTGCTCGATTTTAAATGTTTCAAACAGAACAGATAAGCTTTCTTCAGAGGTCAGTGAATCGTCTTCGGAATTCATGGACTACAGCCGTTCGGGAAATTATGGAAGGTAGTTTAAAAAAAGGACAAGCAAATTGGCTAACTTCGAGTCCAGATCCAACTACATACTCTGATTCCAAGCTAAAGAGATATTTCAAAGTGGTTAAATTTATGATGGAGGATGCGCTTCGAGATATGGCTAAAAATTCTTTCAATAGATTATCTAATTTTGTTTCAGAATTTATACCAGAAAAAATCTAAGTAACCAGTATCTATGATGTCAAAAACTACTATTCAGATGGCACTATCATTTCTACTGGAGTCAAAAATAGTACGTCTCATGTACCGCTATTCGAAACTGATTTGATGAGGTCTTTTGATGATACTGGCTTTAACTTTGCCACTGGAATAAATAACTTCGTTGGCGCGATTATGAATATCTTCAATAGAATGATATAAGAGGTTAATAGAGTTCCTTAAGTCTAGCAAAAAGTACTACTTGAAATCTTCAAAAAAGAGAAGCAATAAAGATATTTATCTGCGCCCAATAGAAGTGATTCTCTTTAAGGCGAACTCGACCAACATATTTGGCTGAAATAACTCTACAATAACCTCAAGGAAAGATTAGATCAAGCCATTGTTCCTCTAACCGATTATCTCAGTAAATTTAATGAGTTGGTGTAGATTTTGAAAATGAAGCCAGATGAAATTGTAAAAAAGATTGATCAAGAAGATGAGTAAAATCCAAAAGATGTTAATCATCTGAAAGAGTAAATTTAGAGCTACTATGCAAAAGAGAGAGATGTATTGTAAAAATTACCAGATACTATTCATATTTCATTCTTTAGGATTTATCTTAAGGATGTGGTTGAACATTTAGCTCTCAAATATCATCAAACTGCAAGGGGTTTGGAGGGTATTGTTTCAAAAAAAGCAAAGAAAAGTACAGCCTTATTACTTGAAAGGTTCAAAGATATGTCAAAAACTGTGGAGCAAAGTCCTTCTAATATTGAAAAACTGGTTTAGCTACGTGATTTTATGTCGGCAATTCCCAGTGATTTAGAAAAGATTCGAAAGGAAATTGAAGAATCCAATAAAATTTATGAAATGCTCGAAGAATTTAGATTTTTGCTGGGTCCTGACGATCTGAGGCGAAGATTTACGGTAATGGTCAAACCAAAGAGTATCTTATAGGAGGTTGATAAAAAGAAAAAGTAGTTATAAATTAAAAAATTGGAATTGGAAGAACAACTGACATCTCAGCAGTAATAATTTAAAAACAATTTATAAAGTTTGAGTCGTTCAATTGCCCAGTTTCATACTTACAACAAAAAAGATCAGCACGCTTAAATTGCCCAAAGAGTACAAATGATCAACTAGGCTCTCACTTCATCATTAAGCTAGGCTAAAAAATTCAATTCAAGATAACATCTTTTTGAGAGAGATATAACAGATTATCAAAAAGTCAGTGAGTTAGCCAAAGATTTCTTGCCGTACTCCCACTTATGGCTCACAACTACTCAATGGGTTAAAAATATCGATCAATGGATGTACGGTCAGTGGCACGATGTAGATGCCGATCAATGCTAAAAATTTGTTGAAGACTCGATTAAAAATTTACTTTACTCTATCCGATATTTTAAGGATAAATAAATTGTTCATATTCTGAAGATTGCTGAGTCTGTAAAGGCTCAAATAGATGAGTTTAGACCAAAAGTTCCTCTTTTAATGGCTCTACGAAAAAAAGGACTCAGAGAACGTCATTGGAGTCAACTTTCCAAAAAGATAGGGATATAAATTAGACCTGATGAAGATTTTACATTTTCGAAAGCATTAAGTATGGGAATGTTAAAGCATGTTTAGATCTGTTTATAAACGTCTGAGCAGGCGACAAAATAATTTAACATAGAGAATAGCTTGAATGAAATGATAAAGGCTTGGGAGTTAATATCTTTCGAATTCTCAGCCTTTAAAACAGGGTGGGTAATTAAAAGTTTTGATGATGCAGTCACGCTAGTTGATGATCACATCGCAACAACTCAAGCCATGCTGTTTTCACCTTTTAAGAAGCCTTTTTAGGAGCGCATAATGGAATGGTTTAGCACATTAAAGAGAATTTCTGATATATTATAAGAATGGGCCAAACTACAAATGAATTGGATGTATTTACAGCCTATTTTTGATTCGCCTGACATTGCCAAGCAGCTTCACAAGGAAAGTAAAAATTTTAAGTTTACTGATACATTTTGGAGAGCAATCATATCCCGAGCCAAGTAAAATCCAAATGTGATGAGATTGTGTCAAATCTAAGACTTGCTGGATAAAATAAAAGAAAGTAACAATTCCCTCGATTTGATTCAAAAATCATTGAATAACTATCTTGAAAGTAAAAGAGGTAAATTTGCCCGCTTTTATTTCTTGAGTAATAATGAACTTTTAGAAATATTATCTCAAGCCAAGTAACCTCTAGCCGTACAACCATACCTCAAAAAAGTATTTGAAAATATCAACGAAGTCGAGTTTGATGCAAAAAAACATATAACAGCTATACTATCCGCCGAGCAGGAAAGGATCAACTTAGATAGAGTCATTGATCCAAAAAATAAAAATGTAGAGGATTGGATGACTGAACTGGAAGAACAAATGAAATTATCCGTTAGGACTGTTTTATTACATTCAATTACTTAATATGCAGTTACAAAAAGATAAAATTGGGTGCTTGAGCACCCTGGACAATGTGTTCTGAATGGAAGTCAAGTTCATTGGACTAAATAAGTCTAAGACAGTTTTGCCAACCAAGTATTAAGAACTTATTATGGAGGTCTTTCTTCCCAACTGAATAAAACAGTTGAGCTTGTTCGTAAAAAGCTCTCAAAAAATCAATCCATCACACTAAATGCTCTGATTGTTATTGATGTGCATGCAAGAGATGTGGTCTAAAATTTAGTCGTAAATTCAGTTGAAGATTCCAATGCTTTCGAGTGGATTAGTCAGCTTAGATATTATTGGCAAGATGATCAGTGCTATTCGAAGTGTGTACAAACTGTATTTCCTTATGGGTATGAATATTTAGGAAATACACTTCGACTTGTGATTACTCCTCTCACTGATAAATGCTATATGACACTCATGGGGGCTCTAAAGCTCAATCTCGGAGGCGCGCCAGCTGGACCAGCAGGAACGGGAAAAACATAGTCTACAAAGGATTTAGCAAAAGCTTTAGCAAAACAATGTGTTGTTTTCAACTGTTCTGACTCAATGGATTTTATCATGGTGGGTAAATTTTTTAAGGGACTTGCATCTGCAGGAGCATGGGCATGCTTTGATGAGTTTAACCGAATCAATATCGAAGTGTTGTCAGTTATCGCTCAGCAACTACTCATCCTGTTTGGATAAAAAGCTAAAGGATCAACTCAAGTTGACTTTGAAGGAAGCTAGATTAAATTACAACCAACTTTCTCAGTTTTTATCACAATGAATCCAGGCTATGCAGGAAGAACATAATTGCCTGATAACTTAAAAGCTCTTTTCAGACCTGTAGCAATGATGGTGCCTGATTATGCTATGATTGGGGAAATTATGCTCTATTCTTTCGGTTTTAAAAAAGGAAGATAACTTGCCAAGAAAATGGTGGTAACTTTTAGGTTGGCCTCGGAGCAACTCTCATCCCAAGATCATTATGACTACGGTATGCGAGCTGTCCGTTCTGTCATCAATGCAGCTGGTATTCTAAAGGAAAAAGAGCCTGATTTAGATGAAGATAAACTTTTATTGAGAGCTTTAAGGGATGTAAATGTTCCTAAATTTCTAAAAGATGATCTGCCTCTCTTCGAAAATATTATAATGGATCTATTTCCTGGTGTGTAAAAGCCAACTGTTAACTATGGATCTCTTTTGTAAGCTATAAGCAATACTTGCCAATCACCTCCAATGTTTCTTGAACCAACAGATGTCTTTTTGGCCAAAACGTTGCAATTATTCGATACTATTCAAGTGAGACATGGATTAATGTTAGTGGGTCCTGCTGGAGGCGGAAAAACATAGACTTATTGTGTCTTAAGAAACGCGCTCACGTCTTTACAAAATTAAGGCTACTATAAAGTTAATACACATGTCTTAAACCCAAAATCAGTAACTATGGGCCAACTTTACGGTATGTTCAACTAAGTCTCAAGAGAGTGGATGGACGGAGTTCTTGCCTTTACTGTTAGAAAATGCTGTTCAGATAGAACAACTCAACGCCATTGGATTATGTTTGACGGGCCAGTTGATGCCCTTTGGATTGAAAATATGAATACTGTTCTTGATGATAATAAAAAACTTTGCCTAAATTCTGGCCAAATATTAACCTTAACTCCCTATATGACTATGATGTTTGAAGTTGAGGACCTGGCAGTCGCTTCTCCGGCAACTGTTTCTCGATGTGGCATGGTCTACATGTAGCCTGCTGCTTTGGGAGTTAAGCCACTATTTTACCAATGGAGTCATAAAATTCCTCCAAAAATTCGTGAGAGTCGCAAGTTGATAGCTCAACTAAACGAGTTAATGTAATTAGTGGTATATCCCCTGATAGATTTCGTCCGTCGCAATTGTAAATAAACTATCCCTTCAATAAACCAAAACTTAATTCAAAGTCTATTCCGCAACTTAGATTGTTATTTTTCAGCCTACATGGATACTGAAATTGTGATTATAACTCCTGAAGATATACAGAGATTGGAAGATATGTTCGCTAATCTGTTTGTGTTTTGCCTTGTTTGGAGCGTTGGAGCCACCACAGATTGGGACGGCAGGGCAAAGTTCAATTAACAGCTTAAGATATTGATTTCTAAAAAGGGATTGCAGTTATTACCCAATTTCTTTGATTATTATTTCAACTAAAAACAAAAAGAGTATCAATATTGGAATACCCTGTCCACTGGATTTTAAATTGGTCAGCATCAAGAATATCATGAAGTCATTGTGCCAACAGCCTAAAGTCAAAGGTCAACTTTTTTGGTGACGACGTTGCTCAACAATGATCATCATGTTCTAATTGCAGGTCCTACGGGAACAGGAAAGACTATTAACTCAAACCAGCTTCTTACTTACGGAATGGGTGAAACTTATCAATACATTCCAATAACTTTCAGTGCTCAGACATCAGTCAATTTAACTCAAGACTCCATTGACTTTAAACTCGAAAAGATCAAAAGAGGAGTTTTTGGTGCTCCTGTGGGTAAGAAATACATTGTTTTTGTGGACGACCTAAACATGCCTAAAAAATAATAATATGGAGCTCAGCCTGCCATTGAATTACTCCGGCAATTTATGGATCACAAGGGATGGTATAATCGTAAAGATCAGCAGTTTATGAGAATATAAAATATTCTATTGCTGACAGCCCTCGGTCCTCCCGGAGGAGGAAGAACCAGCATTACTCCCAGATTGGTTCGGCACTTTAATATGTTAAACAACAACTAACTTGACGCTAAAACAATAGAACAAATTTTTACGACCATCCTTCGGCACTTCTTAAGAAAATTCTCATAAGAAATTGGATAAGTCATTTCATCTCTCGTGAGAGCTGTTATTAATGTCTATGATGAGATCAAAAAGAACCTGTTGCCAACTCCCAACAAATCACACTACACCTTCAACTTACGAGATATTTCCAAAGTGTTTCAAGGGATATGTGGGGCAAGTAATAAATTCTGCACATCCAAAATTATTTTTATTAAGCTGTGGACTCATGAAATAGAAAGAGTTTTTGGAGATAGACTTACTTGCAACGAAGATAGGGCATATCTCAAAGAGCTGACAACTACGCAAATATCAAAGCTGGGGGTTGATACTGAATAGATTGGAATAAAGCATAAAATAATATTTTGTGATTTTTGGTAGGGACGTGAAAGTGAACCTCGTCATTATATGGAGGTACCAGATCAAAATAAGCTTATGTAAAAAATATACGAGTTTCAAAATGAGTATAACAATGATCCCAGATATTCAGGAGCGAGAGGCAAAAACTCACTCAAACTTGTGCTCTTTCAGGATGCTTGCGAGCATATCAGTAGAATAGTTAGAGTACTAAGACAGCCAAGAGGAAATTGCTTGCTTTTAGGAGTTGGAGGAAGTGGCAGGCAATCATTAGCTAAAATAGCTGCCTTTATTGCCAATCAATCATTAGCTGGCATTGAACTAATCAAAAACTATGGTCTTAAATCTTGGCGATAAGATTTAAAAAGAATATTAATGACAACTGGCCTTGATATGAAACCAACTACTTTCCTCTTCACAGAAATTCAAATTATTCATTAACAGATGCTTTAAGATATCAACTCAGTGCTTAACTCTGGAGACGTTACTGGTCTTTATCCATAAAAAGAACTGGATGATATTATGAGTGCATGCAAAGGAGATTGTCTCAGAAAAGGACTGCAACCAAATAAAATGAACATATTTTCACAATATTTGGCAAGACTCAATCAGAATATTCATATTGTTCTGGCTATGAGCCCTTTGGGCAATGCCTTTTCGAATAGATTAAGAATGTTTCCATCCCTTGTAAATTGCTGTACTCTTGACTGGTTCAGCGAATGGCCTGAAGAAGCGCTAATAGCAGTAGGAAGAGGCCAAATTCAATAATTTTTAAGTGATCATGAGTTAGACAGCCTTCAGGATCCAATTCTCTAAACATTTAAGACAGTTCACAAATCGGTGGAGCAGATATCTTTTAAATATCTTGCATAATTACGAAGGCACAATTATGTGACTCCGATGTCTTATCTGTAGTTGCTGACTATGTTTAAGATCGTGCTGAAATAAAAATAATAAGAATTGAAGAATAGCATTAATCGTTTAAAATCAGGATTAAATAAGTTAACAGGCGCCAACCGAGAAGTGTCTGAAATGCAAATGCAACTTAAATAACTACAACCTCAACTTTAAAAAAGTGCCATTTAAACATCAGAACTCATGGCTCAAATTTAAGTAGAAAAGAAAGAGGCAGAACAGACAGAAAAGATAGTATCCAAGTAATAGGCTTAAGCTAAAATTCAAACGGAGTAAGCTTTATAAATTGCCAGAGAAGTTGATATTAAGGTTCAAGATGCAAACTCTAGACTAGCCTAAAGTTTAAAAGCAGTAGACAAACTCAAAACTGAAAATATAGTAGAGATAAAATCTCTAAAGAATCCTTCTAAAACTGCATTGATAGTTCTTGGTGGATGCGTAATTATGTTTGAAGACATCATTAAATCGCGAGGCCGTTAGATCATAATGCGTAAGGTAGAAGGAGCCATAAAAAAAGAAGAGGATTGGATGAATACAGCAAGAATAGAATTGTTAGACAATCCAAAACAGTTTTTATAACAATTAAAATGTTACGATAAATAGCACATTAACCAAGCCCTCATAAATAAATTCAACCAAAAGATAAAAACAGAACCTGATTTTAATTTTGAAAAAGCTAAATCAGCAGGTGTTTGCATTGAAGCCTTATATCAATGGGAAATGGCTATGTATATCTTCAATCAAATTTATATCAATACCCAACCTCTTAGAGAAAGAGAAGCAGAAGTAAAACAATTGGTTGCAGAAAAAACTGCAATGCTACAACTTAAGAAGAAAATTTTGGAAGGAGTCATTGGGAAGATTGCATCCCTAGAAAAGGCTTATACCGATTGTATTTTTAAAAAAGAAGAACTCACCAAAAAGATTTTGTAGTGTTAAGTTAAACTTTAAAGAGCGAAAAAGTTGACTTCAGGACTCTCAGGGGAAAAGGATAGATGGTCACAATAGGTATAAAGGCTTGAATCTTTAGAAAAATATTTGCCAGGGAATTCAATTTTATCAGCAGCAATGATGTCTTATGGAGGGGCTTTTACAGCTAAATATCGACAGGCTCTGCATGAAATATGGTTGAAAAAAATAACAGAGCAAGTCATTAATGCGGAGGCTAAAACATCTCTTGTCAATTTTTTGGGAAAGCCAGTGTCAATACAACAATGGACGATGGCAGGATTACCCAAAGATTAAAATTCAATTGAAAATGGTATTATCATTGAAAAAGGCAGAAGGTGGCCTCTGATGATCGATCCTCAAGGACAGGCCAATAAATTTATTAAAACTCTTGGAAGAGAATCTCACATGGAGGGAATTGATGTTGTGAAGGAAAAGGAAGATACCAGACTGATGAAGACATTGTAACTTGCCATTCAAAATGGCAAATGGTTCTTACTCTAAAATGTTGGAAAGGAGCTAGATCAAGCTTTAGAACCAATACTACTTCAGCAAATTGTCAAAACTTCAGGATCTCTTAGCATAACTCTTGGAGATAAAACATTAGCTTACAACTCTAGCTTTAAATTATTTATGACTACAACGCTTCCTAATCCTCATTACTCACCTGAAACATTTGTAAAAGTTACTGTCATTAACTTTGCCATAACTCCACAAGGGCTTTAAGATCAAATGCTTGCTGAATTAGTTGCACTTTAAAATCCTCAACTTTAACAAAAAAAGCGTGATATTGTGCGAAGAAATGCAGCTGATGAAAAATAACTTCTTAATATAGAAGATAATATTCTAATAAGTTTGTCACAAGGTAACGGTGGAGTGGCTGAATTACTTCTTGATGAAAGTCTTATCAACCAGCTCCAAAATAGCAAAAAATTCGCCTAATAAATAAACCAAAGAATTCAAGATTCACGTATTACTTAAGAACAAATTGATCGAACTCGAGAGGGATATAGAAGTGTCGCTTTTAGAGCGAGTATCCTCTTCTTTTGCATTATTGATCTTTCTGGAATCGATCCAATGTATCAATATTCACTGCAATGGTTTACGAATTTATTCAAGCTTGCTGTTGAAAATGCGCTGCCTGCTAAATAGTTAGAAGCAAGATTACTAAATCTTATTAATTATTTCACTTATTCTCTCTATGAAAATGTTTGTCGCTCTCTTTTTTAAAAACACAAATTGCTATTTTCCTTTATGCTTGCTGCTAATATTGAGTTTGGCAAAAAATAGTTAAGCCAGCAATTATGGAGATTGTTTTTGGCTGGACCAAGCTCCGACCCTGGATTAAAGCATAACCCAACCAAATGGATATCTGATAGCTCATGGCCTGATGTATTTCGACATCTTGTTGCCTTACAAGAAAACACAAAACTAAAAGGTGTTTATGAGGATTTTATGAGTTCTCCTGATAAGTTTAAGAGGGTCTTCGATTCTGCAAAGCCTCATTAATAAGAATTGCCAGCTCCTTGGAATAAAAACCTTGATTAATTTTAAAAGCTTTTAGTTCTCAAAGCGATAAGAATGGATAAGGTTCTGTCGGGAATCTAATCATGGATTAGCATAAAACTTGGCAAGCAATTTATTATTCCTCCAGCTTTCGATCTGCCAAAGTGTTTTAAGGATTCAAATAATTTAACTCCTTTAATTTTCCTTTTATCGCCAGGTTCAGACCCTGTAACAGATTTTACTAAATTTGCAAAATAAATGGATCGTAAATCAGAATCAATTTCTTTGGGTCAAGGACAAGGCCCCAAAGCTCAGGAACTCATTCGATCTGGATAATTAAAGGGTAATTGGATTTTATTGCAAAATTGCCACTTAGCTGCTTCATGGATGCCCTAATTGTAAAAGGTTGTTTAGTAATTTGGGGACAATACTCATAAGGAATTTAGACTCTGGCTTACCTCTATGCCCACCAATACTTTTCCAATATCTGTTTTGCAAAATTCAGTTAAAATGACAATTTAACCCCCTCAAGGTCTTAGGGCTAATTTGCTTAGATCATACGCAGGTATTAGTGAGGTTGAATTTAATGAATGTCTCAAGCCAATTTAATTTCATAAGCTTCTGTTTGGGTTCTGCTTTTTCCATGCAATTATCCAGGATCGTCGCAAGTTTGGACCAATCGGTTGGAATATTGCCTATGAATTCACAAATGAAGATTTAAACGTTTGCAAACGTCAACTGAGAATGTTGTTGGATGAATATGAAATAGTTCCTTTTAAAGTATTAAATTATCTCGGAGCCGAAATCAATTATGGAGGAAGAGTTACAGACGACAAAGATGTGAGACTCATCAAAACTATCATGGCTAGATATGTAAATGCTGATATTTTCTAACCAGATTATGCGTTCAGTCCTAGTGGCATTTACTATGTTCCTGAAGCTGTGGAACTAACTGGCTTTATAAGTTATATATAAACCCTTCCTTTGAGTCCAACCGCAGAAGCCTTTGGCTTACATGATAATGCTGAAATTACAACCGCCCAAAATCAAACTCTTTCTCTTCTTTAATCCATTTTATCCATACAGCCGAGAGTTAGTAATTCTTCAGGCAAAAATAGGGAAGAAACCATCCTAGAAATCGCCGAAAGCATTCAATCAAAAACACCAGATCTCTATAAAATTGACCAAATAATGAAAGTGTATCCGACAGACTATAATTAATCCATGAACACTGTCCTTGTCCAAGAATTAGTTCGATACAATCGACTTTTAGAGGTTATGAAATCGTCATTACTCAATTTGAAAAAAGCTCTAAAGGGATTGGTAGTTATGAGTTAAGATTTGTAAAAATTAAGCAACAGTATGTATGACAATCAAGTTGGAAAACTTTGGGCAGATAAAGGATTCTTGAGTTTAAAGCCTTTAGGGAGCTGGATTGAAGATCTTATTGCTAGAATTCGATTTCTGAATGAATGGATCACTGAAGGAACACCTAAAATATTTTGGATGAGTGGCTTCTTCTTCCCTCAAGCCTTTGTAACTGGAAGTCTCCAGAATTATGCTCGGAAAAAGACCATTGCAATTGATAAGCTCAATTATAAATTCAGTCTTCTGGATAACTTATCACACCCCTCTGAAATTAATCATAAACCTGAATACGGTTGCTATGTGTACGGTCTCTTTTTAGAAGGATGCAAATGGGGATACCAGGAGCATATTCTCACTGAAAGCAATCCAAAAGAATTGTTCAGC
>Ga0302188_10002828_pt1 | contig 12389 bp, 10 predicted proteins | sample II_Bog_E2_1_FD_198783 | JGI IMG/M metagenome (GOLD analysis project Ga0302188, IMG submission 198783) | Peat permafrost microbial communities from Stordalen Mire near Abisko, Sweden - II_Bog_E2_1 | ecosystem: Environmental > Terrestrial > Soil > Wetlands > Peat | place: Sweden: Abisko... | reverse complement strand
CGAAAGAGCCATGGGGATCAATGGCTGCGGGAGCCCAGGGCAACAATGAGGCCCAAGAATGCGCCGCTGAGGGCTTCTCGCCACCAGGTGGACGTGAGCGGGCGGGTTCCGGAGGAACATTGTCTCAGACAGTCCATAGCCACGCCCACGGCCGTGGCCCCGCCGATCATGAGAAGCGACCGCCCGAGGATGGAGCCCATAACGCTCAGCGAGTGCTATCCCTGACGCCACCACAGTGGACGACGCCGTCGTTGACGGGACAAACGCCGGGGCGGCATGTCGATTGACCCACTTTTGCTTGCCGGATAGGGTGAACCACCCGTAGAACCTTCCGCTCTCGGTGTTACTTAACAGCTTCGGTGTCCTTGTCCTGTCCCAGGGTGGTTTGTTTCAAAGCGTGTTCGCCCTTTGAGTCGGGCATGCCTTTGGACGACATCCAAGGATTCGCAAGGCCTTGAGCCCGTTATAGTAGCTTGAAATTGGACGCTTAGCTCAGTTGGTTAGAGCATGTGCTTCACACCACTGGGCCACGGGTTTCAGGGTGTTTCTGCGGGTTAGAAATTCATGTTTCCAGAGGGAACACTGGAAATCCTAGTTTCGGCGAGTTGCCTGAAGTTGAAGGAAAAACGGGCTGAGGTGTAGAAAACCGCTGTAGAAAAAATCTCTAACCAGCAGCGCGAAACCGCCGAGCATACATCCTTGAGAACCGGTCCGTCGAGGTTCACGCTTCTTAATAAATAATGAGCGCACCGGGTGGCTTCTGGGGATTTCTGGAACTGGGGATCGAGCACATCTGGACCGGCTACGATCATCTGCTGTTTCTGGGGGGCCTGCTGATCGTGTGCAGCCATCTGCGCACGATTGTCGGGATCGTCACCAGTTTTACCGTCGCTCATTCGATAACGCTGGGACTCGCCGCCACGAACACGGTCAACTTGCCAAGCCGGGTCGTGGAACCCTTGATCGCCGCCTCGATTCTCTTTGTGGGAGTGGAAAACCTTGTTCGCAGGGGATCAGAGCCAAAGGGACGGTGGGTAGTGGCCTTCGCATTTGGACTGGTTCACGGGTTTGGCTTCGCCGATGTCTTGCGGGGGTTGGGAATTGGCGCCAACGGCCACGGCATTGCGCTTCCGCTCTTCAGCTTTAACCTCGGCGTTGAAGTCGGCCAGATGACCGTCGCGGCTATCATCTTGCCGGTCGTTTGGCGGCTCCGAAAGAATCCCAGATTCGTTAGCCGAGGGATTCCGATGCTCTCGGCCTTGGTCGCTATCACAGGACTATATTGGCTCTTGGAACGGACCCTGTTTTAGCTCGTCGCAGGACAGAAGATCGATTGCATCCAATCCATCGCTCGCAACGAATTATTAGAAGATGCGTCGCGCTTCCCCAGCGCCTAAGAAGAGAACGCCCGCCCGGTGGCCCTTTTGGCTCCTAGTGGCAGCTTGGTTCTGCGCGAATGCCCCCCAGCGGCTAACCTTTGAGTGGGCGGCCTGGATGGCGAACGGCCGGCATTTCTCGCATCAAGAGCGGCTCCGGGCCGACGTAGTCGCCTTATTGGGCGGCAAGAAGACCAACCCGCTGGTGGCCCTCGCCAAGTCCGGCCCAGTCCAATTGCCGATGACTCCGGCTCCCGTAACCGACAGCCTTAAGAAGATCGACCTCTACGCTGCCGAAAGGGCGGAGCCAATCGGGCCGTTCGCGTTGACGTTAGCCCATCCAATCACGGCATGGCGTATGCCGGGAAATTCCCGGCCCGAGCCCTTGGTTCCACCGCCCAAGATGGCGGTCATGAGTTAACGATTGATTGACCGGAGCCGGCGAGCCGGTTCAGCCGAAGGCCTGCGAATGGGTCACCCTGGGGTGGCTGCGCACGCAGACCGCGGTCCTGAACCCACACCCGTCCCGTGATGCCCAGTTTCGCGCCTCCCGCCTTGTGCCCTTTCCCTGCGCTCATGAATTTCCCGTCTTACAACGGCCGTCTCCCGGCCACATTCCTCAGTTTACTCGCGCTCGCCGCAGTTCCTCGCCTCTGCGCCCAAGACGCCTCGGCGGGGCCCGCTTCCCTGCCCCCTGCCGTGCCTGATGCCGGCGCGACCGCGCCGACCGCACCGCTTGACACCACCTACGACCAAGCCGTGACCCGGTTGCCCAACTTCATTGTGGAAGGCCGGCAAGACAGCCTCATCGGGGTGGCGGATTCGGCGACCCAAGGGACCATCGGCAGCGACGAACTCGCGGACCGCCCCCTCCTGCGGACCGGCGAAATCCTCGAAACCGTCCCTGGACTCATCATCACCCAGCATGCCGGCGGAGGCAAAGCGAACCAGTACTTCACGCGCGGCTTCAACCTGGACCACGGAACAGACTTCGCGACCGATTTGGACGGGATGCCGCTCAATCTGCCCACACATGCCCATGGGCAGGGCTATGCGGACCTGAATGGTGTGATTCCAGAGCTGATCGACCGGATCGATTTCGAAAAGGGCCCGTACTACGCGGCCAACGGCGATTTCGCCACCGTCGGGGCGGCTCACCTCGTCTACGCTGACTCCCTCCCTGCGGACAAACTTAAAGTCGAAACCGGCACCGACCGGTACGCCCGGGTACTCTATACCGGCTCGGCACCCGTGGGCTCGGGCAACCTCCTCGAAGGGCTGGAGGTCTACCACGAGAACGGCCCCTGGGCTGTTCCCGACGAGTATACCCGGTACAATGGCATCGTCAAATACAGCCAGGGAAACACTTCCCTTGGCTACAGCGTGATGGCCATGGCCTATCACGGGGATTGGAATTCCACCGACCAAGTGTCCGAAAGCGCCGTCGCTTCGGGTTTAATTCCCTTTTATGGCTCACAGAGCCCTTCGGATGGCGGCTATTCCCAGCGCTACAGCCTCCAGGCCGAGTGGCACAGCCAAGACGCTGAATCCGCCACCCAGATCATGGCGTATGCTTTCCACTACGACCTTAACCTATTCTCCAACTTCACCTATCTTCTGACCTCCCCGGACGGCGATCAATTCGAACAACAGGACAACCGGAACGTCGCCGGGCTGAAGGCCAGTCGCACGTTCAATTGCCAATTTCTCGGCCACAAGATGCAGAACACGGAGGGCACCCAGGTCCAACAGTCATGGATCGACGTGGGCCTATACCAGACCGTTGACCGGGTCCGGACCAACAAGGTCGATTACGACGAAAACGTCATACCGGCCGCAACCAAGGTTGATGAGATCGGCGAGACCTCGGCGGGCATCTTTTTCGAGAACCGGATCTGGTGGACCGACAAATTCCGAAGCGAATTGGGACTGCGCGAAGACGTTTACAACGTCGATGTGAAGGACCTCGATCCGATTAATTCTGGCAATCGGCTCGCCGCCTTGCCCAGCCCCAAACTGAGTCTCGTCTTCGGCCCTTGGGATAAGACCGAATTCTATGTCCAAGGAGGATACGGCTTCCACAGCAACGACGCCCGGGCCGATACGGCAACCGTGAACCCCGACGATTCCATCGTGGGCACGCACTTGCCGGTCCTCGTTCCCGCCCGGGGAGGCGAGGTCGGCGTACGCACGACCGCAATCAGCAAGCTGCACAGCACGCTTTCGCTCTGGTACCTGCACAACGACTCCGAGTTGTACTTCAACGGTATCGACGCCGACAGCGGCCAGACTACGGCCTCCGCCCAATCGACCCGGCGCTACGGCATCGAGTTCTCCAATTACTATACCCCAGCGCCCGGACTGACGTTCGATCTCGATTATACGGACTCATGGGCCTACTTCACGACGCCGACAACCGCTGACGAGGACGTGACACCTGGTGGCACCCTCGTGGACGAGGCGATCCATCAATCCCTCGCCGCAGGGATGACCGTGAGCAGCCAAAGCGGCTGGGAAGCCAGTTTCCGGCTGCGCTATTTTGGACCCCGTCCGCTCACTTCCGATGGCAGCGTGAAATCCGCCTCCACGCTGATCGTCAACCTGGGGACGGGCTACCGGATCAATTCCCGGTGGCGGATCACCTGCGACGTGCTGAACCTGCTTAACCGGCACGATCACGACATCGACTACTACTACCAGTCGCAAAATTCACCGGCTCCCGGTTCACCCGCGCCCAATGAAATTCACTTCCATCCAGTCGAACCAATCCAGGTTCGCTTCGGTATCGAAGCAAAGCTCTGACCGAGCGAAGGCGCCGCTTCCGGATTGCGCGGGAGTTGTCAGGAGAGATCGACGAGGAGAATTCCCACGGGCTTGCCGCCGGGCTTGGTGGCAATAGTACGGAGATAAACGCCATAATTGTTTCAATGGACCAGGGAAGCTGGTAGTTGCCGAAACTGAAACGGGCACGGCAATAGGTGACCGACACCGATACCCTGTGTATCCTCGCTCTGCCGCCTTGTTGATCGACAAGCGGTTGAAGCATAGAGACGTAGACCTGTCCTTTGAGGGTGAGTGCTCAGAAGTATCACGCTGGTATTTGATTACTACTCGCATCTAATGCAATCGAGACTCGGTCTCATATTTACCTTGAGAATCAGTCGCAGCACGCTATCCCCCACTGCCGATGCGTGCTCAAACACCAACGATCAAATCAGCAATTCTCTGTGCGGCCATCACGGTTCTGCCTTCCATTTTCGCCCAGACAACGCCGTCCCCGCAGGCGCCGGGTTCTTACGGCGCCGAGGTATTCTTGAACCCTCTGGTGGTCCACGGCGACAAGGACGACCCGTTCTTTGCACCCTCCGCCAGCTCGGCCACCAAGACCGATACCTCCCTTCTCGACCTGCCCCAAACGGTCAATGTCGTGCCCCGGGATCTCTTTTCGCTCCAGGGAGCCCGGTCCATCGAAGATGCCCTCTTGAACGTCGCAGGGGTAAGCCCTTCAGTCGGGGATGGCCAGCGCGACCAGGTCTACATTCGCGGGTTCAGCGCGCAGTACGACCAGTACCTCGATGGTGTCCGAGATGAGGCGATGTACTTCCGAGATCTGTCGAACATCGACCGCGTCGAAGTGCTCGAAGGGCCCGCAGCGGTCCTGTACGGCCACGGGTCCGCAGGCGGCATCGTGGACCGGATCTCGCGGCTTCCCAGCGCCTCCGCCCTGGGTTCCTTGGATGTGACCTATGGCAGCTGGGATCAGCGCCGCGCCGAACTCGATTCGGGCGGTCCGCTCGGCTCTCCGTCACTCACCTACCGGCTCGATGCTGCCGGCGAGGATTCAGACGGCTTTCGCGATCAGTACTTCCTTCAACGCTATCACCTCTCTCCGTCGGTCGCGTGGCAGGCGACGCCCGACACCCGGATTCTGGTTCAATTCGATTACCTGAACGACCTCCGTCTCGACGACCTAGGAATTCCGGCACTGGTCGGGCCTCCCGGCTCAGGCTTTTTCGGCGTGGTTCCGAACGTCCCCATTGGCTCCTACTACGGGTCGCCCGACTCCTTCGATCACGACTACGTGCATGCCGCCGTGGATACCGCGACCGTTGCTCTCGACCATCAATTCACCCCCAACCTTACCCTCCACGACGTTTTCCGCGGTGAGCACTACACCCTCGACCGCAACAACATGCTTCCGACCGGGGTTTTTATTCCTAGCGGAGGGGCCTACACGGGGGACCTCGACAGCGTCTGGGTCAAACGCTCGCAGCGCCATATCCTGCGTTTTGAGAACGACCTTTTCAACCAGCTTGAAACGTCATGGAAGCTCCGTACTGCCGGCATCGATCACACGGTCCTGGCGGGCTTGGAGGTGGGACGCCAGAGCGCGGACTCAAACTCAAAGCAGTACAACGCCCCGGCGGTTGCCCTGGTCGATCCCGTCCTGACGGACGTGCCCGCGGGCACGAATCCCGCCTCCTTCACCTTTACAGCGGCGCGGGCTGATTCGGCCGGATTGTACCTGCAAGACCAGCTCTCGTTCTCCGAAGCGTGGAAGGCTCTCGTGGGGGTTCGCGCCGATTACTACGAAGTCACCCAGCAAAACAAACTGGCTCCGTTCAATCAGCTGGAGAGCCTCAATCGCACCGTCAGTCCCCGTGTGGGCGTCGTTTACGAGCCCAACCACGACCTCTCCCTTTATGCGACTGTCAGCCAATCCTTCTCTCCCGCTGCCGGCGATGGCATATCCACAGCGGCCACGACCGCGGCCCTCGCGCCCCTCAAGGCGACCAACTTCGAGATCGGCGCCAAGAAATCCCTCCTCGGCGATTCGCTAAGTGCCACCGTCGCCTTCTTTCAGCTGACGCGAGACATCACGGAGACAAACGCGGTCACCAACCTGACGACCACGGCCGGTGCCCAGCGCAATCGGGGCATGGATCTCGTCCTCGCCGGCCGGCTCACCGCCCTGTGGTCCGTGTCCGCAAGCTACGAGCTACTCGATCCGTTCATCGTCAATGGCGGCCTGGATAGTGGCGGTATCCTCCTAAACGGGAAGCTGCCGGCTCTCGTTCCGCGAAATAGTGCGAGCATTTATACGACCTTTGATCTCGGTCACGGCTTTGGCGTGGGCGGAGGGACCGTATCCAAGGGCGGCCGGTACACCTCCAGCGATGACTCGGTGTCGCTGCCGGCGTTCACGGTAGTGAATGCCGTCGTCTACTACCGCCATGGCCGCTGGGAGGCTCGGCTAAACGCCAACAATCTTCTCAACCACCGCTACTGGATCACGGCGGGCGAGGGCACGGACTACACCGGACAAACGGTGATGCCCGGAGCCCCGATCAACTTGTCCGGCTCTCTCGTCTGGCATTTCTGAGACGCTTCCGAGGAAATCGATTAATTAAGCAACCATTCCAGTCACTCACGGATCATCCCCGGCCACGAGCAACGGCCGGAGGCCTCATGTGATTTCGGGTAATCACAGGTCTTCAGATTGCACGATTCAGGAGTAGACCCATCGACACGACATCTTGCTGAATCTGCTGGCGAAGGAGGCGGATGTCACTGGTTTCACCGGCAGTCACCGGTCCATGAACGAAGTGGGCGGCGCGAACGGGAGCGGCGGCGTCCTCATTTCCGAAGTGTTGCCGAAGGCACGCTGCAGCATCCTGAAAGGCGAGATTTCCGGCGGTTCCTTCGGCGTGAAATGCGGCGACGGCGGCCCCGGTGCCTCCATCATAGTGGAGCAAGGTATAGAGCAGATCAAATGCATCCTTTGGCGCCTGTCGGCTCGCGAATGCTCGCAGTTTCATGACCAGGAAAGGTCCGACCTCACAGATTCGGATCGGGAGGCTTTGGTCCGCGCCGAAAAGATCCTTGCCGTTGACCACCTGCGAGCGTGCGGTCGCAAGCGCACGGTCTATCCCCGGCAGAATGTTGGCGGGGACATCGTCAACCACCACCACGCCCTTTGTTCCCGGGGGCCGTTCGACAAGGAAATCCAGATAGAGGGTGAAGGGTCCGACCACGCGCTCGAAGCGGCTCTCAAAGTCCTTGCTGGGACGAAATCCCTGGGCCTGGAGATCGGCGCTGAGACTCCCGTATTGGCCTGAAGAAGCACCCAGCGCGATGCCGATGTCCACGTCCAAGGTAGCGGGACGGGGCAACCGCGTGCCCGATCCGGGATCGCGACAGATAAAATGCGGCACCAGGCCGCCGACCACGACCAGTTCATCTGAGAACCGCTGAATACCGGCCCAAACGGTTAGGAGCGCTGGGATGGAGAGGGCGATGCCCTTCGGATCATACTCTGCATACGAGGCAAATTTCATGGCCGACAGAATCCTTCCCACTTCCGCAGCGCTTGGGCCTGATCCGGGCCGCGTAAGCCTGTATTAAGGAGATCGATATAAATTTGGGCATCCGTCGCAAGCGGCAACGTCTCGACAGTCTGTCTCTCCAAAAAGACCCCCTCGTCCGTCGGAATATAAAACCAAACCCGACCGGCATCGTTCACGGGACGCAAACCAAGCTTCTCAAGCACGTCCGATCCCGGGAGGCGGGAGACGTAAAGGGAAACGACGGGCGGCTCCGTGTAAGGATGCCGGAGCCAGGCTGCGGTCCACTGGGTGAACGTGAACAGGGGGGCATCGGGCGAATGAACCAGGGCATTGCGAAGGGAGCGGGCAAGGTTCAGCGGTTCGGCAGTCAAGGCCGTGTACCGGTGTGTGCTGACGCGCCGGGGAAAATCATCGGCTTCCGCCCACGCGTCCAAGAGGAGCGAAGTTGTTGTCACATAAAAACGGCGGGCATCCACTTTCTTCAGCAGACCTTGTCGAAGAAGATGGGTCGTAATTCTTGAAACGAGACCGGAACTGGCCCCACTCCGTTTCACCAGTTCGGCTTGGGTCCAAGGGCGCTGGGGATCAGTCAGAAGCGTGCGAACGATCCGGACGCTTTTGCCGACAAAGATGTTTCGCGGTTCAAGTTCGAAGCGAAAATCACGGCCCGGTAGTGCACGCCGGTCGATCAGTAGCCCAGGCCCCCGGAGATAGAGGCGACCATTGAGATCGGCGGCGCTTAGGCGCGCCTTCTTGCAGACCTCCACGAGGGATGCGGTCAAACGGGGCACGACGAGTAGGTTAGCCGGTTTGGAATGGGCCGCCAAACGCGCGATTTCTTCCGTGGTTGGTGCTACCGAGTACTGGGGCTTGAAACGATGGGTGTGGCCGTCAAAACTCAGGCTTAGCTCGGAGAGCTCGCCCTTTCCGGTCAATGGGTGGCTATCCCAAGATATTTCATGCTCTTGGTCAATGAGTTGAGAAAATTGCTGCACCAATTCCGCTTGGTAGCGGATGGGAGTTTTGTTACTAGAAATCATTTTTTTATCGATCAGTAAGAAAACGTATATAGGTATAAATTACAAGTCTTTTAACTCTGAAGCCTCTTCTTACTGAACAGTGAAATGATAACCCAAGGTAAGAAGTTTTGGCGAACCCCAGAGGCCTCGATCAATCGGAAACAAAGCCTTGTTTCCCATTTTCGGTTGACACCCCACCCCTTACGCGAAGCGCAAGGTTTGGCATCAGCATCCAACCGTTCATGTCATATCCCTAACGGGCGACCTACGGCGCAATGGTCCACCGTCCCCAATTCTCGTTGGACGCCTTCATCGGGACCACGGCAGCAACTACCCCAATCGTGAATGATTTCAATTGAGCGTAGAGATTACCGTCACGGCCCTTATAAAGCACAATTGAGTTCGATTGGTCCGCGGCGGCTGCCAAGTTGCCACCCGCATCAAGTTCATGCACCTTGGGTAGACTGAGCGCGCCTGTCGTTCGGTCGATCTTGATGGGCTCCGTTTTGGAGGCGATCACACGTCCGCCCACCAACGCAACAATTTCCAACCGATCTTGCCCGTGCTGGATTAGCTGAACTTGTTCGGCCGCGACAGGCGGCTTGATTTCAGGGAAAAGGAGGCGCGCGAGACGGCCGCGGTCGATATGATTCGGGTGGCCGGAAAACTCGTGCGTATATTCTCCCCAATCCCGATAGCTTCCAGATACGGATGGGGTCGGGTTCGGAGACTGAAGTGCAGCGAGCCACGATGGAGGCAAGTCAAAGCGGGAAGTGCGATCATGGGATTCCAGGCACCCGGGGAGAAACATGCTGAACCCCAAGATGCAGAGAACGTGAACAGAAGGGCAACGAAGCACAGGCGAAAAAATCCGAGGCAGTATCGTGTCGGCGCGAGGAAAGGTTGCGAGTCCCTTCCCATAATTGCAACCCCGGTGGTCCGGGAGAAACCTTGCGCTTTGCGTAAGGGGTGGGGTGTCTCCGTAAATTGGGAAACAACGCTTTGTTTCCCGAGCAGCCGGGTCTCCGACGTTTTCAGCCTCAGATACCTGCCAAGACTTTGGCCGCCTGTGCCACACTGTGGGCTCGGCGATGATGGGCGTAAACCCGCATGAGGAGCGCGCCGCCGTCGGCGTGGCCGAGCCAGGCGGCGACGGTAGGGATGTCCACGCCGGCCTCGACGGCCGAGGTGGCAAAAGCGTCGCGGAGGTCGTGGTGGGTTAGGCGCTCAACGCCCAGCTTCTTGCAAGCCCGGGTGAGGGACTTTGCGGCCTCGCCGACGGCCAGAACCGGCCTCTTGGGGTCCAGAGATCCGTCAGCAACTTTCGGGACACTTGGAGAGGAAATCTGCGCCAAATGGAGGCGCTCTAGGAGGGCTTTGGCTGCCGGAATCAACGGAACCTCGCGGTCGGCAGCCTCGGTCTTGCTCCCGCAAACCCGCAGGATACCCCGCTTGAAATCCACGGCACCCCAGGTCACAGCCTGGGCCTCGCTCAACCGGCAACCGGTGTAGGCAAGAAATCGGCAAAAGTCCGCCGCGCTGCGAGACATTCTGCCGCCACCCCGTTCGATTTCAGAAAAGATTTCCGCGAGCTTAGTTGCCTCGGGAAGGTGGGGCTTACGGGGCGTATTCTTGAGCTTGAGGCCGCGGGGATAAAGGGGGTTGCCGGCTAGTTGGCCGCGCTCCACGGCGATGTCCAGCATACGTCGGAGGGCGTCGATGCACTTGTTGATGAGAGACGGGGACGACCCGTTGTTCATTGGTTTCTTGGCGGTCGAACCCGGGGGACGGTGCCCGGTACCGTCGCGGCTTAGGCGATTCCGCCATTCTAGCACTGCCTGACGGGTGAGCTGTCGGGGCGACAGACCCTCAAAGCCCGGCCAAGTCTTGATAATGGCATCGATCTCCTCGCCAAGCCGCCGACGGGTGTCGGGCCTAATGTCCACGCGGTCATCGACCCGCTGCCGGTAAAGCGCAACCAAGGCACCCATGGAGGCATCCCCGGCGGTCACGTCGGCCGCCGTTTGCCGCAGCCGCTCGATCTTGGCCCGCTCATCGGCCAGCCGGATTTTGGCGACTGTCCAGACATCGGTCTCCAGGTTAACCCACTTTTGCTTGCCGCTCAGGGTGAATCTACCGTAATACCTTCCGCTCGCGGTGTTCCTTAACAGGTTTGGTTCTCTCGTGGTGTCCCACAATTGTTTGCTGGCGGCCATTTTCGTGACATGTAGAAAATGACTGTAGAAAACAGCCAAGGAAACCCGAAAGACTCACGCAAGTTACTGATAGCCAATCTTTGGACGCTTAGCTCAGTTGGTTAGAGCACGTGCTTCACACGCACGGGGTCGGCGGTTCGAGTCCGCCAGCGTCCACCATCTGGATTGCCGGGGCAATGCGGCCCTTATCCTCGGAACCAATTTTGTCACCAAAAGTAGGCGAAATGGTTCCAATCCCTACTTGCAGGTAATTGCTTCCCGGTAGCCGTTAAGGCGCTGATCATTGTTATGGTAAGACGTTTGCTTCCCGTTTTTTTACAACTCTTCGAACCGAGCAATTCTTCAAAAACGAAGGTGGCTTTTTAGCCGCCTTGATTGCGTAAGGTCCAATATGCCCGGATCTCGACCGGCGGCCGCATCGGCTTTGGACATGATTTTTTTTGACCACAATGTCGGTCCTTAAACCAATCCAAATAACGCTGGGAGAGGGCGCCGCGAAACGACCCTGGGCATTTCATCTCTTTCGCGACCCTTCGACGAGACAGACGTTTTCCAGTAAGCAGGACCTTCGACGCCGCTTGGTGGATATCACAAAACTCTCTCCACAACCTTTCCTTTTTCCGAAAGCGTCGGGTCTTGGCCCGCAGACGTCCCAGAAGCCTTAGGAAGGATGGCTCTTTGAAAGCAGGATGTTTCACGTGAACTCCTGTTTCACGGACAAGTTCCGGCACAGTTGGGGCCAAAAACGGGTTCTTAGAGGACAGTCTTAGTACCGACAGATACAGCGCGGCGGAATCCTCCGGAACGGATGGCCGCCTTGCGGCCCGTCCCTGTCGGGGACCAGTGAGATCTCCTGGCAGCGGTGTAAATCGGAGTTCGGATGCACCTAGCTTGCGCGAGAAGAGCACTGGAAGATCGACTCCAATGAGCCAAGCCCACCTTACTGCGAGACCTAGCGCGATCCTACGGCCGTTATTTTGCCATCCGCAGGTCGTTGTTCTACCCAACCTAAGGTTAAGCCCTAGATGGGTTATTCCGCCCACTTCAGGCAGTTTGCTAGAAACGGCAACGTTGTGTGAGCGAACGTCTAAACTCGTCGTCACTAGGGTACCAGCATTTGCCGCCGCCAATAGAGCTCCCACCTGCCGCGCCCCCCAAGCTTCAAAGGAACCCATCTCCGCGGTCTCTGCACCCACCCGCTGAATTTTCGGGCTACCGCAATGAACACAACGAACCACGTCGGACCTTGATGAAACTCTTGGCTGTGATTTTCGGCACTTGGCACACAGATGTGCTAACTACCAGATCATAGACACACGATAAGCTCATAATTGGGTAACACTCCAATGAAACAAGGAGTGTTACCATGGACGAGAAAGAAGAGGTAGAGAAGGCAGTAAAACGCGGGAGCCGAACCGGCTCCCGCTCGAA